>Ga0097621_100002864_pt1 | contig 11845 bp, 13 predicted proteins | sample KBSMisM72_FD_73165 | JGI IMG/M metagenome (GOLD analysis project Ga0097621, IMG submission 73165) | Miscanthus rhizosphere microbial communities from Kellogg Biological Station, Michigan, USA - KBS Miscanthus M7-2 (version 2) (version 2) | ecosystem: Host-associated > Plants > Roots >... | reverse complement strand
GGAAGGCCTGCTTATGCGAGAAGCGAAGCAACTCACGCTGTTGCGCGCGCCGGCCCTGAAGGAGGCGGTCGAGATGCTGAAGGCCGGCAAGCTCGACGTCTTCGCCACCAACAAGGCGATCCTCTCGGAGCTTTCCGACCAGCTGCCCGGCTCGCGCATCCTCGACGGCCGCATCGGCCTGGAGAACATGGCGCTCGGCATTCCGAAGGGACGCGACGCCGGCATGCTCTACCTGCGCAAGTTCGCGGAGGAAGCGGCGGCGGACGGATCCGTGCAGCGCGCGGTGACGCGCGCCGGAGTCAGGGGAACTGTGAAACCGGAGGCTCGATGAAACGCTGGAACCTGCTGTTCGCGCTGCTCGCCATGCTGGCCTCGGCCGCCATCGCTCAGCCGTATCCCTCGAAGCCGATCCGCATCGTCGTTCCGTTCGCTGGAGGCGGGGCGGTGGATGTGGTGGCGCGCGCCCTCGGCCAGCGGATGTCGGAGCAGATGGGCAATCCGGTGATCGTCGACAACCGCCCGGGCGCGAGCGCCAACCTCGGCGCCGACCTGGTCGCCAAGGCGGAGCCCGACGGCTACACGCTGCTCATGGGGGCGAACGGCCTCGCGACCAATGTCACGCTGTTCAAGAATCTGCCCTTCGATACGCTGCGCGACTTCGCGCCGGTCGCGCGCGTCGGCTATGCGCCGCTAGTCCTGGTCGTACCGGGCGCGTCCTCCGCGAACTCGCTCAAGGACCTGGTGGCGGCGGCGAAGGCGAAGCCCGGCAGCCTGAACTACGGCACCGCGGGTAACGGCAGCTCGGGCCATCTCGCCACCGAGCTCCTGCGCATCAAGACCGGCATCGACGTCGTGCACGTTCCGTATAAGGGCGGCGGGCCGGCGCTGACCGATCTTGTGGGCGGGCGCCTGTCGTTCATGCTCATCAATCCGATCGAGGCGCTGCCGCACGTGAAATCCCAGCGCCTGCGCGCGCTCGCGGTGGCAAGCCCGAAGCGGATCCCCATGCTGCCGGATGCGCCCACCTTCGCCGAGGCGGGCGTCCCGGGCTACGACGCGTCGGTGTGGTGGGGACTGGTCGCCCCGGCCAGGACGCCGAAGGACATAATCGCGCGGCTGAGCAGCGAGACGCTGAAGGCGCTGGAGAACGAAGGCGTGCGCGAGAGGCTCTCCGCGCTCGGCGCCGTTGTCGACCCGGCCGGGCCGGACGCCTTCGGCAGGTTCCTCAAGGACGAGATCGACAAATGGGCGCAGGTGATCAAGGCCTCCGCTATCCAGGCCGATTGAAGATAATCCAGTTCTCGAACAGGGAGTGCACACGCAGTGACGGAAAGCTATGACGTAATCGTGGTGGGCGGCGGCAACGCGGCGTTCTGCGCGGCGCTCTCCGCGTCCGAATCCGTGAAGAAGGTGCTGGTGCTGGAGCGCGCGCCGGAAGACGAGGCGGGCGGCAACTCGCGCTTCACCGCGGGCCTGTTCCGCCTCGCCTATCGCGGGCCGGAAGACCTGAAGACGCTGATCCCCGACCTCTCGGACGAGGAGATCGCCAACACCGATTTCGGCACCTACACCGAAGATCAATTCCTCGACGACATGGCGCGGGTCACGGAATTCCGCTGCGACCCGGACCTGACCGAGATCCTGGTGAAGCAGAGCCTTCCCACCGCGCAGTGGATGCGCAAGCGCGGCGTGCGCTTTACCGCCGCCTGGGGACGCCAGGCGTTCAAGATCGGCGGCAAGTTCAAGTTCTGGGGCGGCCTGACGGTCGAGGCGGTCGGCGGCGGGCCGGGCCTGATCGAGTCCGAGACGCAGATAGCGAAGAAGGCCGGCATCGAGATCTGGTACGGCGCGCGGGCGCTGTCCCTGATCGCCGACGATGCGGGCGTGCATGGCGTGGTCGTCAAGCACCAGGGAAAGACGAAGCAGCTGAAATCGAAGGCGATCGTGCTCGCCGCCGGAGGCTTCCAGGCCAATACCGAATGGCGCACGCGCTACATGGGCCCCGGCTGGGAGCTCGCGAAGGTGCGCGGCACGCGCTTCAACACCGGCGACGCGATCCGCATGGCGCTCGACATCGGCGCGGCGGCGCACGGCAACTGGTCGGGCTGCCACGCGGTGGCCTGGGACCGCAACGCGCCGGAGACCGGCGACCTCGCGGTCGGCGACGGCTTCCAGAAGCACTCGTATCCGTGGGGCGTGTACATCAACGCCGACGGCAAGCGCTTCGTCGACGAGGGCGCCGATTTCCGCAACTACACCTACGCCAAGTACGGGCGCGTGATCCTGTCGCAGCCCAAGCAGTTCGCCTGGCAGATCTTCGACGCCAAGCTGAAGCAGCAGCTGCGCGACGAGTACCGCATCAGGCAGGTCACCAAGATCAGCGGCAACACGCTCGAGGAGCTGGTCTCGAAGATGGACGACACGGACCAGGAAGTTGCTCTTTCAGAAATCAAAAAATATAACGCGGCGGTGAGGACGGACATCCCGTTCAATCCCAACGTGAAGGACGGACGGCGCACCGAGGGGCTGGAAATCAACAAGACCAACTGGGCCAACACGCTCGACACGCCGCCGTTCGAGGCCTACGCGGTCACCTGCGGCATCACCTTCAGCTTCGGCGGGCTGAAGATCGACACGCACGGGCAGGTAATCAATTCCGACGGCGAGCTGATCCCGGGCCTCTATGCGGCGGGCGAGCTGGTCGGCGGCATCTTCTGGTTCAACTATCCCGGCGGCAGCGGGCTGACGAACGGCGCCGTGTTCGGCCGGATCGCCGGCGCATCCGCCGCCAGGAGGAATTCATGAACCCCGTCGCGGCCCGCGGCATCAGGTTCGTCGGCCACTCGGACATGGGCGGGCGCGGCGACGGCGTGCAGGTCATGGTGCACCGGGGCTACGCGTACGTCGGCCACGGCTTCAGCAACGGCATCACCACGCTCGACGTGCGCGACCCGAAGAACCCGAAGGTCGTCGACTTCATCGCCTGCGCGCAGGGCACCCGCGCGCTCCATCTGCAGACGCACGAGAACCTGCTGCTGGCGATCAACGGGCCGAGCGTCTGGACCATGCAGCAGTTCCAGACCGACAAGGACTACTTCGGCGGCTCGCCCGCGGACCGGCTGAAGGGCACGGGCCAGATGTTCACCGCCGGCATCCGCGTCTACGACATCTCGAAGCCGGACAAGCCGCGCGAGATCGGCTTCATGCCGGTCGACGGCCTCGGCCCGCATCGCATCTGGTACGTGGGCGGACGCTATGCGTACGCGTCGATCCATTTCGCCGATTTCACCGACCACATCCTCGCCATCATCGACCTGTCGGATCCGACCCGGCCGCAGATCGTCGGCCGCTGCTGGATTCCCGGCATGTGGCGCGGCGGCGGCGAGACGCCGACCTGGCCCGCGGGACGCCGCTTTGCCCTGCATCATGCGCTGGTGTCGGGGAATTTTGCGTACGGCGCCTGGCGCGACGGCGGGCTGACGGTGATGGATATCTCGGATGCGACGAAGCCGAAGATCGTCGCGCATCGCAACACCAACCCGCCGTTCGGCGGCGGCACGCATTCGCCGCTGCCGCTGCCCGACCGCAACCTGCTGGTGGTCGCCGACGAGCCGACCTCCGCCAACTGCAAGGACGGGCTGCGCTACATCTGGATGTACGACATCCGCGAGCCCTCCAACCCGGTGAGCATCGCGACGTTTCCGCAGCCCGCCGAAGCGGACTTCTGCGCGAAGGGCGGCTTCTTCGGCGCGCACAACCTGCACGAGAACCGGCCGGGCGCGTTCCAGAGCTCGGAAATCATCTTCGCCACCTTCTACAACGCGGGCGTGCGCGTGTACGACATCAAGGACCAGTTCCGGCCGCGCGAGATCGCGTACTACGTGCCGCCCAACCCGGCGAAGATGGTGGACCCGCGGCCCAACCGGCCGCAGGTGATCCAGTCGGCCGACTGCTACGTCGACCGCAACGGACTGATGTTCCTGACGGACCCGAACGCGGGGCTCAACATTCTGCAGTACGAGGGACTCTAAAGAGGAGAGGCGAGATGAAGGCGAGTTGGATTGGAGCGGCATTGATACTGGGCGCCACGGCGGCGCATGCGCAGCAGACCGTCAACATGCCCATCGTGATCGAGCTGTCGGGCGCGGGCGCGGTGTCGGGCACCAACTTCCGCGACGGCGCGCTGATGGCGATCGACGAGGTCAACGCGAAGGGCGGCATCCTCGGGCGCAAGATCGTCGCGCCGGTGACCGACACGCAGAGCAACCCGGGCATTTCGCGCGCGCAGGTGCAGAAGGCGATCGACAGCGACCCGTACGTGATCCTCGGGCCGGTGTTTTCCGGCTCGGTGAAGGTGAACATGGTGCTCGCGCAGCAGGCCGAGATCCCGCAGTTCACGGGAGCGGAGGCGGCCGAGATCACGCAGATGGGCAACGACTACATCTTCCGCACCTCGTTCGGCCAGCAGGTGAGCATGCCGAAGATGGCCAACTTCATCCGCGACGGCATCAAGGCGAAGTCGATCGCCTTCCTCTGGGTGAACAACGACTTCGGCAAGGGCGGGCGCGACGCGTTCTTCAAGGAAATGGCATCGCGCAACATCAAGGTCGTGGCCGACGTGTCGACCGAGTCGGGCCAGGTGGACTTCGCCGCCGACATCGTCAAGCTGAAGGCCGCCAACGCCGACGCGATCTTCCTCTACACCAACGAGGAAGAGTCGGCGCGCGTGTTGCGCGAGGCGCGCAAGCAGGGCGTCAAGGTGCCGCTGATCGGCGAGACCACGCTGATCGGGCAGAAGGTGATCGACCTCGCCGGCGACGCGGCCAACGGCGCGCGGGGGCACGTGGCGCTCACCGCCGACGCGCCGATTCCCGCGGTCACCGCCTTCCGCGACAAGTTCCAGGCTCGCTTCAAGTACCTGCCCGACCACAACGGCATCAAGGGCTACACCGCGGTGTACGCGATCAAGTACGCGACGCAGAAGATCGGCAAGTTCGACCGCAAGCTCCTCGCGAAGACCATGCATGGCCTGACCATCAAGCCGGAGCAGGAGCCCGGCATCCTGATGGAAGCCACGTGGGACGCGAAGGGCGACATCGACCGCATCAGCTTCCTCGCCGAGGTGGTCGACGGCAAGCAGAAGGTGGTACAGGTCCTGCCCAAGCTCGGCAAGTAGCCTGGCGGACTTCCTGCAGCTCGCGGTCGCGGGCCTCGCGACGGGCGGCATCTATGCGCTCGTCGCGATCGGCTTCGTGCTGCTCTGGCAGACCTCGCAGACGATCAATTTCGCGCAGGGCGAGTTCGTCATGCTGCCGGCCTTCTTCGTCCTGGCGGCGATGAAATTCGGCGGGCTCTCTTTTCCGCTCGCGCTCGGCGTCGGATTCCTCGTCGCGTTGCTCGTGCTCGGCCTGCTCTTCAAGCGCGCGGTGGTCGACCCGATGCTGCGGCACGGCGTCCTGCCGCTGGTCATTTCGACCCTCGCGCTCGCCATCCTGATGAAGGAAGGCGTGAAGGAGTTCTATGCGGCCGAGGCGCAGGCCTTTCCCGCGCTATGGAAGACGACCGACTTGACGGTGGGCGGCGCGGCGGTCTCGTCGCAGAACCTGGTGATCATCGCCGTCGCGGTCGCCGCGGTCGCGCTGCTGCAGTACTTCCTCGGCGGCACTCGCACCGGGCGGCAGATGCAGGCCACCGCGCAGAACCCGGCGCTCGCGCGCATCCTCGGCATTCCCGTCGAGCGCATGATCCTCTACACGTTCCTCATCAATGCAGCGCTCGTCGCGCTCGCGTCGTTCCTCATCAGCCCGATCTACCTCGCCAAGTTCACCAACGGCGAGACGCTTGGCCTGGTCGCGTTCGTCGCCGCCATCGTCGGCGGCTTCAACCAGGTGCGCGGTGCGATCGTCGGCGGGCTGCTGGTGGGCGTCATCGACAACTTCGTCGCCGCCTACTGGTCGTCGCAGTACCGCGCCGCCATCCCGCTCTTCCTCTTGATCGCGGTGATCCTGTGGCGGCCGCAGGGACTGCTCGGGCGCGCCGAGGAGCGCACTGTATGAAGCGGTTTCTCCTGCCGCTCCTCCTCATTCCGCTGGTCGCGGCGCCGTTTTTTCTCAAGCCGTACGGCATCTATCTCCTCAGCCTCTGGGCGGTGATGACCATCGCCGCGATCGGGCTGAACCTCACGCTGGGCTACGCGGGGCAGATCTCGCTCGCGCAGGCGGCCTTTGTCGGTATCGGCGCGTACACGGCGGCGCTGCTTACCACGCAAGGGTGGCCGCTCTGGGCGGCATTCCTGCTGGCGACCGCGATTTGCCTCGCGATTGGCTGGCTGCTCGGCTACCCGGCGCTGCGCGTGCAGCATCACTACCTCGCCTTCGTCACGCTGTCGTTCTCGACGCTGGTGTTCCTGGTCCTGCGCAACGAGGAGTGGCTCACCAAGGGCGTCTATGGCATCTCCGGCATCCCGCGGCCGACACTCCTTGGCTGGTCGACAAAGGCGCCGGTCGACTTCTACTTCTTCTGCCTCGGTGTGCTCGCGATCGTTTCGGCCGCGACCTGGTGGCTGGTGCGCTCGCCCTGGGGACGCGCCTTCACCGCGCTGCGCGAGAACGCCATCCGCGCCGACTCGCTCGGCGTCGACACGCGCCGCTACACGCTGATCGCCTTCGCCATCGGCTCCGCGCTCGGCGGCATCGCCGGCGTGCTCTATGCGCCGCTCGTGCAGTTCATCGAGCCGACCGCGTTCGCCCTCAACCTCTCGCTCAACCTGCTGCTGATGGTGATCGTCGGCGGCTCGGGCTACTTCCTCGGTCCCTTTCTCGGCGCCGCGGTCTCCGTGCTGCTGCCCGAATGGCTGCGCTTCAGCGAAGGCCTCTACCTCATCCTGTACGCGATCTTCGTCATGGTGCTGATGGCCTTCTGCCCCGCCGGGCTGCTCGGCCTCGCGGAGCGCGTGCGAAGGCTTTCGCGATGAATCCGGTCCTCGAGGTGCGCGGGCTCGCCAAGGGCTTCGGCGGCATCCGCGCCGTCGACGGCGTCTCGTTCGACGTGCACGAAGGCGAGATCCTCGGGCTCATCGGGCCCAACGGCTCGGGGAAGTCGACGCTCTTCAACTGCATCCTCGGGCAGCTCGCGCCGTCCGCCGGCGAAGTGCGCATCGACGGGCGCGCGATCACGCGCACCCGGCCCTGCGAGCTGAACCGCCTGGGCATCGGCCGTACTTTCCAGCTGCTGCAGGTCTTTCCGCAGCTCTCGGTGCGCGAGAACCTGCTCCTCGCGGGGCAGGAGCACCAGGGGTCGATGTGGTCGCGCCTCCTGGGACGGCGCGACGCGGGACTCGGCGCGGCCGCCGACCGGATGATCGAGTTCTTCCGCCTGTCGGCGCTTGCCGGCGAGAAGGCGGGCGCGCTGAGCTACGGGCAGCAGAAGCTGCTCGACGTGGCGATGGCGTTCATGGCGGGGCCGCGCCTCGTCCTGCTCGACGAGCCCGCCGGCGGCGTCAACCCGACGATGCTCGCCGGCCTGCGCGACCGGCTGCGCGAGATCAACGCCGCGCGGCGCGCCACCTTCGTGGTCATCGAGCACAACATGGAATTCGTCATGTCGCTGTGCACCCGCATCCTGGTGCTGGCGGAGGGCCGCATCATCGCGGAGGGCTCGCCCGAGGCGATCCGCGCCGACGCGCGCGTGATCGAGGCCTACCTTGGCCACTGAGCACCTCGTCCTCGAGGGCGTGGTCGCCGGCTACGGCGGGCTTACCGTGCTGAACGAAACGTCGTTCGCCGCGCCGCGCGCATCCATCACGACCATCATCGGTCCCAACGGCGCCGGCAAGTCGACGGTATTCAAGACGGTGTTCGGCCTGCTGCGGGCGCAGGCCGGGCGCATCGTGTTCGACGGGCGCGAAATCACGAACCTCGCGCCGCGCCGGCTGCTCGAGCTCGGCATCTCGTACGTGCCGCAGGGCCGCAACATCTTTCCCGAGCTGAGCGTGCGCCACAACCTCGAGCTCGGCGCCACCGCGGCCGCCGGCCGCATCGATGTAGCGGCGCGCATCGAATCGGTCATGGACCGGTTCCCGATGCTGCGCGAGCGCGCCGGCGCGCAGGCCTCGACGCTCTCCGGCGGGCAGCAGAAGCTCCTCGAGATCGCGCGCAGCCTGCTGCTCGACCCGAAGCTGATGCTGGTCGACGAGCCTTCGATCGGGCTCTCGCCGCGGCTCGTGCAGGAGTTCTTCGCCATCCTGCAGGACCTGCGCAGCGCGGGCATGACCATCCTGATGGTCGAGCAGAACGCGAAGAGCGCGCTCGAGATCTCCGACTTCGGCATCGTCATCGAGCTCGGCCGCACGCGGATGGCGGGCGAGGCGCGCGCCATCCTCGCCGACCCGAAGGTCGGCCAGCTGTTTCTAGGCGGGGCGCTGCAGGCCGGCTAGGAGGCGGGCTTCGGCGGGCTGACCTGGATGCGCAGCGCGACCTTGTCGGGCCCGTGCGTGAGGTTCACCCGCGCGCCGGGCACGAGCTGCGAGGCCTTGCCGGGCACCAGCTCCGAGACGGACGCATCCTGCGGCACGGTGATCTTCTGCGAGCCGCCGTCGTAGGTCAGCGTCAGCTCGCGTCCGTTCGAAGCCTGCGCCACGGTGCCGACGGTGGCGTTGGTCATCGTCTGGTTCGGCCCGCCGTCGAACGGCCGGTGTCCCGGGTTGAGCGGCTTGGGAAAGCGGCGCACCTCGTAGGCGGTGAGCTGCCCGCCGGGCCCCTTGGTCGAGGTCACGCCGAGGAAATCGCCCGCCCTGATGTCGGCGAGCTTGATCGGCTGGGTAAAAACGATTTCGGTCTTGTCGCCGACCTGCACGCTGCCGGCGCCTTTCACCGTCAGCGTCTTGCCGTCGAACGACTCGACGACGCCGCGGATGCGGGCGGGTTGCGCTTGTACCGACAGGCTCGCCAGTACAAGCGCCAGCGCGAGAAGTTGCCTCATTGCGGGGGCTTGATTCCGCCCTTGCTGACCGAGACGCGCCCGGTGGCGTACTTGCCCTCGCTCTCCATCTTCGCGATGGTGAAGACGTGCTCGCCCTTCTTCAGGTCAGCCAGCGTGCCGGGTTCGAACTTGACCACCGGAGTCTTCGCCGGCACCAGGATCTTCTTCTCGCCGTCCTTGTACTTCACGGTGATCTCGTTGCCGCCGGTGACCTTCGCCTCCGACACCAGGTTGGCGTTGGTCATCTTCGACTTGGGCTTGAGGTCCCAGTCCATGTGGCCCGAGGGCGCCGCCGGCGGGATGGCGTGCACCTCGACCGCGACCAGCTTGCCGTTCTTCTCCTCGGACGTTACGCCGACGTAGGCATCCTTCAGCTCGGCGAGGGTCGCCTTCTTGGCGACCGAGACCGTCGCGTCCGGCGCCAGGCTGACCTGGATGTTCTTGCCTTCGCGGGTCTTCACCGACATGACGTTGCCGTCCATCTTGGTGATGGTGCCGCGGATGCGGGACGGGGCCTGGGCGAAGGCCGAGCCGCAGGCGAAAGCGAGCAACAGAACGAGCAGTTGTTTCATGGATTCCTCCTTGTATGACGCGGTGAACACGCCTATTCTGCGCGGCATTCCATGCTGAACCCATTCCAGGAAATAAAAAAGGTCGAGGTCCGCCGTTTCACCTCGCTTCCGGCGAAGTTTCGCAAGAAGGGGCGCACCGCCTGGTCCGACCCGAACCGGCAGGGCGCGCCGGTGGACAGCTTCCTCGAGGGGCCGTCGTTCGATCGCCAGGGCAACCTGTGGTGCGTCGACATTCCCTTCGGGCGCATCTTCAGGATCGACCCGAAGGGCGAGTGGGAGCTTATCGTCCAGTACGACGGCTGGCCGAACGGGCTCAAGTTCCACAAGGACGGCAACGCCTTTATCGCGGACTACAAGCGCGGCCTGCTGAAGCTCGATACCAAAACGGCCGCGATCGAGCCCGTCCTCGGCAGCGCGTTCAGCGAAGGCTTCAAGGGCCTGAACGACCTGCACTTCGCGGACAACGGCGACCTCTACTTCACCGACCAGGGGCAGAGCGGAATTGCCGATCCGAGCGGGCGCGTCTACCGCCTGCGCGCGAGCGGCGAGCTGCAGAGGCTCGTGACGAACGCGCCCTCGCCGAACGGCATCACGCTGAACACGAAGAATTCGCAGGTCTACGTCGCCATCACTCGCTCGCAGCAGATCTGGCGGCTGCCGCTGATGGCCGGCGGCACGCCATCGAAGACCGGCGTCGCCATCCAGCTCTCCGGCGGCCACGCCGGACCCGACGGCATCGAGACGGACGCCGACGATGGCCTGGTCGTGTGCCATCTGGGCGTCGGCATCTGGCGCTTCGATTCGAACATGCTGCCGACGCACCTCGCGCACGCGGGCAAGGAGCACCGGCTGATGACCAACATCGCCTTCAAGGGCAAGACGCTCTACGTCACCGACTCGATCAACGGCGAGATCCTCACCGCCGAGATGCCGGTCGCCGGGAAGAAACTATTCTCGATGAAGTAGCGCTCGACGATCTCAGTCGATCTTCGCGCCGGAGCGCTTGACGACCTCGGCCCACTTGGCCGAGTCCTTGCGGATGAGCGCGGCGAATTCCTCGGGAGTGCCGCCGCCGCCCTCGCTGCCCAGGGTGAACAGGCGCTGCTTCGTCTCGGGCACCAGGATGGCCTTGTTCACCGCGTCGTTCAGCTTGTCGAGCACCGGGCGCGGCACGCCGGCGGTGGTGATGATTCCGCTCCAGGCGTTCACTTCGTAGCCCGGCACGCCGGCCTCGTTCAGCGTCGGCACCTCCGGCAGCGCGATCGAGCGCTTGAGGCCCGTGACGGCGAGCGCCCGTACGCGCCCGGCCGCGACGTGCGGCGCGATCGAGTTGGTGCTCTCGAACATCAGCTGCACCTGTCCGGAGATCAGGTCGGCGATCGCCGCCGCGCCGCCCTTGTAGGGAATGTGGACGATCTCGGTGCCGGTCATGTACTTGAACAGCTCGCCGCTCACGTGGCCCGGCGAGCCGTTGCTCGAGGAGGCGTTGAACAGCTTCCCCGGGTTCTTCTTCGCGAAGTCGATCAGCTCCCGCACGGAATGGAAATCCGTCCTGGGCGACACGGCGAGCAGCATGTATCCGGTCGTCACCAGCGCTACGGGCTGCAGGTCGCGCTCGATGTCGTAGGGAAGCTTCGCCACCATGTGGCGCGTGATCGCGAGCGCGCCGACCGGTCCCTGGCCGATGGTGTAGCCGTCGGGCGCGGCCTTGGCGACCGCGTCGATGCCCACGGTGAGCGCGCCGCCGGGACGGTTGTCGACGATGACCGCCTGGCCGAGGATCTTCGCCATCTCCGGGGCGACGAGGCGCGCGATGTTGTCGGTCGCGCTGCCCGCGGCCTGCGGCACCACCAGCCGGATCGGGCGGTCGGGAAACTCGGCAAAGGCCGTCTGCGCCAGCGCGGCGCAGACGATCCCGACGAGAAACGGCTTGCTCAGGGCTGCAGCTGGCCGCGCACTTCGCCGCCCTTGTTCTTGGCGGTGTGCACGTTCACGTACAGGTTGCCGGCCTTCAGGTCCTTGATCTGCTCGGCGGTGAGCTTGCGCCCGGCGGGCACGCTGTAGGTGTCGCCGTTCTTGTCGAGCGGCACGATCACCGGGCCGTTGGTGCCCTTGGCGCCGCGGTGGATGTGCGCCATGGTTCCCGCCACGTCCTTGGTGGTGATGCTGCCGCTGACGGTGCCGTCGTCCTCGACGCGGATGGTGCCCGAGCCGGTGCCCGGCACGGTGAGCGGCGGGACTTCGTCGGTGCCCGTCAGGTTGACCTTGATGGCATTGCTGCCGGGCATCCACGA
>Ga0097621_100002859_pt1 | contig 11850 bp, 12 predicted proteins | sample KBSMisM72_FD_73165 | JGI IMG/M metagenome (GOLD analysis project Ga0097621, IMG submission 73165) | Miscanthus rhizosphere microbial communities from Kellogg Biological Station, Michigan, USA - KBS Miscanthus M7-2 (version 2) (version 2) | ecosystem: Host-associated > Plants > Roots >... | reverse complement strand
GCTTACTCATTTTTTACAGGACTTTTGGCTACCAACCTGATTATTGCAATAATGATTTCATTTTTTTAAGTAATTAAACCACCGGGATATGTTGTATTTTTTATCTTCTCCCTTTGTTTGATTCCGGCGATGCACAGCGCAATAAAAAAAAGATTAAACACCAAATGCTGCTTCCAGGTCATTTTTCTTAAGACACCGCCGCATGAGCAGGGCAAATGCTGTGATTGAAATACCAGGATATACAGCAGGTATCCGGTAAAAAGCAGCAAAAGCACCAATGAGGCATACAACCCGGCCAATTTCCAACCGGGCGCTAATAATAAAGCGGTTACAATTAATTCCGAAACAGGTAAAACCCATACTACAATAACACTATACCTGCCTATGAGCGGAGATCTTTCCAACATGCCTCTGAAAGAATCAAAGTCGGAAAGCTTGCTGAGCGCCGTGTATAAAAAAAGCAAAACAAGTAAGGCGCAAATAATCTCAGTATAAACAGATGGCTTCATTGCAATGAATTTTTATAAAGAAAAAGCTGAATTTCTATTTTTGCCGGTAATTATTGTTCAGAAAGACCTGGGTGCGCGCGTTGTTTGCTTTAATGATTACCAAATATAAAATGAAGCTGTTGGCAGCCCGCTGAACAAAAAGCAATAAAAAGTCAGCGTTTATCTTTTCCTTCTCATCCGGCTAATGGTATGCACTTCTAAATCAATAAAGGAAGCCAGGTATTTGAGCGGAACCCGCTGTAACAATTCAGGAAAATGTTCTTCCAGGTAATGGTAACGATCAACTGATTTACGGAGCGCAATGGCATGCAGTCTCTTTTCCAGCAATGCATAGTATTGTTCTGCAGTTTTGCGGCCAATTACCTGTGCTTCCGGGAAATGACGGTAAATGTATTCCAGCGAAGGATAATCAATCAACCATGTGCTGCAATCCTCCATTGCCTGTATAGACTGGTTACTGCGACCCTGCTGATACAGGCTGCTGATAGCCAATACCATATTGTTTTGCGAAATAAAACATTGGGAGATTTCCTGCTGGCCCAGGCGATAATAAAAACGCACAAACCCTTTCCTTAACCACCAGACATTTCTGCATACGGTGCCTTCGCGCAGTAAAAAACTGCCTTTTTTATACTCCGCCGGTTGCATGGCACCAATTAAATAATCGTTGAATGGCTGGCTCAAAGGCGCAATCGAATCAAGACAAGTAAATAATGTATGGATACCAGCCATGCTGCGAAATTGGAAGCAACAGCCTATAGCCAGTTACCCTATGCGGATTATAACTTATGTTAAACGGATAAATTTCATCCCCATTTGCGCATATAACCGGGCGTACAAAGAAAATGCTTCCTGAAAGCCTTATTGAAACAGGGCACATTTTTATACCCGCATTGAAACGCAATATCCGCAAAAGGCAATTTAGTGTCTTTAACCAGCATCCCGGCTTTTATCATTCGGGCTTCTATCAGATACACATGCACCGGTTTACCATAGGTATACTTAAAATATTTTTTTAATTTAAAGTCATTGGTTCCCACTTTGCGGGAAAGCCCCGTAAGGGAATGAGGATTTTCCAGGTTAGCCATAATGATGGACTCTGCTTCATATATCCGCTCTAAATCATCGGCCCTTGGCTTTAGCAGCATGGCAGATTGCAGCGACAAAACCTTTAGCGCAAGGATCAATAGTTCGATGGCCTTGGATTCAAGATAAAACAACTGTGTGATGCCGGTGAAATCATTGCACAACATGCTCCTGATAATGCCAATTATTTCTGAGGTGGCTTTTTGTTTACCGGAACTGTATTGCGATGCCCGGTTATTGATAATATTGTTAAGAAAATTGTCAATTGCAGGATAGGAGCCTGCAAAATTGCAGAGGTAACTGATATCAAAATGGATATCGAAACTAGCATACCTGGCGCATTTCCGAAGGGTGGATCTATTTTCTATATAGGGAAGATAGGTAATATTAAATTCGTTTTCAGCCGTTGCAATATTGCCCAATTCCGTCAATCTGTATTCTATCTGATTGGCAAGCATAAAATGCAGTTCAAGACTGGGCTCATTCATGGCAAAATAGAACGCGGCGTCCCGTTCCAGTTGGTATTGACTATAATAAATCGTAAAAGGTCCCGCCTGTATATGCTGCACCAGTATAGTTCCAAAATCACCTTTCACTGTAGATAAGCCTGCTTCCGGCAACCAGGGTAAATTAGCAGAAGAGGATTCCAAAAAAATCAACTGCTCCTCCCGGTCAGAAATCAATCTCAGTTCCATATTATCCCTTTTAGATAATTAACAATCCGTTTAGCATAAGTCCAAAGAAAGCAATCAAAATTATCTTAGTTATACGCCAAAATTAAACGCCCGGGCATTGATGCAGAACGTAAAATCTATACGTCAATGTACGAAATTGCCTTTAACAATTAATTTAAATTTAACATATTAGAGCAGATGCCTATACGTTTATCATCCCACCCTCATTAAACCATTACTCAATGACAATCACAAAAGACTCACCCAGCATCCGTGAATTACTAAAGGATGCTTTTTTACCACCCTTCAAACCTGGTGTTATCAATAACCCCGGGATACGCTGGGAATGGCTGGAACTCTGCAGCCATATGCCGATAATCTTTAATTGGGTACAGCTTCCTTATGCAAAAAAATTCTGGCAAATGGATCATTTGTCTTTCGACCAATTGCATGCGCACTATGCACAGGTACTGCAATCCGGCCACAATGATTCACTGATTGGCTATTTTAATGGAGCACCCGTATGTCAGGTTGAAGTGTATTACTGCCTGCACGATGAAATCAGTCACCATTATACCGCCAGTCTGGGAGATCTTGGTATTCATTTTCTGATGGCGCCCATATCAGGAAAAAAAATTGATAACCTCTCAGTCACTATGATGCAATCAATCATCCGGCTGTTGTTTGCTTCTGCCGGTGTTGACAAAATAATGGGAGAGCCGGATATACATAATCAAAAAGCCAACACACTCGTGAAAAAGGCCGGCTTTGTATTTAAAAAGAAAATCAGTATGTCTTATAAGCAAGCCAATTTATATGAATGCACAAGAACAAGCGCTGCCGTCTGCGTCTAAAAAAAGGTATCCTGAAATAGATTTGGCCAGAGGCCTTACCGTGTTTTTAATGCCGGCCGTTCATGTAACCATGCTATATGGTAATGAAGCGGTCTACCATTCCTGGTTGGGTATTGCCATGAACTGGATAGCTGAATTTCCAGGTGCGCAATTGTTTATGTTGCTGATGGGCATGACGCTCAGTTTTTCTGATGGCAGGGATATAAAAAAAACTTTTTTCAAAGCCTTAAAATGGATGCTGGCCGGCTACCTTCTGAACGGTTGCAAATTTCTTGTACCCGCCTTTGCCGGATGGCTTCCAACCGGCTTTTACCAATACCTTTCAATTACGCCCGGTTTCCATGGTTGGTTAACACTCTTTCTATTGGGTGATATTCTTCAGTTTGCCGCGTTGAGTATTATGATTACGCATCTGGCCGATAAATACCTGCCTGGCAAATGGGCAATTTTATTGCTGCTTGTTTTTATTATTATATGCTCACCGGTTGTGTGGAGATTACAAATTGGCAGCGGCTGGGTCAATGAACTCATTTCATTGGTAACGGGCAACGATCCACTTGTATTCTTTCCCGTTTTTCCGTGGTTGTTATATCCGCTTACAGGATCAGTGATAGGAAAAATGTTAAGGAGGAGACAACTTAATTATGTCTGGCTGGCCGCAGCTGGTTTTTTACTCATGTGTCCGGGTATCTTTCTTGATCATATGAACTTAATTGCCAACAATGAAAATCTCTACCGCAGTTTTCCGCTTCAAACGCTGTTTCATGCAGGGTTTTGTTTTTTGTGGCTAAGCGGATGCTTTGTAATTAGTAAAATTACCAGTCAGTTTATTTTTTTTAAAATTCTATCGTGGTGCAGTGCACATATCACACTCATTTATTGTATACAATGGGTAATCATTTTTTGGTGCATCGACTTTATCCCTTACCGCGGATTGAACACATACGATACAATGCTTTATTGTTATGTATTATCCATCATTGTATTAATAACCGCCCGTGCATGGCAGCAAATTTTACAACATAGCAACAGATTAACACCCGATGGAACAAATTATTTATGATATACTCGGCATCGGCCTGGGCCCTTTCAATCTTGGCCTGGCTGCATTGTGCCAAAGCCTTGAACTCAACAGTCTTTTCATGGAAAAGGCAGACTCATTCAACTGGCACCCCGGATTGCTGTTAGACGATGCGCGGTTGCAGGTTCCGTTTTATGCTGACCTTGTAACACCGGCCGATCCCTGTAGTAAATTCAGCTATATAGCTTTCCTGCATGCCAGGCAACGACTGTTCCGCTTCGCCATCAGAAACAACCTCTATATTAAAAGACAGGATTACAATGATTATTGCAGATGGGTGATTGGCCAGTTATCAAATATCCGTTTTAGCTACAAGTGTGAAAACATTGAATTTGACGACGCAAAAAAATATTACCGCGTTTATTCAAACAACGAAGTATATCACGCAAAACACATTGTTATTGGCGTAGGAACAGTACCATGTATACCTGGTTTTGTAAAAAATTGGCTGCAAGGACCCGTTTTGCATTCAGCCGACTATCTCCCAAAAAAAGATATGTTATTGCAGCAACCCGATATCTCTATAATTGGTTCTGGCCAGAGTGCCGCCGAAATTATTTTTGATTTGCTAAAATGTTACAAAGGCAAACTAAACTGGTTTAGCAAGGCCGATAGTTTTTTCCCTATGGACAATTCAAAATTTTCACTGGAGAAAACATCACCTGATTATGTCGATTATTTTTATTCACTTCCGGAAATTTCAAAAAAAGACATTCTTTCGCGGCAAACAAACCTGTATAAAGGGATCAATGAGGGGCTGATCGATTCAATTTATGGTATGCTGGATGATGCCGCTGTTCCATCCACCAGGCTTTATCCGGGTTGTGAATTGCAAAGCATACAAAATGGTTATACACTGGGTTTTCAGCACCTGGGTTTACAGCAGCATTTCGACCATTTAGCCAGTGCAGTAATTTTGGCCACCGGTTATCACCAATTGCTGCCCTCCTTTATTGGGCCCATCAGTCATCACATTCAATGGCATACACAACAGCGTTACAAGGTCAACAGGAATTATTCTATCGATAATAACAACAGCATTTTTGTTCAGAATGCAGATCTCCACTCACATGGATTCAATGCCGCGGATCTGGGACTTGGCGTTTACCGGAATGCCACCATCATTAACACCATTCTTGGATACACACATTTTAAAATGGAACAGGATATTGCCTTCCAACAATTTGGAATGCCTTAGAAGCTCTCTGGCTTCACTTTAAATACTCGTTGAAAAAATCAATCGTACGTTTCCAGGCCAGTTCGGCGGCTGGTTTATCGTATCGCGGTGTAGTGTCGTTATGAAAGCCATGGTTTACATTTGGGTATATATAAGCCGTGTATGGCTTGCCATTTGCTTTTAAAGCCGCTTCATATGCCGGCCAACCCTCATTTACACGGGTATCCAGCCCTGCATAATGCAGCAGCAGCGGCGCTTTTATTTTACTCACATCTTCGGCTGGTGGCTGACCACCATAAAATGGTACCGCGGCTGCCAGATCCGGTATGCGTACCGCCATCAGATTGGCAATACCGCCGCCAAAGCAAAAACCTACCACGCCTACTTTACCGTTGCAGTCTTTATTTTTTTTGAGATAGTCGTATGCGGCAATAAAATCTTCCAGCATCTCATCGCGGTTGCGTTTGCTTTGCATTTCGCGGCCTTTCTCATCATCGCCGGGATAGCCGCCCAATGGCGTTAAAGCATCGGGGGCAATAGAAATAAATCCCGCCAGGGCAGCCCTTCTTGCCACATCTTCAATATGTGGATTTAGTCCGCGGTTTTCATGCACCACCACAATACCACCCAATTTCTTATTGGCATCTGCGGGCATAGACAATAATGCCTTAATAGTACCACCGCCTTTTGGTGATGGGTAATTGATATACTCAGATTTTATACGGGGATCGTCTGCCTTTATTTGGATAGCACCCTGGTAATCGGGCATCAGAAAACTCATAAGCGCTGTTACGGTAAGACCGCCTACTGCATAAGCAGATAATTTTTGCACAAACTCGCGTCTGTTTACACGGTTGTGCGCATAATCGTCGTACAAATCAAACACTTCCTGTTTGATGTCCTCTTTTTTTATGGTATCCATATTATAACAGGTTGAAGTTTTTTGAAGTTACATAATTACAGGTCAAACAGGCATTAAAAACCGGTGAAGCGGCCCCACAGATTTTCCCTTGCCCAACCGCTGCTAAATGCATGCCGAACCGCTATGTACGCTAGCAGGAGTTAGCCCTCAAATGTTCCAAACATGTTCTGTAGGAACATCTGGTGGGTAGAAATTTGAAACAGACGAGTAGCGTGCCGTAGGTTCGCTTCGTGCTATTGCGGGTCAGGCGCATTCCCGCGAGCGTGCGGCATTCTTACAGAACATGTTTCGAACACTTGCACAGTTATCCCATCAACACGCTGCGTTTCATTTATTCCATCCAGCTTTTTACGTAATCGGGATTTTCAATAGAAAGGGCCTGCACAGTGAGTTCTAGCGGGTGAAAAGTATCTATCATCACCGCCAGCTCCTTTGTTTCTTTTGCACCAATACTTTTTTCTACGGTTCCCGGATGAGGACCATGCGGTATACCCGACGGATGCAGGGTTATCATACCACGGGTTACATTCTTGCGGCTCATAAAATCTCCGTCAACATAATACAACACTTCATCGCTGTCAATATTGCTGTGGTTATAGGGTGCAGGTATTGCAGCAGGATGATAATCATACAACCTGGGCACAAAAGAACATACTACAAAATTATTTCCTTCAAACGTCTGGTGTACAGGTGGCGGCTGGTGAACCCTCCCGGTTATAGGTTCAAAATCGTGAATGGAAAATATAAAGGGCCAGGCACATCCATCCCACCCCACTACATCAAACGGATGAAATGCATAATGAAGCGTATACAACAACCCCTGCTTCTTTATACGAATAATAAAATCACCTTTTTCCTCACGTGGTTGCACAAAGACCGGTTTACGTATATCCCGTTCACAATACGGCGAATTCTCAAGCAATTGCCCGTTTTTACTGATATATTTTTTTGGAAACTTTACGGGAGAGAAACTCTCGGTAATCAACAACCTGTTTTCTGGCGTATCAAAATGAATTTGATAAATGGTGCCCCGCGGAACAACGATATAATCGCCATAACTAAAACTAAGTTCGCCATATTGCGTTAGCAATTTGCCGCTGCCTTCATGAACAAAAATAATTTCATCTGCATCTGCATTCTTGTAAAAATAATCAAGGATACTTTGTTGCGGAGATGCCAGTACAATATGACAATCGCGGTTAACCAGCACAGGCTGACGGCTCATAATAAAATCAGCCACCGGTATAATCTGGAATCCTTCGAATGCGCGGTGGTGCAGCGATGGCAATGTTGCCAATTTAGGTCTCAGATCAATATGACCTTCTGTCTGCGTTATAACAGTGGGGGGATGCAGGTGATACAACAAAGAATAATCATTGCTAAAGCCTTCTGTAGAAAACAACTGTTCGGAATAGAGATGGCCTTTCTTATCGCGAAATTGAGTGTGACGCTTGTGCGGAATAGAACCTGCACTGGTATAGTAGGGCATGATAAAATTAGTTTGAATATAAAAAATACATCAACAGCAAAGTAAAACAGCGCCCGGCTGTCAGGCCGCCGAAGACATATCAAGTGCCGACTGGAGGAAGGAAAATTTCCAGCGTCGTTTATCAATCCAGTAAATAAAATTTCTATAAAACAGCATATTTCAAAATTATCACTATTTTTGTTCTAATTAAAAATTTCCATTGAGACCCGATTATCCAGCAAAATATTTCAATGATCGGCGCAACAACTACGCGCTGCTGATGATGGTTCTCGCCACCGGTTCACAGCCCTGGTAACTTTCTGTTTTTCGGCATTATTTTCTTCTGGTCCGTTATTAATTATTATAAGCTATTTGTTATGGAAAACATAGATTTTCTTCCACTGGAAGGCACCGACTATATAGAATTTTATGTCGGCAACGCCAAACAGGCCGCGCACTATTATAAAACAGCTTTTGGCTTTCAATCCCTGGCCTATGCAGGCCCCGAAACGGGGCAAAAATTTTTTGCCAGCTATGCGGTTCGCCAGCAGCAACTGACTTTTGTGTTTACCACGCCCCTGCGCGCCGGCGAGAAGGCGCAACATATTTACAAACACGGAGATGGCGTAAAGGCCATTGCGTTGCGCGTGCCCGATGCCACCCGTGCCTGGCAGGAAACTACTGCCCGCGGTGCAAAAAGCTTTCTTGAACCCATTACCACCAGCGACGACGATGGAACGCTTGTTATGAGTGGCATCCATATTTACGGAGATACCGTTCACCTGTTTATTGAAAGAAAAAATTATAAAGGTGTGTTTATGCCCGGATACCGCAAATGGAAATCGGTTTATAATCCGCCGCCAACTGGATTACTGCATGTTGATCACTGTGTTGGAAATGTGGGCTGGAACCAGATGGACCGCTGGGTAAAATTTTATGAAGAGGTGATGGGCTTCAGAAATATACTGAGTTTCGACGATAAGGATATCTCTACTGAATATTCTGCCCTTATGAGTAAAGTAATGAGCAATAGCAATGGCTTTGTCAAATTTCCTATCAACGAACCGGCAGAAGGTAAAAAGAAATCGCAGGTAGAAGAATACCTTGATTTTAATAACGGTGAGGGTGTACAGCATGTGGCACTGGCTACCAGCAATATTATAGAAACGGTTAGTGATCTTCGCAGCCGGGGCATAGAATTTCTACAGGTGCCTTCTTCCTATTACGATAATTTACTGGACCGTGTGGGCCATATTGATGAGGATCTGGCGCCCCTGAAAGACCTGGGCGTGCTTATTGATAAGGATGATGAAGGTTATTTACTGCAAATTTTCAGCAAGCCTGTTGAGGACAGACCCACCTTGTTTTTTGAGATTATACAACGCAAGGGCGCAAAGAGTTTTGGAAAAGGAAATTTTAAAGCCTTGTTTGAAGCCATTGAGCGGGAACAGGCAGAAAGGGGCAACTTATGAAACTGGTAAGCTTCTATTGGGATAATAAAGAAACAGCAGGTGTCCTTATTGACTCACATGTTTTTGAAATTGCACAATTAGGTCCGGCATGGCCGGTAACCATGCAGGAACTGTTAAATCGCTGGAACGATTGTTATCCGCGTTTGCAAAAAATTGTTGCAGATCTAACAAGTGGAAGCGAGAGACATCTTCCTTATCATAAAATAGCAGATCTGCATTTGCTTTCACCTCTTCCCAAACCCGTTTCCTGCAGAGATGGATATGCTTTCAGACAACATGTTGAAGCTGCGAGACGTAACAGGGGTGTGGCTATGATTGCGGAATATGATCAGTTTCCGGTTTTTTATTTTACCAATCACTGCAGCATTCAGGGCCCGGGGCCGGTTGTTTGTATGACCGATCATTTTAATCAGCTCGACTTTGAACTTGAAGCGGCCATTGTTATTGGTAAACAGGGTAGAAATATCCCAGCGTCGCATGCCGGTGAATATATAGCGGGGCTAACCGTCATGAATGATATAAGTGCCCGCAGCCTGCAGATGGATGAGATGAAACTCAACCTGGGGCCAGCCAAAGGCAAAGACTTCAGTACCGTAATTGGTCCTGCACTGGTTACCCTTGATGAACTGGCACCGTTTGAAACAGCTTGCCAGAAAGGTCATACCGGCCAATCATGGAACCTGTCAATGAAAGCACATATAAATGGCATAGAGGTCAGCAGTGGAAATCTAAGCGACATGCAATGGACCTTTGCAGAAATCATTGAACGTGCTTCTTATGGTGTAACGCTGTATCCCGGCGAAATTATTGGCAGCGGCACAGTCGGCACCGGTTGTTTTCTGGAGTTAAACGGCACGGCCAGGCTAACAGACCCCTCGCATCCTAATCAATGGTTAAAAGAAAATGATCGTATGGATCTCTCTATTGAACAACTGGGAGTGTTAAGCAATACAATTGTGAAGGATGCACTGCCCTATTCATTACCAAACCATCGTTTATGACCCTTGATATTTCCGCAATGCCAGTTACCGCGCGGCAATACTGGTTGCAGTGCGCAATTGCCCCAAGACCCATTGGATTGATATCTACCGTTAATAAAAAACTGCTGCCCAATCTGGCGCCCTTCAGTTTTTTTAATCTTTTTTCTGCTAATCCGCCATTGGCAATTTTTTCGCCCGCCAGAAGGATCAGGGACAATACCCGAAAACATTCTTTTACAAATTTATACGAGGTACCAGAGGCAGTTATCAATATTGTTGACTATTCCATGATCCACCGTGTTAACCTGGCATCTGCTGAATATGCGGAAGATGTTAATGAATTTATTAAATGCGGTTTCACCATGGAGCCCGCCACGTTGGTTCGGCCGCCCATGGTAAAGGAAAGTAAAATTAAATTCGAATGCAGGGTAAATGAGCTGAAACCGCTGGGAAAAAATGGCGGTGCCGGCAATCTTGTTTTTTGCGAAATATTAAATATGCACATTGATGATACTGTTATCAGCTCCAATGGCATGGTTGACCAGCATAAACTTGATCTGGTAGGGCGCCTGGGAACAGACTGGTATTGTAAAACCACGACAGCATCTATGTTTCAATTGGCCAAACCAGCCGGTCTGCCGGTTGGAACCGATAAATTACCTGCGGTACTGCATGATAGTGCCGGATTTAACAGCGACCAGTTGGCACAACTGGCAAATATAACGGCAATACCTGGTGGAAATATTTCTGCCAGTCTTAATATTCACCGGCAGGCTTCCCTTTTACTTGACGAGGGAAAATTATCACAAGCCTGGCAACTGCTGCTTGAAAATAATTAACTGCAATTAAAGTTTTTATCAACTTACAATCATTTTAAATGAATCATCCATCATCGTTATCAGAAGCGCGTTCTATGATAGAACGTTTCCGGGTTGAAAAAGAAAACATGTTATTGCCTCAGTTTCAATGGACCAATACTTTTCCCCATTGCGTTGTTTTTACCCGCGCAACTTTTGAAAAAATACTTACAGCACCCGGCTGTGAGTTCATTCAAATATTTCCTGCTATGGATATGAATAACCGGGTATCTTTTATTGTTGCCGGTGCCGCTACCAATGATGGCGCCCTGGCAGAAAATGTCTTCGTTGAAAACGGGTGTATGTAAATTATATTCCGCTTATCATTTGAGGGTAGTGTGAATACCGTTTCAGATTGTAGTACCATTCGATATAAACCGATACTCAAAGACATTGTACCACTATTCCAAACGGAAAGTAACGGGCTGTCTGGCATAGAAATCAGACAGCCTGCCTCCGTAGATCGCGGGTGTCCATTTCGGCATTTGCTGAACAACCCGCATGGCTTCGGCATCAAGTTGAGGATCTACGGGCTGATCTACTTTTATCACTTCTACACTGCCATCCTTGCCAACTATAAATAGCACAACCACTGTACCCTGTATTTTTTTTCTTACGGCCTGTTTTGGATAATGGAGGTTGACACGGAGGTATTGAGCAAGACCTTCCGCTCCCCCCGGAAACAATGCGGCACTGTTAAACGCCGTAACGCTTTTATTGGGTGTACCGTCCTCATTAAAATATTCCCCACTTACCTGCTCACCATGACT
>Ga0097621_100002856_pt1 | contig 11855 bp, 11 predicted proteins | sample KBSMisM72_FD_73165 | JGI IMG/M metagenome (GOLD analysis project Ga0097621, IMG submission 73165) | Miscanthus rhizosphere microbial communities from Kellogg Biological Station, Michigan, USA - KBS Miscanthus M7-2 (version 2) (version 2) | ecosystem: Host-associated > Plants > Roots >... | reverse complement strand
ATAGAGTTCGCGCCAGCGCCCATACAGATCCTGATACGCCGCAGCGCGAGCGCGGATGTCGAACCGCTCGACTGCGAGAGCGCGCGCAGCGCTGCACATGGCGTTCAGACGATCGCGATCGTGCTCGAGACCGGCGATGGCGTCGGCGAACGCTTCCACATCGCCGACGTCGACGAGCACGCCGGTCTGTTGGTCGAGCACGATCTCCGCCATGCTCGGCAGCCGTGTCACGACGGGCACGAGGCCGGCGCTCATCGCTTCGACCGTCGCCACCGAGAGGCCTTCAGCGCGGCTGGGCAGCACGAACACATCGTGATCGGCGCAGGCCGAGATCACTTGCGCCGACGTCGCGCGGGCGATCCATTGAATCCGCGGCGAACGCGGCCAGCGCGCCCACAGTCGATCGGCCGCCGGTCCGTCGCCGATGACCGTCCAGTGCACGGTGATGCCACGGCGGCTCAGCCCCTCGTCGATTGCGGGCAGGTCGAGTACGCCTTTCGCTTCGTCGAGGCGGCCCGCGTAAATCATTCGCAGCGGACCCGACGCGGCGACGCGCACTTTTTCCGGAATGACGACGCCGTACGGCAGCCAGAAGATGGTGTCGCGCCGGTGTGGGAGCCGCGCGATCAGGTTGTCGTACACGCGACGGCTGTAGGCGACAAACGCATGTACGAGCGGCTCGTGCGTCGTGGCGAGGTTGTAGTAGTAGTCGTAGTCGCCGTGAAGAATCTGCACCACGGTCCGGCCGGGATCGCGCAGCGCCACCATCATCAGCTCGAGTGCGTCGTTGCACACGAGCACGCCGGGCCCGCTGCCAATCGTCGCATGCAGACGCCGCGCGACCGCATGGATGTTCTCGACCGGTAGTGCGTGCTCGAAGGTCGTCTGCGCGTCGACGGCGAGCGTACCGAGGAACCGTCGATCGACATCGTGACAGTTGAACGTCAGCACTGCGTCATAGTGGAATTCGTCCGGCCGCCGGAAACGCAGGAGGTTGTCGACAATCGTCATGACGCCGCCCATCTTGTCCGGCATCACATAGGTGACCTGCGGCGCCGTCATCGCGACTCCGGCCGCCACGCGCACACGGCGACAACCAGCGACTCTGCAAATTGCGGGAAGGGCCGATCGCCATTCGCGCGATCGAGCCACGGCAGATGTGTGACGCGAGCGATTGAGTACCTGAACCCGGCGGTGGTCAGAATCGTCAGCAACTCCGGCAGGCGGCGGCAGTCCGCGCGCCACTCGTGCGCCTCGAGCTGGATTGCACGCACGTTCCGAAGATGCGGCGCGATGTCTCGCAGCACGTCGAGTTCGGCGCCTTCGATGTCGAGCTTCAGCAGGTCAATCGTTTCCCGCGCGACGACATCCGCGAGGCGGCACGACGGCACCTGAATCGAGGTCCGTTCCGTCTGATGCGCGAATCGAACGAGCGTCCCCGCATCCGCGCCTTGGGCGGCGAAGGTGACGACGCCCTCCTCTATCCAGACGGCCGATGCGACGACGTCCACGTCGGCGGCGCCATTGACGCGGAGATTGCGCGTCAGCTGCGCCGCGATTGCCGGATCGGCTTCATACGCCGTGATTCGCGCCTGCGGATACAGGCGTTTGTAGAAGAGCGCCGACAGGCCGACGTTCGCTCCACAATCAAGAATCCGTGGATTCGGTACTGCGGCGTCGAACGCGAGCGAGCGCTCCACGAAGATGTCGTGCCACTGCGGGCAGAACGTCAGGAGATCGGAGTATTGAACGTCGTACTCCAACATCCGCACTGTGCCGGGCGTGAATCGCGGCGTCGAATCGGCCTTCGCACAGGCCTTGCGCCATGCGCGGACTTCAGGACGCGGAACGCATTCGCGGTAGATGGTGCCGGCAAGACGCCGCCAGCCGCGCGCAAGCGACCGCATACTCATGCGGTGGGCGCCAGGAAATGGCCGAGCACGCTGAGGCCCCACGGCCGCGTCCAGTGCGTCGCGCCGCGTTGCCAGTCGCTCCAGACGCGATCGGGCGCCTCACGCGTGACCCAGCCTCCGTCGGCGAGGCGCCGCAGGCCGTCGCGCACGAACGGCGCGAGCTCGCCGTTCATCCAGCGCGCGAACGGGAGCGTGAAGCCTTGCTTGGGATGGTTCACGATGTCCGCCGGCAGCGGCTGCTCGAGCGCGTCGCTGAGCAGCCGTTTGCCGCGCATCAATTCGGGATGTCCGCCAAGACGCGGCCACACGTGCGAGACGAGCTCGTGATCGACAAACGGCACTCGCACTTCCAGGCCGTGCGCCATCGACATCACGTCGAGATCGCGCAGCAGCTGCGAGCCCAAATACATCCGCGTCTCGAGCCGCGCGACCGCCGCCGCGGGCTTCTCGTCGCGGGACAGCGCGGAAAGCAGCGAGTCTTCTGTCTCGCGCACCGCCTCGGCAGCCTGACGCCAGTCCGCGTCCCGAAGCGCGGGACCGGCGATGGCGCGCACTTCGTCAGGCAGCAGGAACCCTCGCTGCACGCGGTACGCCTCGGCGAGACTGCCGTTGGTCGTCGCAAAGTGGCGCCATCGCGCGCGCAGCCGCTCGGGCATGACCACATGCGCAAGCGAGGCGACTGCAGGCCACATCGAACCCGCCAGCCGCTTCATCGCCATGGCACGGGGCAGGCGGGCGAACGACGGGTAACCGCCGAACAACTCGTCGCCGCCTGCGCCGGAAAGCACGGCTTTGATCCCAGTCGCCGCGACCGCACGCGACACGTAATACGAATTCACAGCGTCGATCGTGGGTTGATCGAGACGCGCCACCACCGCAGCCAGATCGCTGGCCACGTCGCGGCTGGACACGTGCAGCTCATGATGCTGCGTGCGAAACATCGTCGCGACGCGCCTGGCGCGCGTCGTCTCGGACGACTCGTCGTCGAAACCGACGGTGAATGTCTGCAGATTGGCGGCGCCGAGCGACGACGCACACGAGACCAGAACGCCCGAGTCGATGCCGCCGGACAAAAACACGCCGACGGGCACGTCGGCCACAAGATGCGCACGCACGCTGTCGCGGAGCGCCTCGGCGACATCGACGCGAAAGCTGTCCACGGCATCCGCCGCGGACGGCGCACCCACGTAAGTGTTTCGCACGTCCGCAAACACACCTCTCGTCGTCGCCGACGCGCCCGCCGTCCATTGGCGCCACGTGCCGGGCGGCAGCATTTCGACGCCGCGCGTCCACGTCAGCGGCGGCGGAACGCTTCCCCACTCGAGGAATGCCAGCACGCCGGCGGTGGACGGCGTCCTGTCGACGACGCCCGACGCGTGAAGCGCGCCGATCTCGGACGCAAACGCCACGCGAGTGCCGCTCGTCGCGACGTAGAGCGGTTTGATGCCGAATCGATCGCGGGCCATCAGCAGCGAACGTTCGAGGGAATCCCAGCAGGCAAACGCGAACATCCCGCGCAAACGCGCGAGGCTCGACGGTCCGTCGAGCGCGACGAGCCGGAGCAGCACTTCAGTGTCGCTGCCGGTCGCGAAGCGTTCGCCCCGCGCCTCGAGGTCGGCCCGCAGCGCGCGGTAGTTGTAGATCTCTCCGTTGAAGACGATGTGATGGCGGCCGTCGTGCGTCGACATCGGCTGCGCGCCGCCCGATCCGGGGTCGATGATGGCGAGACGCCGGTGGACGAGTAAGACGGCGGGCGTGGTTGGGGCGGGCGATGTCCAGGCGCCGGCGCCGTCAGGACCGCGATGCGCGAGCGCCGCGTCGAGCCGCGCCGCGAGTACGGAAGCGTCGGTCGGACGCTCGTAGTCGATGACGCCGGCGATGCCGCACATCGAGAGGTTAGGTATTCGAGCTCAGAAGAATCGCTGATCGACCGTAATCGTATCGCCGGGCTGCACCGTGTCGCTCAACTTCAACGTGAATTCCACGGACTTGCCTTTCACGAAGCGCGTCACGTGGATGCGCCGATCCGATCCGCGATCGGTCAGTCCGCCGGCCATGGCGAGCGCCTGCTGCACCGTGACACCCGGTTCGTAGACATAGGTGCCGGCGTTCTTGACTTGCCCATAGATAAAGAACGTTTGCGCCTTCGGCACGTGGATGAGATCGCCGTCCTGCAGTGCGACGTCCACGCCCTTGCCAAGCTGCAGATCCTTCCAGTTCACGTGCGTGACGTCGGCGTCGCGGCCTTCCGTGCCCGACCGGCGCAGGTGTGCGATGGTCAACTCGTTGCTCGCGGCTGACGTCGGCGAACCGGCGGCAGCCAACGCTTCGAGCAACGTCATGGCGCCGGTCATCTGCAGCTTACCCGGCGTGCGGACTTCCCCGCTGACGATCACGCTCTGGCTCTTGTACGACTCCACCTCGACGCGCACCTGAGGGTTCTTGAGGTAGCCGTTTGCGAGCAGTACGCGTACGCGCTCCTGGAGGTCGACGGGGGTCGCGCCCGCGGCGCGGACGCGGCCGATGTAGTCCATCGTGATGGACCCGTCGGAGTCCACGCGGTAGCTCTGCGACAGGCTTGGCTCGTCGAGCACGGTGATCTTCAGTTGATCCTGCGGCCCGATCTGATAGTTGGTCAGGCTCGGATCGGCAGGCAGCGACAACGACGGCGTCGCGATTCCCGACGCCTGTGCGAGCGCAACGGCGGCGAGGAGCGATATCAACAGGTTCATGACAGTCTTCCGTTTCTTCGAAGCGCTACTCGGACGCGCGGGTCAGAGGAATGCCCAACTGACGCGCCTTTCGATACAAGTTCGGACGCTGGATGCCCAGCGTTTCCGCCGCGTCGGCCATACGCCAGCCGTGATGCTGCAACACCGCCGAAATGTAGTCGCGCTCGAACCGCAGCCGCGCCTCGCGCAGTTGACCGCTCGGGGTGAAACGAACCGGGGCGCGATCGAGATTGAGTGCGGGAAGCACGTCTTCGACCTGAATCACCTCGTGGTTCGATTCTTTGGCAGCGCGTTCGACCACCGACTTCAGTTCGGCGACGTTGCCCGGCCACGTCAGCGCGGCAAGCAGTGCCAGCGCGGTTTGCGTGAACGCGCGCGGCGCGAGTCCATTCCCGGCACACCAGTCGTCGAGGATTCTCGTCGCCAACGCCGCCACGTCGTCCGGCCGCTCGCGCAGCTGCGGGACATCGATGCGCGACGCCGACAGCCGACGATAGAGGTCGCTGCGGAAGCGGTTCGCGTGGACTTCGGCTTCGAGGCCCGGAGCGGCGCTTGCGACGAATCGCAGGCTGGTTGGCGCTGCCTGTCCGTCGAGGCGTACCTCGCCGTCGCGGGCGACGCGGGCGAGTCGAGCCTGTACTGCCGCCGGCAAGTCGACAACGTCCTGCAGGAACAGCGTGCCGCCGCACGCGGACGCAATCAGGCTGTCCTGCGAGATCCATTCGAGGTCGGAAGGCGCGTTCTCCGGCGTCGTCCCGAACAGCACGTTGTCGAGACGGGCGGGATCTGAGGAGCACACGACGTGGACGAACGTCGCGGATGGACGCCGGGCACGGTCGTGGATTTCGCGAGCGATCGACTCCACGTCGACGCCCCGTTCTGAGACCAGCAACACGCCGCCATCCACTTGAGCGGCGCGACGGATGAGTTCCTGAGTGCGTACGATCGCGAGCGAACGGCCCACGAGTTCGAGGGCGATGGTTGAGGACTTGACCAGCCGGGTGGTGCGCGCGTCGGCGAGCGTCATCGGATCGGCCATGGCTCTTCCCTGTGTTCCTGAAACGAGGTTGATACAGCTCCGCCCCGTGACTCACAGAAGCCAACGGGGCAGGCCGCAGCGAACGCTGCAGCTTCAAACGACACTGACTGACCTAATATGACTCTTTAGACACAGAGTGTCAAGAGCGATACCTCAGCCAGCCATGCCCGATACAGAAAGGGAGAGCGAGCACCTCCCATGGCCACTTGAGGCGCTCGCTTGAAGTCTTTCTATTTCAGGCGTTTAGTGAATCGTGTCTGCCGGTCTAGTCGAGTGAATTTATCGGTCGTACGACAGGTATCAATCAGGATTGGAACGGTGTATCGGAAGGGCCGCCGGACGGAGGTGCAGGCGGCGGCAAAGGATACGGCCTGGGTCTGCTGAAGAGGCTGTTAACGAGCATGCCGAGGCCGATGATGACCAGGAACCCGCCGATCCCGATGCTTTCGCGCTCGACGCCAACGAACCAGAGCAGCGTCATGAGGCCGAACCCGACCGACATCACCATGATGCCGCCGGCGCGGAACCGTGGGCCGGACGGGGGGCGCTGTTGAACCCGATCGACGGCGTCCATTCGGCGCTCGAACGCGACCGGATCGGTTTCCGGCGGCGGGACGAGGCCGCGCTCGATCATCGCGATGCGCTCACGGATTTCGAGCTCGCGGATGCGCCCCTTCGAGATCGTCGCAATCATCGCGACGAGCAGCCCGCCGCCAATGGCGACGACCGGAATGACAAAAGGCGAGAAGAACCACCCGTCGATCATCAATACCCTCCGGAATCGTCAACTGGACAGATTAGACTTGGCGCCTTCCCGAATTGTTTCAACGGACGCGGATGAAACATTTTCACGTGCCCCGCCCTCTAATTCACCACGGCTGATGGAGCCCGCCCGCGAGCGGGAGCTCGTCGATCGCTGCCGCCGCGAGGAGCCCGGCGCGTTTGAAGAACTCATCGAGCAGTTCAAGAATCTGGTGTTCGCGTTGATTGCCCGCACCGTTCCCGATCGATCTCGCGCCGAGGATCTCGCGCAGGACGTCTTCCTGCGCGTGCACCGCGGCTTGCCCTACTTTCGCGGCGAAGCGCGGCTCTCGACCTGGCTGTATCGCATCGTCGTCAACGTGTGCTCGCAGGAACGAAGCGAGCAGCGCTCGCGCGCGGCGTCGAGGCACATGTCGCTCGACGATCCTGATTCGCGCGTGGCGGCGCCGTCCACCGTCGATCGGCGGTTCAGCGATTTCGAGCTGCGCGACCGTCTGGAGAAAGCGATCGAACAGCTACCGGCGCAGTACCGCCTTCTCATTGCGGGACACTACCTGCAGGGACTGCAGTACGAGGATCTTGCTGAAGCGATGAAAATGCCGCTGGGCACGGTCAAGACGCAGCTGCATCGCGCCAAGCGGCAGCTTCGCGAACTCCTCGAGGGCGACTTGAAATGACGTCCGATGCGATGTGCACCGCGCTCGCGGATGACATCGACGCGATCGCCGTCGGTGAACTGACGCCCGACGCGGCCGCCGCCGCGCATCTTTCGACGTGCGCCGCGTGCCGCGCCGAGCTCGAAGAGGCGCGGCGTCTGGACAAGCTGCTGCGCGAACGGCCCGTACCCACGCCCGCCCCCGGATTCACGTCGCGGACGATCCAGAGGATCCAGAAGGCGGGATGGCGGCGCGAGCAGATCGTCGACTGGATTTTCAACTCCGCGTTGATTGCCGCGGCGCTCCTCGTGGCGGCCGGCCTCTGGATCGCGCTGGAGCACACCGGTCTGTCGTCGCTCTCGCGCGACGCGCTCGACATCTTCGCCGGCGGCGCGACGACGCTCGCGCAGAAGGTGACGCCCTCGCTGCCGCTGTATGCCGGCGCGACGGGGCTCCTCGTCGTCGCGCTGGGTCTCTGGTGGTGGGCGTCCGACGCTGCGCTATGATCTTCGCGAGGTGCCAGCCAAACCGCTCTTGAAATGGGCCGGCGGAAAGCGCCAGCTGCTGCCCGCGCTGCGCCGTTTCTATCCGGTCGACTTCGGGCGGTACATCGAACCGTTCGTCGGCAGCGGCGCGGTCTTTTTCGATCTCTACAACGCCGGACGGCTACGCGGCAAAGAGGTCGTCCTCATCGACTCGAACGCTGACTTGATCGGCTGCTACGAAACGGTGCGCGATGCGCCTGAGGCCGTCGCGTCCGCGCTTGACACCCTGGCCGACGCGCACGCGGCGCGCGGACGCGAACACTACTATGACGTTCGCGATCGACGTTTCAATCCCACGCGCGACCGAGAGCGGCAGCCGGACGGACGCATCGCGTACTCGCCCGAGCTCGCGGCGATGCTCATCTATCTGAATCGCACCGGCTTCAACGGTCTGTTTCGATTGAATTCGCGCGGCGCGTTCAACGTCCCCGTCGGGCGCTACGAGAAGCCGAGGATTTCAGATCGCGATCGGCTGTTTCGTGTGGCCGAAGCACTCGCGTCGCCTGGAGTCAGGTTGGTGGCGGGATCGTTCGAGCTCTCGCTCGAGTACGCTGAGGGCGGTGACTTCCTCTACTTCGATCCGCCGTACGCGCCTTTGAGCACGACGGCGCGCTTCACCTCGTACACCAGCCGGCCCTTCGGGCCCGACGATCAACAGCGTCTGCAGGAAGTGGTGGTCGCGCTGGTGCGCCGCGGCTGTCACGTGGTCGTCAGCAACTCGACGGCGACCGAAATCGAGCGGCTCTACGATCGCAATGCCGAAGCACGCGCGGCTGGACTGCAGGCGCATCGCGCGAGCGCGCGACGGTCGGTCAACAGCAACGCGCGGCGCCGCGGACCGATCGCGGAGTACCTGATTACCAACGTCGCCCGGACGTAGTGATTACGCGCCGGGCAGCCAGACGAGGCGGCGGCAGCCGGGGCAGGCGTATGCCATGCGCAGGTCGCCATCGAACGAGACGTAGCCGCCATGTCCGAGCGTGGCGCACTCCGGACAGATGGCCGAGGTGTTCGCGTCGAGCGTCGCCACACGCAACTGTCGTCCAGTGGTCGGGCAGGGAATCGTCAGCGGCGGCAGCGCTTCTCTAAGAACTCGCGGGCGGCCGTCGATGCTGGCGTCGTATCGAAACAATCCGTGGAAGTCGGCGGGCACGATCGGCTGCGGATGGTAGCATGCGATCTGCAGCACCGCAATATGTAGCGTGGTAATCTGACATCGACCTCCGAGAGTTCGCGCGAAAGTGGCGGAACTGGCAGACGCGCCGGACTTAGGATCCGGTGGCCGAAAGGCCATGGGGGTTCGAGTCCCCCCTTTCGCACTCCTTCGCTCGCGGTGGGATTGGCCCGCGAGCTACGGAGTGCAGGCACTAGACTCACCAAGCCACGCAATCAATCGAGGCTTGTCCACCGAGCTCGGGGGGGTTTGCGCCGAGCGAAGGTGGAAGTATGCTGAGAAAATCTTCCCAATGAAGGCCGAGCTCACAGACATCAACGACACCCGCAAGGATCTCAAGGTCGAGATTCCCACCGACATCGTGAACGAGGGCATCGACCGCATCGCGCGCACGTACTCGAAGCGCGCGCGCGTCCCCGGCTTCCGCCCGGGTAAGGCGCCGGCGCGCGTCATCAAGCAGCGGTACAAGAGCGAGATCCTGCACGACCTGATGCACGACCTGATTCCTCGCGCCGTCGACGACGCGCTGCGCGAACGAGGCATGGAGGCGGTCGACACGCCGGACATTCGCGACGTCAACGTCGACGAGAACCAGCCGCTGACGTTCACGGCGTCGTTCGACACGGTTCCCCCGTTCGAGACCGGCGACTACGGCGCGCTGTCGCTTCGCCGTCCGGTGAATGCCGTCGCCGAAGAGGCGGTGGACATCGCGATGCAGCGCCTGCGCGACCGCGCGGGGCGTTTCGAGCCGGTCGAAGGCCGCGGCGTGGAGCATGGCGACACGGTGACTGTCGATCTCGAACGCAAGGACGCACAGGGACAGGCCGACGTGCACAAGGACGTCGCCATCGAGCTGGGCGCGAAAGCCAACCCACCTGGGCTCGACGAACAGATGCTCGGCCTCAACGCCGACGCCGCGAAGACGTTCACGCTGCACTATCCGGCCGACTACACGATCAGCGAGCTGGCCAACCAGGATGTCGAGTACAGCGTCACCGTGAAATCTGTGAAGCGCCGCGTGCTTCCGGAACTGGACGACGAGTTCGCCAAAGATCTTGGCGACTTCGAAAACCTCGCCGCGCTGCGCGCGCGAGTCCGCGAGGACCTCGAGCATGAAGCCAAACATGCCGCCGAACGCGAACTGCGCGGCGAGCTGATGCAGCAGATTGCCAAACGGCTGCCCTTCGACGTGCCGGCCTCGCTCATCGACCGCGAGCTCGATCGCCGGCTCGAGGACTTCGCGCGGCGGATGATGGAGCAAGGCATCGATCCGCGCGAGGCGGGCATCGATTGGCAGGCGTTCCGGCAGAGCCAGCGCGACGCGGCGGTGGAAGCCGCGGCGGGCGCGGTCTATCTGGATCAGCTGGCGCGTCAGGAGCGAATTGAGGCCACGGCGGACGAAATCGAGCAGGAGCTCGCGCGCTATGCGGAGCGCACGGGGCGCACGCCGACCGCCGTTCGCGCGGCGCTCGAGAAGGAACAGGGCCTGTCGCGCGTCGCGGCGGGAATTCGGCGCGAGAAGTCCATCGACTTCCTGCTGTCACGCGCGACGATCGCCGGATGATTTCCGTGATAGAGTGGGAACAATCAAACGCGACAACCCTCAGCGCGTTTTCCCCGACAACAGCACGCGTATGTCTTGCGAGAAGGCGGTTGGTGAACCGATGAACGATCATCAATACCACCAGCTCATCCCGATGGTGGTCGAGCAGACGAATCGTGGCGAACGCGCCTACGACATTTACTCGCGCCTGCTCAAGGACAGCATCATCTTCATCGGAACGCCCATCGACGATCAGATCGCGAATCTGGTGATCGCGCAGATGCTGTTTCTCGAGGCGGAAGATCCCGACAAAGACATCATGCTCTACATCAACAGCCCGGGCGGGTCCATTACGGCTGGGCTGGCGATTTACGACACCATGCAGTTCATCAAGCCGGACGTGCAAACCATCTGCATCGGGCAGGCGGCGTCCATGGCCGCGGTGCTCCTGGCGGCTGGAGCGAAAGGCAAGCGCTACTCGCTGCCAAATTCACGGATCGTCATTCACCAACCTTTGATCATGGGCTCTGGAATCGCGGGCCAAGCGACCGATATTGATATTGCGGCCAGAGAAATCCTGCGGATGAGGGAGCGGCTCAACGAGATTCTCGTCAACACGACCGGACAGCCGATCAAGCGTATCCAGGACGACACGGATCGTGACTACATCATGTCGGCAGACCAGGGTAAGGAATACGGTATTATTGACGATGTCATCCGGAAGAGGGCGTAGGTAACCGCGTGTAGCGCAGGCCTTTAGGCCTGCCGATGGCGGACCTGGAGGTCCGCACTACACCAGGAATCAGCATGGTGAAGAAGGCCGGCGAGACGGAAGTCCTGCGATGCTCGTTCTGCAACAAAGATCAGAACGACGTTCGAAAGCTAATCGCGGGTCCCACGGTGTTCATCTGCGATGAGTGTGTCGAGGTCTGCAACGACATCATCGCGGACGACAACCGGTTCGAGAACCGCGGCGCGCGCTCCTCGCTGCCGACGCCACAGGAAATCAAGAAGTTCCTCGACGAGTACGTCATCGGCCAGGAACGGACCAAGAAGAAGCTCGCCGTCGCGGTCTACAACCACTACAAGCGGATTGAAATCCAGAAGCAGCCGCGCAGCCGCAACGACATCGAGCTGACGAAGTCGAACATCCTGCTGATCGGTCCGACCGGCACGGGCAAGACGCTGCTCGCGCAGACGCTGGCCAAGCTGCTGTCGGTCCCGTTCACGATCGTCGACGCGACGACGCTCACCGAAGCCGGCTACGTCGGCGAGGACGTCGAGAACATCATCCTCAAGCTGCTTCAGGCGGCGGGCGGCGACATCGAGAAGTGCCAGCAGGGCATCATCTACATCGACGAAGTCGACAAAATCTGCCGCAAGGACGAGAACCCGTCGATCACGCGCGACGTGTCGGGCGAAGGCGTCCAGCAGGCGCTGCTGAAGATCCTCGAAGGCACGGTGGCCAACGTCCCGCCGCAGGGCGGCCGG
>Ga0097621_100002854_pt1 | contig 11864 bp, 7 predicted proteins | sample KBSMisM72_FD_73165 | JGI IMG/M metagenome (GOLD analysis project Ga0097621, IMG submission 73165) | Miscanthus rhizosphere microbial communities from Kellogg Biological Station, Michigan, USA - KBS Miscanthus M7-2 (version 2) (version 2) | ecosystem: Host-associated > Plants > Roots >... | reverse complement strand
GCCACAACCGGGCCGCCGATTTCGAGCCGCGGACTGTAAGAGTCGAACCGAAGACCGGAGTCGTTTCGCGAGCGCACGCTCGGCCCGAACCGGTTCATGTGGAATTTCCATTGATCCCGCGCGCGTCGCGATTGAATGACGACGAGCCCCGACGAAAACCGTCCGTACTCCACCGCGTATGGATTCGGCAGCACCGTGACCGACTCTATAGCGTCGTCCGGCAGCGCGACACGCGCGACACCCGACGCCGGGTCGACGAGCGTCATCGCCGCCAGTTGCACACCGGCCTGCGACGGCCGTCCGCCTTTGATGCTCACGCCGCCGGCGACCGGCACGACGTTCGAGAGCAGCCGGACTGCCCCTTGAAAGCCTGCGCCAGGGACGAACTGATCCAGGTCGCGCGAGACGACCGCCTCGGTGGGCGCCAACGTCTGGCTGCCGGCGATCGCCGCGGCCGCGCCGACGACGTCTATCGTGTCGGAGAAGCTCGCAAGAGGCATGTCCAGCGCGACGACCGTTGCGGCGTCGGGAATGACGACGACGTCTTGAGTGGTAGTTGAGAATCCCTCGAGCGCGGCGACGATGCGGTACTTGCCGGCGGGCAGACTGACGAGGTGAAACCGTCCGCCGCTGTCGCTCGAAACGGACTCGACGATGCGCCCGGCTGCGTCGACGATTTTGATGTCCACCGCGGCGAGCGGCGTCGACTGCTGCGTCGACACCGAGCCGTCGATCGCACCGGCGTGGGGCGGCTGCGCCTCCGCGAACGCGTGCTGCATGACGATCAGCAGCGTCGCCGTCCAGCGTCGTGCGGCGGAGGACACGGTGGCTGCATCCTACTGCAGCCACCGTGTCCCTGGTACTTGGTTCTTAGTGCCTTGTCGTGCTTCAGTCCCTGGTCTTTTGTCCGAGCTCATACGGCCGGACTGCGGACCAGGGACCAAGGACCACGGACGGACTAAGGACTAAGGACGGACCAAGCACCAAGCACCAAGCACTGAGGACCAGAGTTATCGGCGCCGATCATCGAATCGCCGATCATCGAATCGCCGACCATCGCGATCCCATCGCTCGCGGTCCCGACGATCCCGATCGAAGCGCTGGCGCTCCCACCGATCGCGCTCGAAGCGATCGCGATAGTGGCGGTTCACCCAGTAGCCACCCACCCATCGCCGTTCGTAGCCGAACGACGCGTAGTAGCCGGGCTGCCAGTAGTAACCGTCGACGTAAACGGGCGCTGGCGCGACGACGACCGGCCTACCGATCTGCAGAGAGAAGCGTGTGTCCGCGTGAGCCGTGCGCGGCACGGCGAACACACCGAAGAGCAATGTGGCGGCGGCAATTTGAAGGATTCTGGCTCTCATCGTTGTCCTCCCGTTGCAGGGACAACAGTGCGATCCGGCTGCCAACTTTCCCACACGATTTTCTTAGGAAAAACTCACGTCGCCGAGAGACTGTCCTCGGCAGTGGACGCGGAAGGGGCTCAGCCGCGCAACACGTCTAAGGTTTCTTCTTGGCGGACTTCTCGAACCGCGCGCGCTGCCGGGCGTCGTCATCGACCGCGGCGCGATCGCCGGGATACCAGTACTCGAGATGACAGGCCTCGCAGGCCATGTCGAGATCGGCGCTCGCCTCGAAGAGTGCCTTCGCGTCTTTCTTGTTCGCAACGTCGAACACTTCGAGCGCGGCGTTTCGGAGCGCCTCGATCTTCGCTTCCCACAGCACCGGATCTTTCTCGACCTTCGCTTTGATCTGTGCGGGTGAGAGTTCCGGCGGATTCGGACCGGTGCTCTTGTTCTCGTCGCCTGGCGGCGTGAACGGCCGCGGGACCTTGAGCAGATAAACCCCTTCCGCAATCGTGATGGCGCCGACCCTGACTTTCTCCCAGTCGTCGTCGGTTTTCGGCTCGACGTGGATGGTGCCCTTCTTCGAGATGTCCCACGTCACCGCGTCGAAGATGTTGTCGGCGAGCGGATCGATCGTGTACCGCATCAGCTCTTTCACCGACACGACCGGCTTCATCTGACCGATTAGCGGCGCCTGCTGCTGAACAGGAGGCGCGGTCGGCGACGGCTTCGACGAGCACGACACGGCGAGCACCGTCACAGCGACAACGCCGACGATTCTGGACATGGGTTGATCCATCCTACGGCAGACACCGATCCTTCAGGCCGCCCTTTTTCTCACGGTACACGTCGTGGCAGGCGCTGCACGCGTCCGACACGGTGCCGGCCACGTCGACCATCGCGTCCGTGTTTTTCTTCTTGGCCGCTTCGTACGCGGCCAGACCGGCTTTCCGAAGATCCGCTGTGAACTTAACCCAGTCTGCACGCGCGACCGGCGCCGGGTGGCCGCTCGAGCACATGCGGCCCGGCATCGTGATGAGGCGCGACGCTTCCGCGATGGCGAGGCCGGCGTTTTCGACGGCCGTCCATCCGCCGTACGTGCTGGTGAGCGGATTGGGCGACGTCGCCGCGTCCGCGACCTTCGGCTGCTTGCTCAAGTCCTCTTGCGCGGCGAACAGCACGTTCGACGCGGGATAGAGGACGCCGCGCATCAACTGCGCCATATTCGCATCCAGCTTCGCGGGAGCTGGTGCTCCACTGCGCGCTGGCGCTTGCGCCGAGACGGCCGCACACCACATCGTCAACACACCAAATGACGCAACCCACATTCCCTTACGCATTCATGAGCCTCAGCTTTCTGCCGAGCACCTGCCAGGCGAGTACGAGCGACGTGACGGACAGCGCCGTCCCGCCCATCATGAACGCGATGACGACAATGTCCCAAGCGGGACGATAGTTGTACAGCCACGGGAAATTCATCGAGTGCAATCCGTGGTACAGCCAGCGATCGAGGAAGTTGGATGCACTGTACCCGCCCACGACTCGCGCCGACTTCGGATCGACGTAGTACCGCGAACGGGCGGCGTCGTCCAGTTCGACCGCAACAACCGGAAGCGGCGCCACGCGATGCCGGTCGAGATAGTACCGATCGTACTGCGACATGACGCTGACGCGCGCGGGCCCGATGGGTTTCAGCGCGTCGCCGACAATCTCCACCAGGGCTTTCGTGTCGAGCGACGCGACGGGCGCGCCGTTAACCGGGACGATTCGCGTGTCGCCCGGACCGAGCGTCGCGAAATAGGCAGGCTCGTCCGCAATCGAGACCCACTCGATTTCCTTGACGCGGAGTCCACGCAGCTGCGCCAGCGCCGCTCGAGGATCTTTCGCGGCGAACTTCTCGAGAGCCGGCCGTCCGCGCAGCTGCTGCAATACGCGCTGCGTCTGTCGCGCGACCTCGCCGCTGTCGTCCCGCTGCGGGAAGGGCTCCATCGACAGCATCCCGCTGAGCGCCCACGTCACGGCCCCTACACCACCGACGAGTCCGATGACCGCGTGCCAGTATTTCCAGCCGCGATAAGGAAACAACGAGGGCGCGCCGGCGCGGCGGTACCGTTTCGAGGGCGAGAACATCCACACGGCGACAATCAGTCCGAGGAGCGCCGCGATGGTCGCGATGCCGGACGACCAGATGACGACCTTGCTCCACATCGGACCGTTCCGCCGCAGCGGCGTGAAATAGAGCCAGTGCGGAATGGCGCCGAAGTACGCGCCAATGCGCGAGCCCCTGGTCGTGTACTGAATGACCTCGCCGTTGGCCTGCGAGATGTAGAGCTGCTGGCCGTCGGGCCACGAGAACTTCCACAGCGGCTGCAGATCGGCGACGCGATTCTGGAGCGTCCACTGATCGGACCGGTCGACCGCCTCGACACGCGCGGCTTTGACGCTCTGGCCCGACCACATCTGCGCGATCTTCGCGACGTCGTCCTGCGTGACCTCGAGCTGCTCTTCGCCCGTGTCGGCGTACACGATCGCCACGTCGCCTCGGCCGCCGAATCGATAGATCGGCCGGCCGGCGAACGTCGTCAGCCGGAGGGCACCCGGCGTCTCGACTTCGGCTTTCGCCGCGGCGTCCTCGATGGAGACTCTGATTGACGCCGGATCGATGGGCGCGAGATGCGCAAGACGGTCCGCGGGTGTGACGCTGGGATAGTCCCAGTACATCATCACGAACCCGCTCGGAAACCAGAGGAGAAAGAATAGACAGAGCACAACGCCCAGCCAGCGGTGAATAAAGATGAGCGTCCGTTTCATGCGCGCCAAAGCTTACAGCGTGATGGGCTGGCGTGACAGACGGCTCGGTCACTTGCGGGTCAATGACCTGTCACTGACATGCGTCGGAACACCGAGGTTTGACAGTGACTCGCCCCCAGCAGACAATCGCCAACATGCACTCATGGCGCCGGGGCGTCTTGGCCGTCATCCTGTTGGCCGGCTTGTCCGGTTCTGCATGGGCGAGCTGCTTCGGCGACGAGTGGTCCCGCGGACCGCAGATGGCGTGTTGCAGCCAGGGACACGAGCGGTGCCCGATGCACGACGCCGCTGCTTCCTGTTGTGCGCCGTCCGTGTCGCAGACCACTTCTCAAGCGACGATAGTAAAGACAGCGTCGTTGTCAGCACCTGACATTCGGTTGTTGCACTTTGCCGTCGTGTCGGCGGCGACGAGGCCTGCGCCGACGACGCCACGACCGTTCGATACGTCTCCGCCTGCGGTCGGCGTTCAAGCCCCACCCTACATCGCCTTCTCCGCTCTGCTCATCTAACGGCCTGCGCATTTCAACGCTCGCGTGACCGATGCGTCACGCGGCTTTTGAGAGCAGGTCGAGATGAGGACACGTCCATCGATTGTCGTTTTCGTGTTGGCAACAACAGCGCTGGCTGCAGGCGTGCAGGCAGTCGCCGCGCAAGATCTGGTACATCAACACCGGGAGCGCGCGCCGAGTTACGAAGGCCCGCCATTGTCCGTTGGGGAGGCCATTGCCGAAGCCATCGAGAGCCATCCGGACCTCGCGTCGCTTCGCGCGCAGCTTCCGGTGATGCGCGCGCGGCCGGCCCAGGAGCGCGCGCTGGCGCCGCCGATGCTCGAGGGAGCGATCTGGCAGTGGCCGATCAACACGGTGAATCCCTGGAACACCAACATGTTCATGTTGATGATGAGCCAGGAGATTCCCGGCCGCGGCAAGCGCGATCTGCGAGCCGCCGTCGCCGAGAAGGACATCGCCCTCGCCGAGAGCGATGTGACGATTCGCGAGCGACAGATCGCGAATGAGGTCAGGCAGGCGTACGCGACGCTGTTCATCGCGCGGAAAGCGATCGACGTCCATTTCGCAAGCATCGACCTGCTGCGGCAGATGGCGGACGCGGCGCAAGCAAAGTACACGACTGGACGCATCTCGCAGCAGGACGTGCTCAAACCCGTTCTGGAGCTATCGAAGCATCACAGCGAGATCTTGATGTTCGACGAGCAGGCGAACCTGGCAACCGCCCGTCTGAACATCCTGCGCAGTCGCCCGATGGAGAGCCCCATCGGACCGCTGGCGGCGCCGGACGAACAGCTGCTCGTGACGGCGTCGGCCGACCTCCAGCGACTGGCGATCGACCATCAACCGCAGCTGCGGAAAGCGCGCCTCGAGGTCGAGCGAGCGGAGGCAGAGCTCGCGTCGGCCCGGCGTGAGTACAAGCCCGATTTCACCGTGCAGGGTGGATACCTCGTGATGCCCAATCAAACCGACGCGCTCCTGGCGCAGGTCGGCGTCACGTGGCCTAAAGCGCCCTGGTCGCGCCGCAAGATCGACGCGCGAGTCGCCGAGCAGTCCGCCGCCGTCGAAGCGGCCAGGTCGCGGGAGCGCGCACTGGAAAACGCTGTCCGCCTGGGCGTGCACGAAGCCTACGTGCGCGCGATGTTCGCGCAGGAACGGGCTGCGCTGATTCGGACGACGATCCTGCCGCAGTCGCAGCAGACGCTCGACGTCTCGCGGGTCGCATATCAGGCGGATCGCGTGGACTTTCAGACCATCATCGACAACCAACGCACGCTGCTCGACGCCCAACTCGACTACTACCGCGCGTTGAGTGAGTTCGAACAGGCAATCGCCGATCTCGAGCGGACGATCGGCACTGACTTGCCGACAGACGCGCGCCGGCCTGCGGTGCAGACGGGAGGCAACTGACATGAAGCGCCTGTTTGTCACTCTCGTCGTCGTGGTTGCCGTCGGCGCCGCCGGCGCAACGATCTATCGCGTGCGAAGCGGGCATCCGCCGACGTCGACGCCAACCATCGCGCCGGCCGAGCACGCGACCGCCGCCGCCGTTGCCACGCGCGGCGAAGTGGTCATCGATCCGCGCCGCCAGCAACTGATCGGCATTCGAACGGCGACTGCGAGCCGTGAGCCCCTGATGTCGTCGATTCGCGCCGTCGGCACCGTGCACTATGCCGAGACGCGGCTGTCCGAGATCAACCTGAAGCTGGATGGCTGGATTCGCGAGTTGTTCGTCGACTACACGGGACAACCGATTGCGAAAGGCCAACCGCTTTTCACGCTCTACAGCCCGGATCTGCTCGCGACGGAAAATGAGTACCTCCTGGCGCTCAAGACACGCGACCAACTGCAGAACTCGCAAATTCCTGAAGCCAGAGAGCGAGCGGACCAGCTCGTCGCGTCGGCTCGACAGCGTCTCGCTCTGTGGGACTTGCCGGAAAGCGAACTCCATGCGCTCGAGAACGACCGTCACGCGCGCGACGTCGTGACTTTCTACTCGCCGGCCGCGGGCATCGTCCTCGAGAAGACCGCACTCCGCGGGATGCATGTGACAGCCGGACAAACGCTCTACAAGATCGCCGACCTGTCGGCCGTCTGGATCGAAGCCGACGTGTACGAGCGCGAACTGCCGCTCATCAGGATCGGTGGACGTGCACGGGTGACACTCGACGCCTACCCAGGCGAGCATTTCGACGGCCGTGTTGTCTACGTATACCCGTACGTCGACGAGAAGACGCGAACGAACACGGTCCGGTACGAGTTCGCCAACCCCAACGGACGACTGAAGCCCGGCATGTTCGCGAACGTCGAGATCGCCGTGCCGTCGACACGGGCGCTCACCGTCCCGATCGACGCCGTGCTCGACTCCGGGACCGAGCAGCTCGTGTTCATCGCCAAAGGCGACGGCCACTTCGAGCCGCGGCCCGTGAAGATCGGACGGCGCTCTGGCGATCGCCTCGAAATCGTCGACGGCGTGAAGGACGGCGAACAGGTGGCGACCGGCGCCGCGTTCTTCCTCGACTCCGAGAGTCAGCTCCGTCCGTCGCTGCAGACCTACGAAACGTCTCCTGGCGTCGCCGCCGCTCCAACAACACCCTCTCAGCTCGACATCGGCGTCCGCACCGTGCCCGATCCGCCGAGCGTCGGCGAGAACCGATTCGAAGTCACCGTCAGAGACTCAACCGGCAAGGCCGTCGACGGCGCCGACGTCGCGCTGCAGTTCTTCATGCCCGCGATGCCGACGATGAACATGCCGGCGATGCGGAATGTGATCACGTTGGTGGCTGCGGGCGGCGGCGTCTATCGAGGAAACGGACAACTGTTGATGGCCGGCCGTTGGGATGCGACGGTCACCGTTACGCGAGGGGGCCAGCGCCTCGGGACCAAACAGCTGCCGGTGGTGGCGAAGTGATCTCGCGAATCATCGACTGGTGCGCCGCGAACCGGTTCCTCGTCTTCATCGCGACGATCGCGCTCACCCTGTGGGGCATCTGGGCGATGACGAAAACGCCGCTCGACGCGGTGCCCGACATCTCCGACGTGCAGGTGATCGTCTCGACCGAGTGGATGGGCCGCAGCCCGGATCTCATCGAGGATCAGATCACCTATCCCATTGTCTCGGCGCTCCTCTCGACGCCGCGCGTCAAGGCCGTGCGTGGCTTCACGGACTTCGGCATCTCGTACGTCTACGTCGTGTTCGACGACAACACCGACATGTACTGGGCGCGCAGCCGCGTCGTCGAGTACCTGCAAGGCATTCGCACTCAACTGCCGGAAGGCACCAATCCTGTCATCGGTCCGGACGCGACCGGTGTCGGCTGGGTGTTCGAGTACGCGCTGGTGGACGACACGGGCCAGCACACACTCGCAGACCTCCGCAGTTTTCAGGACTGGCATCTTCGATACTGGCTCGCATCGGTGCCGGGAGTGGCCGAAGTCGCGAGCATCGGCGGGTTCGTGAAGCAGTATCAGGTGAATCTCGATCCGAACCGGCTCGCGGCCTACCACCTCGGCGTCAAGGACGTCATCAACGCAATCAAGCAGAGCAACAACGACGTCGAGGGCCGGCTGCTCGAATTCTCCGGGCGCGAGTACATGGTGCGCGGGCGCGGCTACCTGCGCTCGATCGCGGATATCGAAGACGTCTCGCTCGGCGCGGATCCTCGCGGGACGCCGGTTCGCGTTCGCGACGTCGCGCACGTGCGGCTTGGCCCGGATCTCCGCCGGGGCGTTGCGGAACTGGACGGGAAAGGTGAAGCGGTCGGCGGCATCGTCGTGATGCGATTCGGGCAGAACGCGTTAAACGTGATCGAGGCCGTCAAAGAGAAGCTCCGCGACGTGCAGAGCTCGATGCCGCCGGGCATGAAGATCGTACCGACCTACGATCGCTCCTCGCTGATCGGCGAGTCGATCGCGACGCTTCGGCGCACGCTGATCGAGGAGGCGATTGTCGTCTCGCTCGTGATCGTCGTGTTCCTGTTCCATTTCCGCTCAGCGCTGATTCCGATCCTCGCGCTGCCGGTGGCGGTCGTCGCGTCGTTCATCCCGATGTACTACCTCGGCGTCACGTCGAACATCATGTCGCTCGGCGGACTGGCACTCGCCATCGGCGTGCTCGTGGACGCGTCGATCGTCATGGTCGAGAACGCCTACCGATCCGTCTCCGACGCGGCCGATCTGCCGTACGGCGAGCAGCCGCGCGTCATCATCGCCGCGGCCAAGCAGGTCGCTCGTGCGATCTTCTTCTCGCTCGTCATCATCGTGATCTCGTTCGTGCCCGTTTTCCTCCTCGAAGCGCAGGAAGGCCGCATGTTCCGGCCGCTCGCGTTCACGAAGACGTTCACGATGGTCGCGGCGTCGGTGCTGGCCATCACGCTCGTTCCCGTGCTGATGCTGACGTTGATTCGTGGACGCCGGCTCAAGGCCGAGGCCCGGAATCCGATCTCGCGATTCTTCGCCTGGCTGTATGAGCCGGTCATCCGCGCGGCGCTGCGATGGAAGTGGACGGCGCTGCTGATCAACTTCGCCGTCGTGCCGCTCACCATCCCGCTGCTCATCGGCATCGGCAGCGAGTTCATGCCGCCGCTGTTCGAAGGCACGCAGCTCTACATGCCGACATCGCCGCCCGGGATGTCGATCACCGAAGGCACCAAGCTGCTCCAGGTGCAGGACAAGGTGCTTCGCACGTTCCCCGAGGTCGAAACAGTGTTCGGCACGCTCGGCCGCGGCACCACTGCAACTGACAACACGCCCATGGGCATGGTCAACACGACTGTGACGTTGAAGCCGCGCGACCAGTGGCGTCCCGGCATGACAGTCGAGAAGCTCCAGGCCGACATGGACGCGCAGCTTCAGTTCCCCGGATTCCCCAACGTCTGGACGCAGCCGATCCGCAATCGCCTCGACATGCTGCTGACCGGCATCAAGACGCCGGTCGGCATCAAGATTCTCGGGTCCGATTTGAACGAGATCCAGCGCATCGGCGGTGAAATCGAACGCGCGCTGCAGACCGTGTCCGGAACGCGCAGCGTGTACGCCGAACGCGTGACGCAAGGCTACTTCACCGACATCAGCATCGACCGCGATGCGATCGCGCGCCACGGGCTGATGATCGGCGACGTCGAAGACGTCATCGAATCGGCCATCGGCGGCCAGAACATCACGCGAACCATCGAAGGCCGCGAGCGCTACCCCGTGAACGTCCGCTATGAACGAGGGTTCCGCGACTCACTTTCAGATCTGCAGCGCGTCCTGGTCAAGGCACCCTCAGGTGCGCAGATCCCGCTCGGCCAGCTCGCCGCCATCACGCTGGCTCCCGGTCCAGCCATGATTCGCGACGAGAATGGCCGGCTCGCGGGCTATGTGTACGTGGATACGACGACGTCGGATATCGGCGGGTACGTCGACCAGGCGAAGCAGACGATCGCCCGGCGCGTGACGCTGCCGCCTGGCTACACGCTGTTGTGGACCGGTCAGTACGAATTCCAGGTCCGCGCACGAGAGCGATTCCAAGTGCTGATCCCCGTCGTGTTCTTCATCATCTTCGTGCTGCTCTACCTGACGTTCCGCTCGGTGTCCGAGGCGACGATCGTCATGCTGTCAGTCGTCTACGCAATGACGGGCGGCGTCATCCTGCAGTGGTGGCTCGGCTACAACTTCTCCGTCGCCGTCTGGGTCGGTTACATCGCGCTCTACGGCGTCGCCGTGCAGACCGGCGTCGTCATGGTCGTGTATCTCCATGAGGCGCTCGACAAACGGCTGCGCGCAGGCGGTCCGATCACCGAAGATGACGTCTGGCAGGCGACGATCGACGGATCGGTTTTGCGTCTGCGGCCAAAGCTGATGACCGTGAGCGTCGTGATGGCCGGTCTTGTGCCGATTCTGTGGAGTACCGGCGTGGGGTCCGACATCATGAAGCCGATTGCGGCGCCGATCGTGGGCGGCATGGTGACGTCGACGATTCATGTACTGGTGATCACGCCGGTGATTTTCTACATCATGAAACTGCGTGCGCTTCGCAAGGGCACGCTGCGCGTATCCGGAATGGGCGTATGAGCGCCGACGCCGCCGGCCTTTCGTCGATCGAGGCCAGCCGGCGACTGCGCGAAACCGGACCGAACGCCATTGCCCGCGAACAGTCGACGCGCTGGCCCCTGCTGCTCGCGCGACAGTTCGCAAGTCCCGTGATCTGGCTGCTCCTCGCCGCGAGCGCTGTGTCCCTGGCGCTCGGCGACCTGCTGGATGCCGCGGCGATCGGCGCCATTCTGGCCATCAACGCCGTCATCGGCTTCCTTCAGGAATATCGCGCCGAGCAGGCGGTCGTCGCGCTCCGCTCGATGACGGCCCGCCGCGCACGCGTGCGGCGCGACGGTCGCGTCGCCATCGTTCCCGCAGACACGATCGTCCCTGGCGACCTCCTGGTGCTCGAATCGGGTGACGTCGTCGCCGCCGACGCGCGGCTCGTCGAGACGCACGCGCTCACGGCGAACGAAGCGGCGCTGACTGGCGAGAGCCTTCCGGTCGAGAAGGACGCCGAGGCCACGCCGCCGTCGACTCCGCTCGCGGAGCGACACGATTTCGTCTTCATGGGCACGGCGGTCGCGGCCGGCACTGGCTCCGCCGAGGTGGTCGCGACCGGGATGCGGACCGAGCTGGGCCGGATCGCGCATTTGCTGGCGACAGTCGAAGAATCGGTCACGCCGCTTCAGCGACGTCTCGCACGCGTGAGTCAAACGCTGCTCTACACGTGCGGCGGCATCGTCGGCGTCGTCGCGCTTGCCGGCTGGCTGCGCGGTTGGCCGGCGACGCAGGTGTTTCTCTCGTCGGTCTCGCTCGCGATTGCCGCGGTGCCGGAAGGACTGCCGGCGATCGTCACGATCGCGCTCGCCGTCGGCGTCCAGCGCATGGCGGCTCGACACGTGCTGGTGCGCCGTCTGCCATCCGTCGAGACCCTGGGCTCAGCGACGGTCGTCTGCACCGACAAGACCGGGACGCTTACGACTGGTGCCATGCGCGTCCGTGAGCTGTGGGGCGCGGATCACGCGCGGCTGCTCTTCGCCGCCGCCGCATGCTGCGACGCGGAGCTCGCCGCTGACAAGCTCAGCGGCACGGGCGATCCGACGGAGCTCGCGATTCTGATCGAAGCGGCCGAGCGCGGCATCGATCGTGACGCCATCGAGCGAGACGCGCCGCGCCTGGAGAC
>Ga0097621_100002853_pt1 | contig 11864 bp, 13 predicted proteins | sample KBSMisM72_FD_73165 | JGI IMG/M metagenome (GOLD analysis project Ga0097621, IMG submission 73165) | Miscanthus rhizosphere microbial communities from Kellogg Biological Station, Michigan, USA - KBS Miscanthus M7-2 (version 2) (version 2) | ecosystem: Host-associated > Plants > Roots >... | reverse complement strand
ATGGCCACCGCGACGATGAGCAGCGGGCGGATCGCCTCCTCGCGGAAGTAGCCGACCGGCTCGTCGTAGGGCAGCAGCTCGAAGAACGACGGGATCTGGTACACGTGCTGCATGCCCATCGCGCCGGCGATCAGGATCGGGATCACGTACAGCCACATCAGCGGCTTGGGCGTGAGCAGGCCGACCTTGCCGCCGCGCAGCAGGTACGAGGCGAGCGTGGCGAGCACCAGGACGTTGTTCGGGTTGAGGCCCGGCACGCCCAGCAGCGAGTGCGGGAACAGGTGGGTCGCGCCCATCGGCAGCATGATCAGCAGCAGCACCGCGCCGATGCGGAAGTCGTACATCACCGCCATGGCGCCGATCAGCGACAGCGCGGCGTAGAACGCTCCCATCTCGCCGTAGGCGAGCGCCACGCCCGAGCCGGCGGCGAACGCCACCAGCCCGAGCGCGGCGAGGATCCACGTGTAATTGCCGCCCGGCTCCGTGCGCAGGTACGGGGAAGCCGACGGCCCTACGGTAGGCGCGACGTTGGGCATTGCCATTTCAGTGGATGAACCTCGCTAGGCCCTGCAGAAAGGCGGCCGCCATGACCAGGGTCGAGGCGGCCATCATCACTAGCCTCTGATTCGGCGGCCGCTTCATCAGTACGCGTTCATCAGCGTGCCGACGATGCGCCCGCCGGCGTCGGCGAGGTCGCGCACCGCGCGCTCGGTCTCCTGCATGCGCGTCTGGTCCTTGCGCGACATGAGCAGCGCGTCGCCCACCCGGTAGACGATGCTCTGCGCATCGGCGTACTCGGTGACCGGCGGCGTGTCGATCAGCACCAGGTCGTACTCGGACTGCGCCTTGGCGAGCAGCCCCGCGAAGCTCGCGCGCGAAAGCAGCTCGAGCGGGTTGGGCGGCAGCGGGCCGGCGGGCAGGACGGCGAGTCCCGCGAGCCCCGTCACCGGCGCCGCGGCCGACAGGTCGGCGCGCCCGGAGAGCGCGGAGGACAGGCCGTAGCGGTCGGAGACGTTGAAGATCGCCTGCTGGCGCGGCGCGCGGAAGTCGGCGTCGATGAGCAGCGTGCGCATGCCGAGCTGCGAGAACACCACCGCCAGGTTGGCGGCGACGAAGCTGCGGCCCTCGCGGGCGTTCGGGCTGGTGATGGCGAGCGTGCGGCGCCCGCCCTCGGGGTTCAGCCAGCGGATCAGCAGCTGGGTGCGCAGGCCGCGCAGCTCCTCCACCACCGGGTGGAACGGGTCCCAGGCGGCGATCAGCTCCTTCGACACGCCCTCGGGGCCGGTGACCAGGTAAGGAAACTCGTACTGCTTGGCGAGCGCCTGGCGCAGGTCGGCGTCGGTGATCAGGTTCAGCTCGATCGCCGCCTCGCCGAAGCGCCAGCCGAGCTCGCGCTGCCGGGCGAGCACCTGCTCGGCGTCGGTCGGCGTGAGCTTGCCTTCGTCGATCAGGATGGCGCCGATGTAGCGCCCCTTGCCGGGGCCGCGCCCCGGGCCGTCCATCGGCAGCACATTCTCAGTCGTGGTCTGTTTTGCGAGCATTTCTCGTTACCTCACCAGGGATGCGGAAGAGCGCGGGCGGTGCGCACGGGCACGGGAAGCAGCCGACCGCCCGTCGGCTGCCAGCGCGAGAGCCGGCCAAGAGAAGGCACGGCGAGGCGCGATTCGAGGTCGGCGCGCGAGCGCACGCGGCGGTCGAGCGACTCGGCGATGTAGACCACGGCGGCGGCGAGCAGCCCGCCGATCAGCACCGAGAGGGCGGCGATCAGGCCGATCTTCGGCGCGGCGGGCTTCACCGGCTCCATCGCCGGAGTGAGCACCGCGATGTTGGTGGTCTTCGCCGCGCTGTCGATCTTGTTGGACACCAGGCGGCCGAGGACGGCGTCGTAGGCGCGCTGCGCGTTCTCCACGTCGCGCGTCATCACGGCCATCTCGATCCTCGCGTCCTTCATCGACTGCACGCGCTCGTTCTGCGCCGCGATCGCGGTCTTCAGCTCGTCCTCGCGGCGGCGCGCCTGCTCGACCGTGTTGCCCAGGCCGGCGACGATCCGCTTCATCTCGGTCGTCATCTTGCTGCGCAGCCCCGCCACCTCGGCGGCGGTGCGCTGGTACTGCGGATGGTTCGGGCCGAGCACTTCGCCCAGGTCGGCGAGGTGCGCCTCGGCGCGGCCAAGATCCACCTTCAGGGCGCTGATGTGGGCGCTCGCCAGGACCTCCGGGATCTCTTCGACCGTGGCGCCCTTCAGCGCGTCGCTCGCCTGCTTGTAGCGCGAGATCGCGTCGTAGGTGGCGTTCTTCGCCGCCAGGTACTGCGTCGAGAGCTCGGCGAGCCGGGCGCCTTCGACGTCGGTGCGCTCGTCGGCGAAGGTAATGCCCTTCTGCCGCTGGTAGGCGGCGAGCTTGCTCTGCGCCTGCGCCACCTGGCTGCGCATGCCCTTCAGCTGGTCGGCGAACCAGACGGCCGCCTCCCGCGTCGGGCCGGTGCGCATGTCGAGCGAGACGTCGAGGAAGGCCTTGGTGAAGGCGTTCGCCACCTGCGTGGCGACCTTCGGGTCGCTGTTGGAGAAGGCGACGGTCATCACGTTGCTGCCGGTGGTGTCGACCTTGAGCTTCTCGAGCAGCTGCGAGCCGATCCAGTCGTCGATGTTGCCGATACCGCCGGTTTCGCTCTCGTAGGCGTCGCGCCAGTCGGGGTTCTGCGCGAGCTTGAGGTCGCGCGACACCTGGCTCGCCACGCGGCCGCTCTGCATCGTGTCGATCTGCGTCTGCACGTAGCCCTGGCGCTCGCGCGGCCCGACGCGGGACGTCGGCGACATCATCTGCTCGTCGCGGGCGTCGAGGTTGAGCGTGGCGGTGGCCACGTACTTCTTGGGCACCAGCAGCGCGACGGTCATCGCGGTGACGATCGCCGCCGCGAACACCATGACGAACGCCTTGCGGCGTGCGCGCAGCGCGAGCATGAATTGGTTGAAGTCCATTGGTCTTTGCCTCCCTCTCTTAGAACAGCGCTTCTTTGACGTAGATCACGTCGTCGGTCTTGACCGCGTCGGTCAGCTTCGCGTCGGTCTCGACCACCTTGCCGTCCGGCCCGGCGCGGCGAATCTTCAGGCGCCGGTCGCTGCCGCGCGGCGTGATGCCGCCGCCGGCCGCGATTGCCTGCATCACGGTCATGTTGGGCTCGACGCGGTAGGCGCCGGAGCGCGCCACCTCGCCGTAGATGTAGAACACCGGCGCGCGGTCGATGTAGACCGTGTCCCCGTTCCGCAGCTTGAACGCCGCGTCGCGGTTCTTGACGTCGACGACCTCTTTCTTGCCGTCGCGCATGACCGTCGCCATGTCGGCGCCGGTGGGCAGCACGCCGCCGGCCGCCGCGAGGACGTCGACCAGCTGCGAGCTGGTGTCGTCGAGCGCGTAGCGCCCGGGGCGCGTCACCTGGCCGAGCACCGAGACCTGCCGGCTGCGCAGCGTGACCATCGCCACGCTCACCTGCGGATCCTTCAGGTACTTGCCGGTCTTCAGCGCCTCGGCGATCTGCTTGCCGGCGTCGGCGGCCGACTTGCCGGCCACCTTCTGCTCGCCGATGAGCGGCACCAGGACCGTGCCCTTCTCCGAGATGCGCGCCTCGGTCGTGAGGTCGGGCTGCTGGAACACCGTGACGCGGATCGCGTCGCCGACGCCGAGCTTTTCGCTCTGGGCCCAGGCCGGGAGGGCCAGGACAATCGCTGCCAATGCAAACAGAAGTCTCATCACCATTACCTCGCTTTGAAGTCCCCTACATATTCGATCCGCGCGACCTCGCGCAGCCGTTTCACCTCAGCCGCCGCCAGCTCCAGGCGCCTGCGCCCGGAGAGGAACGTCTCGATCATCGGCGCCGCTTCGCGCTCGGAGAGCGGCGCTTCCTGCGCTTCCAGCAGCTGCACCACCGTGACGCCGTTCGGCGCATCGAACACGGCGATTTCGCCCGGCTGCATGCGCGCGAGGCGCGGCAGGTAGCTGAGCGGCAGCTGCTCGGCGGGCAGCACCGAGCTGGCCGGGCGGAACGTCGCGTTGCGCTGGCGCAGCCAGGCCGCCACTTCGTCGATGTCGCGCGCGACCAGCACCTGCCCGCGCAGCACGTCGAGCAGCTCGGAGCCCGCCGGGACGGTGAGCTCGCTCAGGCGGTAGATGCGCCGCTCGCTGAACAGGGCCGGGTTGTCGGCGTAGAAGCTGCGGACTTCCTCGGGTTGCGGCTTCCCCGAGCCCGCGGCGCTGCGCTCGAGCCAGGCCTGGGCGAGGATCTGCCGGCGGGCGTTCTCCAGCGACTGGGCGACCAGCGGATCGCGGTCGAGGCCCGCCTCGAGCGCCTTCTGCACCAGCAGCTCGCGGTCGATGATGTGCTCGAGCCCCTGGTGGCCCGACGCCTGGTCGGCGAGGATCTCGGCGCCGTTCACCTTGGCGAGCACGCCGTGCGGGTCGGCCTGCTGGCACGCGGCGAGGAGAAGAAGCAGGGCGAGGAAGAGCCGCATCTCTTTAGAAGGAGTAGTCCAGGCGCCGGCGCGCGACCCAGAAGGCCGCGGCGAGGCCGGCGAAGACGAGCAGCCAGCGCCCGGGCTCCTGCACGTCGTGGATCGAGAAGCCCGCGGCGCCGTGCGGCGGCGGCGTCACGGCGACGCGCAGCGGGCCGGCGGCGGCGGGAAAGTCGGCCATCGCCGCGCCGTTGACCGTAAGGCGGTAGACGTCGTTGAAGGAGTACAGCGCGGCGGGCGGGGAAGCGAGCGGCGCCGGGGACTGCGGCAGCGGTGCGACCGGCTGCATGAGCGCAGCCACGAGAAGGAGCGTCTTCATGGAGGGATCAGATTCTGGGCGGAGTCTGTTACGACGCTCGGGCGCGACGCGCCGAGGTTCATGCACCGTACGGACTATCGGCGTAGCCGAACGTTGGCAGGGCAAAAAAAATCGGGGCCTCGGCCCCGATTTTTCCCGTTGAAAAAATTTCCGCTCTACGGATTGAGCAGCCGCAGCTCGAGCGACTTGCCGACCGCCTGGGTGCGGTTCACCACGTTCAGCTTGCGCAGGATCTTCTGCACGTGGTTCTTCACCGTCAGCGGGCTGATCTTGAGGATCGCGCCGATCTCATAGTTGCTCTTGCCGAGGTAGATCCACTTGAGGATGTCGAGCTCGCGCACGGTGAGGATGCTGCCGCCGCCCGCGCGCTCGCCGGCGCCGCCGTTCTCGGCGCGGCGCTGGAGCTGCGTGCGCACCCACGCCGCGTGCATCGAGGGCGCGAGGAGCTGGGCGAGGTACGTCTGGCGCGGGCCGGCGGAGCCGGGGCGGCAGGCGAAGGCGAAGAGGCTGAGGGCGCGGCCGTCGGCGTCCTGCACGCCGTGCACGAGGAGCTGCGTCGCGCCGATGCGCTCGAGCTCGCGGGTGAAGGCGCCGCTGCCGAGCGTGCCCGCCGCGCAATCGACCACCACCGGCTGGAAGCGCTTTTCCTCCCAGGCCTTGAGCAGCGCAGGGGCGACGCCGGTGTCGCGCATGAACACGTCGCTGAACGCGGCCGGCTCGGGCACGGTCATGGAGAAGCCGTCGGCGCGGAACGCCGGCGGCTTGCCCAGGCACAGCGTGCAGATCAGCAGCTCGTGGCGGATCAGGCTCTGCAGCAGGCCCTGCGTCCAGCTGAAGAAGTGGGCGCGCGCGTGCACTCGCAGCGACGCGTCCAGGTTGAGCACGATCGACTCGATCTGCAGGAAGTCGGCCGCGGAGGTGTGCGCCTCGCCGTCGGCAACGCCGTGCGCGGGAAGCTGCTGGGGCGCCAGCACGGCGTGCTCGTGTAATTCGTTCGTCGAAGTAGTTGGTTGCATGGCTTCCTGGAAAGTTGGACGGCTCGGTCAATATAAGTGGGTCACTGGGCAATAGTTCGTTCGGCGCACGGGCCAAAAGCTAGTCCGATGGGCTTATCGCGGCGCGCCGCGCGCAACGTCGTCGCGGAACCGCGCTCGCCTAACCTCTTTCGTCCTTGTCCTCGCTCCCGCACAACTCGCCTTTGCATGAGCCGCGCGCCCGCTTCGTGCGCGGCCAGCCCGGCGCCGCCGCCCTGCTGCAGGCGGCGGTCGATCCGCTGGTGGCGATCGCCACGCTCGCCACGGCGCTCGCCGCCTTCGGCGGCAGCTTCGACGGCGGCTGGCTGATTCTTTCGCTGCTGGTGTTCGCGATGACCTTCCCGGGCAGCCTGGCGCGCGGCTCCTCGCCCGGCGCGCTCGAGCAGGCGCTCGAGATCGCGGCCAGCTGGTTCGCCGTGGTCGGGCTGCTGCTCCTGCTCGGCTGGGCCTCGCACACGCTTTCCGCCTTCGACGAGCGCGCGCTGCTCGCCTGGGCGCTCGGCACCCCGGCGGCGCTCTTCGGCGCGCATCGCGCGCTGCCGCTGTGGCTGCCGCGCATCCTGGCCGTCGAGGGCATGCACAAGACCGCGGTGATCGCCGGCGCCAACGACCTCGGCCGGCGCCTCGCCGCGCGGCTGCGCGGCGACCCGATGCTCGGCTTCGCCTTCGCCGGCTACTTCGACGACCGCGGCGCGAGCCGGCTGCGCGACCTGCCCGCTTCCGAGAACCTCGGCACGCTCGAGCGGCTCGCCGACTACGCGCGCAGCCACCGCGTCGACGTGATCTACATCGCGCTGCCGATGGCCTCGCAGCCGCGCATCCTGCGCCTGCTCGAGGAGCTGCGCGACACCACCGCGTCGATCTACTTCGTGCCCGACATCTTCGTCTCCGACCTGATCCAGGCGCGCGTCGATTTCGTCGGCGAGCTGCCGGTGGTGGCGGTGTGCGAGACGCCGTTCTACGGCTTCAACGGCATGGTGAAGCGCGCCAGCGACCTCGTGCTGGCGACCGGCATCCTGCTCCTCATCTCGCCGCTGATGCTGGCGATCGCCGCGGGCGTGAAGCTGTCCTCGCCCGGGCCGGTGCTGTTCAAGCAGCGCCGCTACGGCGTCGACGGCAGGAAGATCGTGGTCTACAAGTTCCGCTCGATGACCGTGGCCGAGGACGGCGACGTGGTGCGCCAGGCGACGCGCAACGACTCGCGCGTCACGCGCTTCGGCGCCTTCCTGCGCCGCAGCTCGCTCGACGAGCTGCCGCAGTTCATCAACGTGCTGCAGGGGCGCATGAGCGTGGTCGGGCCGCGCCCGCACGCCGTCGCGCACAACGAGCTCTACCGCAAGCTGATCCGCGGCTACATGATCCGCCACAAGGTGCGCCCGGGCATCACCGGCCTCGCCCAGGTGAACGGCATGCGCGGCGAGACCGACACCGTCGACAAGATGAAGATGCGCATCGAGTACGACCTCGCCTACCTGCGCAACTGGTCGCTCGCGCTCGACCTGAAGATCGTGCTGAAGACGGTCCTGGTGGTCCTCAGGAAGCAGAATGCGTACTGAGCAGCGCTGGGCGCTGTGGGCCGCGCTCGCGGTGCTCGCGCAGATCTGCGCGCTGCGCAGCCAGCCGTACGACTTCACCGGCTTCGCCGCCGGCGTCTGGCACTTCCTCGCCCTGTCGGCGATCGGCCTGCTGCTGTGGGTCGCCTTCGACGGCAACCGTATCGTTTCGTTCTTCAAGGAGAAGCTCGCACCATGTGCGGCATCGTCGCGGCAGTCGCAGCGCGCAACGTCGTCCCGGTCCTGATCGAGGGCTTGCGCCGCCTGGAGTACCGCGGGTACGACTCCGCGGGCGTGGCGGTCGTCAACGGCTCCCTCGAGCGCCTGCGCTCGTGCGGGCGCGTCGCCCAGCTGGACAAGCTCACCCGGGAAAAGCAGCTCGAGGGCACCATCGGCATCGGCCACACGCGCTGGGCGACCCACGGCGCGCCCTCCGAGCGCAACGCGCACCCGCACGTCAGCGGCGGGGTCTGCGTGGTGCACAACGGCATCATCGAGAACCATGAGGAGATGCGCGGGCGCCTGCAGCTCCTCGGCTACCAGTTCGCCTCCGACACCGACACCGAGGTCATCGCGCACCTCGTGCACTGGTTCCTGCTGAACGGCATTTCCCTCTTCGAGGCGGTGCAGGAAGCGACGCATGAGCTGCGCGGCGCGTATGCCATAGCGGTCATCTCGGCGCATGAGCGCGAGCGGCTGGTGGTGGCCCGCATGGGCGCCCCGCTGCTCCTCGGGCTGGGCGACGGCGAGAACTTCGCCGCCTCCGACACCGCGGCGCTGCTGCAGGTCACGCGCCGCATCGTGTACCTCGAGGAAGGCGACTGCGCCGAAGTGACCCCGGGCAAGGTGCGCATCGTCGACGCGCGCGGCCACCGGGTCGAGCGCGCGCTGCACGTGAGCGAGCTCGCCGCCGACTCGATCGAGCTCGGCGCGTGGCGGCACTACATGCAGAAGGAGATCTTCGAGCAGCCCGCGGCAGTGGCGGCCACGCTGCGGGGGGATTTCGATGCTTCCGACGTCGAGATATTTCGGAGAGCGGAAAAAGTCCAAATCCTGGCCTGCGGCACGAGCTTCCACGCCGGCCTGGTCGCGCGCTACTGGCTGGAGGAGCTTGCCGGCCTGCCGTGCAGCGTCGAGATCGCGAGCGAATACCGCTACCGGCGCTCGGTCGCCGACCCGCGTACGCTCAACGTCGTCATCTCGCAGTCCGGCGAGACGGCCGACACCATCGCGGCGCTGCAGCACGCGAAAAGCCTCGGCCAGCCGCACTCCCTCGCCATCTGCAACGTCGCCGAGTCGACGCTGGTGCGCAACGCCGCCGCGAAATTCCTCACCCGCGCCGGGCCGGAGATCGGCGTCGCCTCCACCAAGGCGTTCACCGCGCAGCTCACCGCGCTTCTCAAGCTGGTAATCAGGCTTTCGAAAAAACAGTTTCCGGAAATCCAGGAGGCACTGGAAGAGCTGCCCGCGGCGATGGCCAACGTGCTGCGCGTCGAGCCGGAAATCGCGGCCTGGGCGCAGAAATTCGCGCTCTGCCAGCACGCGCTGTTTCTTGGACGCGGCGTGCATTACCCGATCGCCATGGAAGGCGCACTGAAGCTCAAGGAAATCTCCTATATCCACGCCGAGGCCTACGCCGCCGGCGAGCTGAAGCACGGTCCGCTCGCGCTCGTCGACGCCGGGATGCCGGTCGTGGCGATCGCCCCGCGCGATGCGCTGCTCGACAAACTGAAGTCCAACCTGCAGGAAGTCCGCGCCCGCGGCGGCGAGCTGTATGTCCTCGCCCACCGCGATGCCGGCCTCGCTGCCGGGCCGGGCGTGCATCTCATCGAGATGCCCGACTGCCCCAGCGTGCTCTCGCCCATCGTGAGCACGGTGCCGTTGCAACTTCTTGCCTATCACGCCGCGCTCGCGCGCGGGAATGACGTCGATAAGCCGCGAAACCTGGCTAAGTCGGTGACGGTCGAGTAGCTAGCTCAGGCCGCCAGGTTCGCGGTGTTGAGATCGGGCTTGAAGCGATAGCCCGTGCCGCGCACGGTCTCGATCAGCTTGTCGTGCCCGGTCGGGGTCAGCGCCTGGCGCAGGCGCCGGATGTGGACGTCGACGGTGCGCTCCTCGACGAACACGTGCTCGCCCCAGACCTCGTCGAGCAGCCGCGCGCGCGAGAAGACGCGGCCCGGATGGGTCATGAAGAAGTGCAGCAGGCGAAGCTCGGTGGTCCACAGGTCGATCGCCTTGTCGCCGACGCTCACCTGGTGGGCGGCGGGGTCGATGCGCAGTCCGGCGATCTCCACCACGTCGTCGGCGAGCTGCGGGGCGCGCCGGCGCATGACGGCCTTGATGCGCGCGAGCAGCTCGCGCGGCGAGAACGGCTTGGTGACATAGTCGTCGGCCCCGCTCTCCAGCGCGGTCACCTTGTCCTGCTCCTCGGCGCGCGCCGTGAGCAGCACGATCGAGATGTCCTTGGTGCGCTGGTCGTTGCGCAGGCGGCGCGCAAAGGTCAGCCCGGGGATCCCCGGCAGCACCCAGTCGAGCAGCACGAGGTCGGGACGCGAGTCGCGCACCAGGGCCTCGGCCTGCGGCACGTCGCCCGCGCACATCACCTTGTAGCCCGCACGCTGCAGGTTCGCCGCAAGCAGCTCCCGCGCCGCGATTTCGTCTTCTACTACCAGTATGGAACCGCCCATGGCATCTCCTTATGTGTGAGGGCGGAGCCATCGTAGAAGCCGCGCCCTGCTAGTACTATCGCCGCGCCCTTATTTCACAGTCGCGTCACATTGGCAGGCGTGTCGTCGACCACCGACAGCGCGTCGGAGTGCGGCTCGTCGAGCAGCAGGTCGATGACGCGCAGGAACACGCCGTTCGGCGGCGAGCCCACGTCGAACATCCATTCGCGGATCGTCTGGTCCGGAATGCCTAGATAGCGGGAGAGGGCGACCAATCCGCCGATGGTGGCGGAGGCCCGGTGCAGCGCGCGCGCGTGTACGCTCATTCGTTTCATGTTGTAGGCCGAGGGTGAAAGAGTTCCGGCCCGCGGACAAGTCGCGGAAACCGGAACGGCGTGTAGCGATTCGGCTACACGCGCCTCCCGCGCCTGCGGACGCTAGTCGAGGGTGACGATGCCGCGCTGGATGGCGAAGCGCACCAGGCCCGGCAGGTCGCGGATGCCGAGCTTCTCGACCAGCCGCGCGCGGTAGGTCTCGACCGTCTTCTGCGAGAGCGAGAGGCGCTTTGCGATCTCGGCGCCGGTGTTGCCCTCGGCAAGGAGCTGCAGCACTTCGCGCTCGCGCGTCGAGAGCCGGCCGAGCGGATCGTCGCCGTCGTCCGCGCCCGATTCGATGACCACGTCCGCGACGCGCGGGCTGAGGTAGCGCTGGCCCGCATGCACGGCGCGGATCGCGTCGACCAGCTCCTTCGCCGCCGAGCGCTTGACGACGTAGCCCATGGCGCCGGCCTTGAGCGCGCGGCGCACGTACTCGCGCTCGGCGTACATCGACAACACGATGACGCGGCACGACGGGTCGTTCTGCAGGATGGCGCGCGTGGCGTCGGCGCCGTTGAGCTCCGGCATCGACATGTCCATCACGATCACGTCGGGCCGGCTATCCTTCGCGTGCTTCACCGCCTCGCGCCCGTCGGACACGATGCCGACCACCTCGATGCCGGGCTCGGCCTCGGCCAGGCTCTTCAGGCCTTCGGCGACCACGCCGTGGTCGTCGGCGATGAGGATGCGGATGGCCATCAGATCGGCACCACGATGCGCACCGTCGCGCCTTCGCCCGGCGCGCTCGCCACCGCGAGGCGGCCGCCGACGGCTTCGGCCCGCTCGCGCATGGTGCTCATTCCCCAGCGCCCGCGGCCCGAGGCGGCGGGATCGAAGCCGCGGCCGTCGTCCGAGATCGCCAGGACGAAGTCGCGCGTGTGCCGCTCCAGGGTGATTTCCACGGTGCGGGCGGCGGCGTGCTTCGCCACGTTGCTGAGGGCCTCCTGCACGATGCGATAGAGGGCGATGGCGGCCTCGGGCTTCAGGTCGCGCGCCGCCTCCTGCCGGCCCTGCACCTCGATGCGCACGCCGGTGCGCTGCGCGAACTCCTCGGCGTACGCGCCCAGCGCCGCGCCCAGGCCGTATTCATCGAGCAGCGGCGGGCGCAGGTCGGTCATCAGGTTCTCGATCGCCTGCAGCGTCGCGTCGACCAGCGCCTGGGAGTCCTCGAGGCGGCGGCTGAGCACGGGCGGCAGCTCCTTGGCCTGCTGCGAGACGAGGTTGAGGTTGATGGTGAGCGCCGAGAGGTTCTGCCCGACGCGGTCGTGCAGCTCGCGGGCGATGCGCCGGCGCTCGGCTTCCTCGGCTTCGACCAGGCGGCGCGACACCGCCCGCAGCATGCCGAACGACATCTTCTGCTCCGTGATGTCGAGGCACACGCCGAGGATGCGGACCGGGCGGCCGCCCGCGT
>Ga0097621_100002851_pt1 | contig 11866 bp, 8 predicted proteins | sample KBSMisM72_FD_73165 | JGI IMG/M metagenome (GOLD analysis project Ga0097621, IMG submission 73165) | Miscanthus rhizosphere microbial communities from Kellogg Biological Station, Michigan, USA - KBS Miscanthus M7-2 (version 2) (version 2) | ecosystem: Host-associated > Plants > Roots >... | reverse complement strand
TTTTTGCGCTACGGAGTTCCGTCCCGTGCTGCAACAGATGCGGGGCCTGGCGAAATACATTTGGGTCTTCGTTGCCCTGGTATTCGTCGGCGGCTTCCTCCTCTACGAGACCTCCGGCCTCATGGGCCGGACGCCAGTCACCGCGACAACGGCCGTCGCCGTCGTCAACGGTCATGAGCTGTCCTACCGCGACTATTTGGCGCGCGTCCAGTCCGAGATCCAGAACGCCCAGCAGCGCGAAGGCCGGACACTCTCCCAGGACGACACGCGGCGGATCGAAAACGCCGTCTTTGACCAGATGGTGTCGGAGGTTCTTCTTCAGGACGAGTACCGTCGACGCGGCATCAGCGTGAGCGACGACGAAGTCCGCGAGTTCGCGCGCTACGCGCCGCCGCCCTGGATCACGGGTGCTCCCGAGCTCCAGACGGACGGCCGTTTCGATCCAGAGAAGTACCAGCGGTTGCTCGCCAGCCCGCAGGCACGGCAAAGCGGGTTGCTGCTCCAGCTCGAGGCCTACTACCGCGGCGAGATTCCGCGCGAAAAGCTGCTCGACCAAATCGCGTCTGGAGCCTATGCGTCGGACGAAGAGCTCTGGCGCGCGTGGCGTGACCAGCACGACAGCGCGCAGGCCAGCTTCGTCGCGTTCTCGCCCGCGGTCGACACGAACATGGTCAAGGCGATCACTGACGCCGAATTGCGGAGCTACTTCGACCAGCACTCGGGCGACTTCGAGGCCCCTGGCCGCGCCGTCTTGTCGGTCGTCACGATTCCGCGCATGATCGGACCGGCGGATAGCGCCGCCGCGAAGACGAAGGCGCAGCAACTCCGTGAGGAGATCGTAAAGGGCGCGAAGTTCGAGGACGTCGCGAAGCGCGAGTCAGCGGACACGGTGTCCGGCGCCAAGGGTGGAGATCTCGGACCGGCCCCCAAGACGCGGTACGTCGCCGAGTTCAGCAAGGCTGCCGACGCACTGAAAGTCGGCGAGGTCTCTCAGCCCGTTCTGACGCAGTTCGGCTACCACATCATTCGGCTCGACAGCCGAAAGGGCGACACGCTCTCTCTGCACCACATCCTGCTTCGCGTCACACAGAGCGACTCGGCCGCAACGCGCATCGATCGCGAGGCCGATGCTCTTTCCCGCCTTGCCGCGCAGAGTGAGCAAGGTTCGAAGCTCGATAGCGCGGCCAAGCAGCTCAAACTCCCGGTTTATCACATCCAGGCCCTCGAGGATTCGCCGGCCGTTCTGGGCGGACAGGTCGTGCCGAGCGTGAGCGCGTGGGCGTTCGGCGGCGCGAAGAGTGGAGAGACCAGCGAATTATTCGACGACGAGAGCGGCTACTATATCGCGCGACTGGACACACTCCAGGAAGGTGGCGCGCCGAAGTTCGAGAATGTGAAAGACGCGGTTCGGCAGCGCGTGGCCGCGATCAAGGCGATCGACCAGGTCCTGCCGAAGGCGCAAAAGCTCTCGACCGATGCGGCCGGAAGCAGTCTCGAAGCAGCCGCGCAGAGCAACGGCGTGAAGGTCCAGCAGTCGTCGATGTTTGCTCGGGGGTCGCTGGTTCCGGGTCTGGGTCAATTCAACGAGGCGATCGGCGCGGCGTTCAAGCTACCGGTGGGCGCCGTCAGCCAGCCGGTGAAGACCGAGGGCGCCGCCGTGGTCCTTCGCGTCGACAAGCGTGTCGCCTCGGACAGCTCGGCGTGGGCCGCGCAAAAGCAGGCGCAGCGTACTGCACGATTGCAGCAGCTGCGCGATCAGCGGATCCAGATTTACATGTCGGATCTGCGGAAGTCGGCGAAGGTCGATGACCGCCGTAAGCAGATCAACGCCTCAGTGAGGCGGCAGGAAGCGTAAGCGACGCAGCGGGTCGGCGCGTCACGAGAAACCCGGTTGAGTGAGACTCAACCGGGTTTCTTTTTGGTCCTACATCAACCGCTTGGGCTCGGGGCGAACGGCTTCCTCTTCCCGGCGCGCCGTCGTATCACCGGCGCCAAGGCGGTCAGACGGGCTCGAATCGCTCAGCGAGTCCCGCAGCGGCTCGCGAATCGAACGGTCCGCTTCGTTGATGTTCTTCTTGAACTCACGGATTCCCTTACCGATCGATGCGCCGATCTCCGGAACACGCCGGGCGCCGAACAGCACCAGCACGATCACGAGGATGACCATCAACTCCATGAACCCGATATTACCGAAATTCATACCTTCTCCTGGCTCCTAGAAGAGCGACCGCGCGATAAGATAGGCGACGAGCACGCCGACGAGACTGAGTATTGAAACATCGATCGCCACCGGCCCGAGCGCAAACCGGATCAACACTAAATCAATCGGAAGTGGCCCGATCGAGGCAGTGACCCCGGCCGTTAAGAATTCCTTCGCCGCGCCGGGCGGAAACAGAAGGCGGGCTGCCTGCTGCATGGCGCCGCCGGCGATGAAACCGAGGGCCAAAACTATCGCATGAAACCCCGGTCGGTGCTTGGATGATCCACGAAGTGCCATTAGGACCGCCGGTCCATGACGTAAGCGATCGCGTCCGTCAACGCCGCGCGGACGGGACCTTCAGGGAGAACGTGGAGAGCCCGCTCCGCGTCGGTGGCGAACGCGCCGCCCCGACGACGCGCGTACTCGATGCCGCCGTTTCGCTTGACGATCTCGATCACGTCGGTGATGAGCTCGTCGCCGGGCGCTTCCGCGGCGAATAACTCGTCGATGCGCGACCGGTCCGTGGCCGACACACGGCCGAGCGCGGCAATGAGCGGCAGCGTGACCTTGTGCTCACGAAGATCGAGGCCGCTCGGCTTACCGGTGACCGATTCGTCCTCGGTGTAATCCAGAATGTCGTCGGCGATCTGAAAGGCCATGCCCAATCGCTCGCCGTAGTCGGCGAGGGGCTCGCGGAACTCCGGCGCCCCGCACAGCGCGCCACTCTCGCAAGCGCCGCCGATGAGTGACGCCGTCTTCGACCGAATGAGGGCGCAGTATTCGTCTTCCGAAAACGCGAGGGCGTCAACAGCGCCGAGCTGCCGCATCTCACCGATCGTCAGCTCGTTCGCCACGTTGGTGACGATCTTGAGGATCTCGAGATCGCCCATCGCGACCAGCGCCGTCAGCGCGCGCGAGTACAGGAAGTCGCCCATGATCACCGAGACCTGGTGACTGAAGAGCGAATTCACCGTCGGCAGGCCGCGGCGTAAGACCGAGTGATCGACCGAGTCGTCGTGCACCAGCGTCGCGAGATGCATTAGTTCGACGACAGCGGCGAGCGTTGTCGCGCGCGGCTCGGACCGCCCCGTCGCGGCGCTCGACAAGAGCGCGAGCGTCGGTCGGAACATCTTCCCGCGCATCCGCAGCAGATGCGCGCTCACCTCACGGATGATCGGAAGGTCGTCGGTGACGACGCGATGCATCTCGTCCACGACCTCGTTCAGCCGGTCGCGTACGGGAGACTGAATGGCCAGCAACGCGTCGTTCGCGGGTTTTCTCGGGCGCGTGATCGTGCCCGTCATCGCCACGTGCGCTCGACTTCGTTCATGCGTTGAGAGATATCACGGAATTGAATGTCGACAACGAACACGCGCTGATAATAGGCGAGTGCATCCTGGCTGTTGCCCAGCGCCTCGGCGGCACGCCCGAGCAAATACAATACGCCGACAAGCTGTTCGTCGCTGGCCCGCTCGGCCAACGCTCGTGTCAGGATCGACGACGCGAGCTTGAACTGGCCCTTGTCCATGAAGCACTGCCCCAGCGCTTCGTACGCGGGCAAGCGGTTCGTAGAGCTGCCGAGCGCCCTTTGGAATTCGCCGATCGCCTCGTCGATCAGGCCCATCTCCTTGAACGCGATCGCCAAGTCGTAATGGCTCTGATAGTCCTCGGGATCGACGTTCTCCGCAATGCCTTGCTTGAACTTGCGGAGCATGTCGGCGAAGTCGGCTTCTTCGTCGCCCGTCGGCTCTTGCTCGGGAACGATCATCCGCGTGTCGCGCGGCATTTCGTCGTCGCGCAGCAAGTCGCCGAGATTCACGAAACTGCCCGTCGTCGGAGTCGCGCGGCGCACCGGCCGACTCGGTCGTGGCGCGGGCATCGCACCGGACAGGCGGTGATTGGCGAGCGGCGTCGCCGACGCCGGAGGCGTGTTCGCGACGCCGACGGTCTGCAGCCCTGCCCGCGCGCGTGCCTCGGCGGGCGACAGATCGAGCACACGCTCGTAGATCGTGCGCGCTTTGTCGATCTGCTCCGTGCGCAGCAACACGTCGGCGAGCGCGAGATACGCCTCGATCAGGCGAGGACGGTCGTTGGTGCGGAAGGCATACTCGACGCGCTTTTGCTGGTGTTTGATGACCTCAGGCTCGAGCCGGGAGATTTCTTCCGCCACCGCCGAGGCCAGCTCCAGATCGCCCGAGCGCTCGGCGCCCGACATCGCCGCTTCGAGCTCGCTGATGCCGGCGTCGCGATTCCCCGCGTCGAGCATCGATTCGGCGAGCGATCGTCGGAGGTTCCAATCCGTCGGATTCTGATCCACCTCCAACTGGAGCGCGTCGACGATGTGCTGCGCCTCGACCGTCGACCGGCGTGCGATCGACGGCGTCGGGATCAAGATCGGCTCGTCGTCGGGCGTCACGATTTCGCCCGCCCGCGGCAGGGCGAGGTCGAACGAATCCGCCGAGAAGGGCTCGGGTGCCACAGCCGCCGAGGCGACCGGCGTTGGACGCGGCAGCAGGGCCTCGCCGAGATCCTCGGCCGAACTTTCGATCGTCATGCTTTCGATCGTCATGCTTTCGATCGTCGCGCTCTCGATCGGCGCGCTTTCAACTGATGGGACTTCGACTGCTGCCAGATCCGGGAATGACGACTGCGGCGAATCCGGCGTCGGCGACATATTCCCGACGGGGCTGAAGTCCTTCGGAGGCGTCGAAAGCTCGTTGAGATCGATGTCGATCGTCACTTCGCTCGACAAGCCGAGCGGATCGTCGCTCGAGACGATGTTCGTCGACTCGAAGCCGAGCAGCATCGTCGGCGGCTCGATCGGCTCGATCACCGTAGGGGTCAGCGCCACGATGTTGGGTGATGAAACGCGCGGCTCACCGCTGACCGAATCGAGCAGGCCCTCCGCCGGCACGACCGGCTCGAGCTGCCCCCCCCTCGATCCGACGAGAGATGACGCGAGCGACATCGCGTCGCCCGAGAGCGGCTCCTCGGCCAGCGCCGCGCCGATCAGCGGCTCGATCGACGTCGGCTCGACGATCGTGGGCTCGACGAGGGTTGGCTCGACGAGGGTTGGCTCGTCGACGATCGATTCGACGAGATTCCCCTCGAGCCCATCCGGCTCGATCAACAGCGACTCCAAGGCGGCCGTCTCGCTGATCGACTCGACCGTGGCGACCGGCGGAGGCGGCGGAGGCGGCGGTGCCGGCGTGGCCTTCGCTGGCGCAGCCGGCGGGGGTGGGGCCGCCCGCTCGACACGCACGGGAGTCGGAGCCGTCGGCTCGTCGAGGTCGATGAAGATGAGGTCCGAGGACGCGCGCTGCTTCCGACCCGCACTTGCGCGAGGCGTCGCGTTGGGATCGAGTGAGTGCAGCCGGGCAGCGACGCCTTTCGCGTCGGAATCGCGGCCGTCTCCATCGTACCGCTCGTGCAAGAGCTGCAATTGCTCGATCGCCTCGTCCTTCCGACCAGCCTTGATCAGCTGGTCGGCGAGCATCTGCCGAATTTCGTACTGCTCGGGCGAGAGGTCGGCGAACTCCTCCAGCGCGCGGAAGGCCTCGTCGTGGTTGCCTGCCTTCCGCATTCGGTCGGAATACTCGAGGAAATTCGCGCGCGCTTCCGCGTTGAAGCCTTTCTGCGCGCTGATCCGACCCAGCTTGTAGTAGATCGAAGTGCGTCCGGGCGACTGTCGGAGCACCTTGTTGCAGAGGGCGATCGCGTTGTTGAAAAAGCCGGTTTCGGCGTAGCGGTCGACGGCCTTTTCGTAGTAGTCGACAGCGTCGGCGACATTGCCCTGGCGGAGCATCAGGTCGCCGACGCGATTGAACAGGGCGACGTCGATCTCGCTGGAATGCTGATCGTACAGGTCGAGAAGCTTGACGTAGATCGGCAACGCTTTGTCGAACTGCTTCTTCAGCTCGAATTCAGCGGCCTGCTTTTTCAGCTTCGCGACTTGGGACATCAGCGCCTGGGGGTCCGAGCGGTGAACATTTTGGGCGGCTCGAACCGCGGAAGGTGGAGGGTCAAGATACCCCTAAGTCACTCGTGTGACAAGGTTTGCCCCCCACGAACGTCGCCGCGCAGCGGTTGTCGCCGTACCAGTATGGGACTTCTCGAACATCCCGAACGTCAAACAATGCCAGGTCGGCCGAAAAGCCATCGGCAATCTGCCCGACACGGTCCGCCAACCCCACCGCCGCAGCCCCGTTTACAGTTGCGGCCAGCACTGCTTCAGCGACGCTCAGGTGGAGCTGACTGACCCCCAGCGTAAGGACCAACGGCAGGTTCGGTGTCGGCGAAGTACCGGGGTTGAAATCGGTCGCCAGCGCAACCGGGACGCCCGCCTCGATCAGTCGGCGCGCCGGGGCCTGCTTCGTCTTCCCGAGGAAGAGCATCGTTCCGGGAAGCAGGGTGGCCACCGTTGGTGCTTTGACCAGCGCGGCGATCCCCGCGTCAGAAACCGCGGCCAGGTGATCCGCCGACACGGCGCCGAGGGACGCCGCCAACTCCGCGCCGCCCGACGACGTGAGCTCGTCGGCGTGAAGCTTGAGCAGCAGGCCCGCATCGCGCGCCGCGGTGAGAATGGCGCGCGATTCGTCCACGGTGTAAACGCCGGTCTCGCAAAAGACGTCGGCGAATCGGGCGAGCCGCGCCGCGGCGACCGCCGGAATCATCTCGTGGATCAGAAGGTCCACATATTCGCGTCGCCGCGCTTCGGATTCACGATGCTCGAGCGGAATCTCGTGCGCCCCAAGGAATGTCGGGACGATGCGGAGCGGGAGCGCTCGCTGCAGGCGCGCGATCACGCGAAGGGTCTTGAGCTCGTCGTCGAGAGTGAGCCCGTAGCCAGATTTTACCTCGACGGTGGTGGTCCCGAAGGACGCCAGGCGCTCGAGCCGGGGTTTGGCGAGCGCGAACAGATCGTCCTCGCTGCGTTGTCGAAGGTCGCGCACTGACGAGTGGATCCCGCCACCGCGCCGCGCGATCTCCATGTAGTCCGCGCCGGCGGCCCGCAATTCCTGCTCGTCGTAGCGCGGCCGTCCGAAGATGCCATGCGTATGTGAATCGACGAGGCCCGGGGTCAGCACTCCGCGCCGGCAGTCGATCTCGCGCGCGGATGTGAAGCGCGCCCGCACGTCGGCGAGCGGCCCGACAGCGGCGACGCGATCGCCCTCGATTGCGACTGCGGCATCGCGGAGGATGCAGGCGTCGCCGAACTCCTTCCCGCGGCGGGCGCGAGCCGGACCCGCGCACGTCACGACCTGGGACGCGTTGGCGAAGATCAGTGACTCGCTCACTTCTCGCGTCTCGTCCAAGACATGGGGTCAGACCCCATTTAGAGAAGTAGAAATAGGGTCTGACCCCATTTTGTGGCGGGATATTGCGGTCCGCATCCTATTCATGCCATGACATCTCGAATCCGCGATAGTCGCAGGGGCGCCTGGGCCTCGCCCCGGCAGGCGTAGTAGCACGCATTGCAGTCGATCGGCTTGTATTGCCTGAAATCGCGCCAATGGAAATCGGTGGGAAAGTCGGGACAGCGCTTGACTCGCCCGCTCGGATCGATGTGAATGGTGCGAATTCCGGAGCGGCAGGGCTCGCGCATTTCCCCACGAAGGTAACGGGGAATCTGCTCCAGGTAGTAATCCGAATTCGTGATGATGCCGCGTCGCCGACGCTTCACCGCGAGCAGCTCGTGAACGACGTGCTCGGCCTCGGCCAGATGGTCGCGGCCGATGAGATGTTCGCGGTTCCCGTTCTTCGCGTCGGTGTACACGCTGAAGTTGACGCCGACGCCGAGCGACTCGGCGGTGCGCGCGATCTCCAGCACCTGATCGAAATTGTCGTTCTTGATCACGGTGTTGAACCGGATGTTGTCGATACCGCGCGCCTGCATCGCCGGAATGTTGGCGAGGATCTTCGCCGCCAACCCGGGAATACCGCGAGCGCGGTCGTGACGCTCGTCGAGGTAGTCGAGCGAGATGTTGAACTGATTCACCCCGGCGGCCCACAATGACGCGGCGCGCTCGGGCGACAACATCGCGCCGTGCGTGATGAGCGTGATGTACTTGAGCGAGATCGCGCGATGCACTTCGGCGACGATCGCCTCGAGGTCGCGCCGGAGCGTCGGCTCGCCGCCGGTGAACGTGACGAGCATCGGGTTGAAGTAGCGAGCCGCGTCGGCGTAGCTCGCCAGCTCGTCGTCGCGCGCCGACGCGGCGGTCTTCCAGTAGTCGCAAAAGCCGCAGTGCGCGTTGCAGCGCAACGTGACCTCGAAGTGCACGAGCACGGGCCGGCGACGCGCCGTGAGCCACGCGTACTTGCCGAGGAAGAGCGCGACGTGGTACGGCTTGAATCGGGAGGAAAGCACGTGGTGGTCCGGATCTCCTCCGCCGCGCAGCTCAGGACGAGCGCATCGGCAAACGAATCCCCTGCTCTTCCGCCGTCCGAATGGCGATGTCGTAGCCGGCGTCGGCGTGGCGAGCAACTCCAATACCAGGATCGTTGGTCAGGACGCGCTCGAGGCGGACCCGCATCTCCGGCGTGCCGTCGGCGACGATCACCTGGCCGGCATGGAGTGAGTTGCCGATCCCGACGCCGCCGCCGTGGTGGAACGAAACCCACGACGCGCCGCTCGCGGTATTGAGCAGCGCGTTGAGGATCGGCCAGTCGGCGATCGCGTCGCTTCCGTCGCGCATCGCCTCCGTCTCCCGGAAGGGAGACGCGACGCTTCCCGTATCGAGATGGTCGCGGCCGATGACGATCGGCGCCGAGATCTCGCCGCTGGCCACGAGGTCGTTGAGCGCGACGCCGAACCGCGCGCGCTCGCCCTGCCCCAGCCAGCAGATCCGCGCCGGCAGGCCCTGGAAGTGGATCCGCTCACGCGCCATCTCGATCCAGCGGCGCAAATGCGCATCGTGCGGGAAGAGCTCGAGCACCAGCTCATCGGTGCGCGCCAGATCGTTCGGATCACCCGACAGCGCGACCCAACGGAACGGTCCCTTGCCCGCGCAGAAGAGCGGGCGCACGTACTCGGGCACGAAGCCGGGGATGTCGAAGGCGTTATCGACGCCGTTGTCCTTCGCGACCGTCCGAATGTTGTTGCCGTAGTCGAAAGTGATCGCGCCCTGCTTTTGCATCGCGAGCATCGCCTCGACGTGACGGACGATCGACGCGTTGGCGCGTCGCACGTACTCGCGGGGGTCGGAGCGGCGCAGTCGCGCCGCGTCGTCGAGCGACAGTCCCGCCGGTACGTAGCCATTGAGCGTGTCGTGCGCGCTCGTTTGGTCGGTCAACACGTCGGGCGTCACCCCGCGCGCTACCAGCTCGGGAAGAATCTCTGCCGCGTTGCCCACGAGACCGACCGACAGCCGGCGCTTGGCGTCCGTCGCCTCACGAATCCACGCCAGCGCTTCGTCGAGACTATGTGTCTTGCGGTCGCAGTAACCTGTTTCGAGACGCTTATCGATGCGCGCCTCGTCGACGTCGATGCCGAGGATCGCGGCATCGTTCATCGTCGCGGCGAGCGGCTGCGCGCCGCCCATGCCGCCGAGTCCGGCCGTGAGGACGAAGCGACCGGCGAGCGTGCCGTTGAAGTGCGTGTGCGCCACGGCGCCGAACGTCTCGAACGTACCCTGCAGGATGCCCTGCGATCCGATGTAGATCCACGAGCCGGCGGTCATCTGGCCGTACATGATCAAGCCGGCGCGCTCGAGCTCGCGGAAGTAATCCCAGTTCGCCCAGCGTCCGACGAGGTTGCTGTTGGCGATGAGAACGCGCGGCGCCGACGCGTGCGTTCGGAACACGCCAACCGGCTTGCCGCTCTGCACGAGCAGCGTCTCGTCGCTTTCCAGCGCGCGCAGCGCGTCGACGATCGCGTCGAACGCTTCCCAGCTGCGCGCCGCGCGACCCGTCCCGCCGTACACGATCAGGTCTTCGGGACGTTCCGCTACCTCGGGATCGAGGTTGTTCATGAGCATGCGGAGCGCCGCCTCCTGCTGCCAACCCTTGCACGAGATCTTCGTCCCGCGCGGGGCGCGGATCACTCGCTGCCCGCGCTCCCGGCGCTCAGAGTCGGTACGCGTAGCGTCGGTGAACGTCGTATGCATCATCAACTCATCGCGGAAGAAGAGATCTCGCCGGCCTGAATCGCCGCGGCGAGCCGCTCGATGTCGTGGGACAACACGCGATCGCCCTCGAGCGGCGGTACCAGGCGGCGCACGTCGCCGTGCGCGCGCGCGACGCCGCGCCCCGGTTTGAGCGGCGCGCGGTAGTCGAGCCCCTGCGCGGCGCACATCAGCTCGATCGCCAGCACGTAGCGCACATTGCGCACGACGCGTCGCAGCTTCCACGCCGCGGTCATCGCCATCGGCACCACGTCCTCCTTGTTGCCGTCCGTGGGGATCGTGTCCACGCTCGCCGGGTGCGAGAGCACCTTGCACTCGCTGGCGAGCGATGCAGCCGTCACCTGCGCCATCATGAAACCGGAATTCACGCCGGCGTCGCGCGTGAGAAAGGGCGGCAGTCCCTGATTGAGATCCGGGTGCACGAGCCGATCGGTGCGCCGTTCGGAGATCGTGGCGAGGTTCGTGAGCGCGATGGCAAGGAAGTCGAGCGCCATCGCGACCGATTGCCCGTGAAAGTTCCCGCCGCTCAGCAATTCACCCGACTCGGAGAAGACGAGCGGGTTGTCGGTCGCGGCGTTGAGCTCGCGGCCGATCACCGCCGCGGCGAAGTCGATCGCGTCGAGCACCGGGCCGTGCACCTGCGGCATGCAGCGCAGCGCGTAGGCATCCTGCACTCGAGGGTCGTTGTGACGATGCGATTCGCGAATCTCGCTGTCGGTGAGCAATTCGCGGAGAAACGCGGCAGACGCGGCCTGACCGAGCTGCCCGCGCGCATCCTGGATGCGCGCATCGAAAGCGACGGGCGTCCCGAGCAACGCTTCGAGCGACATCGCGCCGGCGACGTGCGCCGTTCGCCAGAGCGTGTGCGCGTCGACGAGCGCCAGCGCGCCGATCGACGTATGGGCCTGCGTCCCGTTGATGAGTGTGAGTCCTTCCTTGCTCGCCAACGTGATCGGCTGAAGGCCGGCGCCGTTGAGCATCTCCGCGGCTGGCCCGCACCGGCCGTTGGACTGCAATGTCCCTTCGCCGATCACGGAGAGGGCGAGATGCGCCAGCGGCGCGAGATCACCACTCGCGCCTACGCTTCCTTGCTCGGGAATCTGCGGATAGAGACCGGCGTTCAGCATCTCGCACAGCAGGACCGCGAGATCGATGCGAGCGCCGGAGAAGCCTTTCGCGATCACGTTGGCGCGCAGGAGCATCATCGCGCGCACCTCGCGTTCCGGAAGCAGATCACCGACGCCGGCGGCGTGGCTGCGCACGAGGTTGACCTGCAATTCGGCGAGTCTGTCCGGCGGAATGGCGACGTCGGACAGCTTGCCGAACCCGGTCGTCACGCCGTAAGCGACGGCGCGGGACTCGACCAGCCGGTCGACGACCTTTCGCGCCGCTCCCGCCCGCGTCTTCGCCCACGGCGCCACCGAGACACGCGCCCGCGCGGCGGCGACGGCAGTCACCTGTTCCAACGTCAACGAATTCCCGTCGATCACGACTTCCATCGCCATGATCGAATGTCAAAGGGCCACTGCGACAATTCAAG
>Ga0097621_100002848_pt1 | contig 11869 bp, 7 predicted proteins | sample KBSMisM72_FD_73165 | JGI IMG/M metagenome (GOLD analysis project Ga0097621, IMG submission 73165) | Miscanthus rhizosphere microbial communities from Kellogg Biological Station, Michigan, USA - KBS Miscanthus M7-2 (version 2) (version 2) | ecosystem: Host-associated > Plants > Roots >... | reverse complement strand
CGTCGCGACGATCAACGCCGCGACTGCGCCCGATCCCGGCGACGCGGGCTGGCTCGCGATGGCCTGGGATCCGCTCGATCGCTCACTGTATGCGCTCTCGACGAACGGTACGCTGCCCTCGCTCTACATGATCGATCCCGCCACCGGTGCGACTGCGCGCCTCGGCGAAATCAACGACCGCACGCTGACGATCAACGGCATCTACACCGCGCTCGCAGCCGACAGCGACGGGCGTCTCTTCGCGATCGACGAGACGAACGATCTGCTCGTCGCCGTCGCGCGCGACGCCTATTCGCTGGACGGGCGCGTCAGCGGCTACACCATCGGACCGCTCGGCATCGACATCGAGACGCTCTCGGCGCTTGCGTTCGACGCCGCGACCAATGCGCTGTTGCTCTCAGCGACGCCGGTCGGCGGCGTCGGCACGATGTACACGGTCGATACGGTGACCGGCGCCGCAACGGCGATCGGCACGATCGGCGCGGGAGAAAGCTACGTCGCGATGAGCGCGGTCGCATCGGCGCGGCCCTGCGGGCTTGCGGGCGACGTTGCGTGGCTTTCGCTCGACACGTACATCGATCCGCCGCTCGGCGCGGGCGCCAGCCAGACGATCGGCATCATCTTCGACGCGACCGATCTCGATCCCGGCGAATACGACGCCAAGCTCTGCCTCCATACGAACGACGCGACCCGGCGCAAGCTGCCGCTGCCGGTGCATCTGACGGTCGGCGCGAATCGCGACGGCATCTTCGACGCGAGCTTCGAAGGAGGTGCGCCATGAGCCGCGCAGACGCGACGACGACGCGCGTGCCGCCGAACACGCACATCCTGCGCCGTTCGCCGCTCGCGCTCTGTCTCGCCGGTGTACTCGCGAGCGCCGGCGCGGCGGACGTGCACGAAGCGTCGCGGCCGACACCCTACTCGTCCGCTCGCGAGCGCGGCAGCGACTTCGCCTATCGGAGTGCGCCGCTCGCAGTGCGCTCGCCGGATCGCATCGCGAACACGCTGCCGGTGACGAGCTGCGCCGACGACAACTCGGCCGGCACGCTGCGCGCGGTGCTCGCGAGCGCGGCCGATGGCGACACCGTCGATCTGACGGCGCTGACCTGCGGCACGATCACGCTTGCGCTCGGCGCCGTGCAAAGCGACGTCGACAACGTGACGATCGTGGGTCCGGGGCGCGATCAGCTCACGATCGATGCAGCCCATCTCGACCGTGCGATCGTTCTCGGCGGCGCAGGCACGCTCTCGATCGCCGACGTCACGATCGTCAACGGCTATCTTCCCGGCGACTACAACGGCGGCTGCGTGCGCTCGTACGGGAGCCTCAGCCTCACGCGCACCACGGTCAGCGGCTGCGAGATCGCCGCGGTCGGATACGCGGCCGGCGGCGGTGCGGCGGCGCGTGCCGACATGAGCGTCGTCGACAGCACGATCAGCGGCAATTCGATCAGCGCGTCGAGCAACTACTACGGCTATCTCTACGGCGGCGGCGTCAACGCGGTCGGCACGATGACGATCACCGGGAGCTCAGTCAGCGGCAACACGCAGCAGTTCCTCGGCGACGTGACGCCGTACTCGATCGCGTACGGCGCAGGCATGGCGTCGCGCTCGGACACGACGATCACCGCATCGACGATCGACGGCAACGCCGGCTCGACGTACGGCGGCGGCGTGTTCGTCGTGGGCCAGAGCGGCGTGTTCACGCGTCTCTCGATCCTGCGCAGCACGATTTCCGGCAACGCGGCGAGCCTCGGCGGCGGCGGCGTCTCGGTCGGCGGCTTGTTCGACGCGAATGTTTCCTCGTTCGTGCTCCATGGCAGCACGATCGCGGAGAATACGACGGGCGGCGCCGGCGGCGGACTGCGCTTTCGCGACTACACGCTCGCGGACGTGCAGAGCACGATCGTCGCGAGCAATGTCGCAGCGTCCAACGCGGACCTCGACGCGGTCGAGTCGCTCGCGATCTACGGCGCGGACAATCTGATCGACGAGGCGGATCCCGACGTCGCGCTCCCGGCCGATACGCTGCACGGCGATCCGGGCCTGCAGCCCCTTGCCGACAACGGCGGCCCGACGCGCACGCATGCGCTCGCCGCGGCGAGTCCCGCGATCGATGCCGGCAACAATTACTTCGACGATGCGTTCGACCAGCGCGGCGCCGGCTACGTGCGTGTCTCCGGCGGGCGCGCCGACATCGGCGCGTTCGAGGTGCAGGCGGACGACCGCATCTTCGCGGACGGCTTCGACGGTCCATAGATCGTCCGCGCAAAGGGAGCGTGGATCGCCCCCGGTCCCTCGCGAGGCGTTCGCGCTGCGCTCCAGCAACGCGATCCGACCCGCCATCACGAAAGATCGCGATCACGTCAGGAAAACATCAAGCCTCGCGGCGGCCGCCTCTGCTGCAATCCGGCGCGTCGTCCGTAAGGAATGCTCATGCACGCTGCCCCCGAATCGAACTGGCTTCCCGCATTCAGCAAGGCGCCGCTCGCGGTTGGCCTCGCCCTGGCGCTCGGCGCCGCCCTGCCTTGGTCTCCGGCATCGGCGCGGTCGATCGATGCCGGCGCGCCGCCTGCCGTCCGCGACGCGCTTCGCTTCGGCGATCAGCCCGCGGCACTGGACCGGCAGCTTCGCCACCGCGGCTTCGCGGCGCCGGCGGTCCCGAACCGACCGGCTGCCATCGTCCCGGTCACGAACTGCGACGACAGCGGCGCAGGCTCGCTCCGCGATGCGGTCACGCATGCGGTGACCGGCGACGTCATCGATCTCAGCGCCCTCACCTGCAGTGCGATCACGCTCGAGACGGGCCTCATCAGCACGGTCGACGAGCTCACGCTGACCGGCCCCGGCGCAAGCCAGCTCGCGATCGACGGCAACAACGCGGTCCGCGTCATCGAGCATCAGGGGTCCGGGATGCTGACGGTCGAGGACCTCACGATCCGGAACGGCTCCTACGTCTACAGCGGACCCGGCGTCTACGGCGGCCTCGCGCCCGGCGCGTGCATCCTGTCGCAGAGCAGCGTCACGCTGACGTCGGTCGCGATCGATCATTGCAGCGCGAGCGGCTGGAGCGTCTTTGGCGCGGCGGTCGACACACTCGGCGCGCTCTACATGACCGACAGCTCCGTCACCGGCACCACCGCGACGGCCGACGCAACCGATATCTCGGCGACGATCTACGGCGGTGCGGTCTACACGAAGGCGGGTTACATCACGCGCAGCGTGATCGACGGCGCGACGGTGTCGGCGACCAGCGTTGCCGCATTCAGCGGCATGCTCGGCGGCGGCATCTTCGGCTTCTATGGCGTCGTGCTCGACCAGAGCCGCGTCAGCAACGTCGTCGCACACGTCGCGGCCGCGAAGATCTCGTACGCAAAGGGCGCCGGCGTCGGCACGCCGAACACGGTCATCATGACCGGCAGCACCGTGTCGGGGAACGAAGTCCACGGCACGCCCGGCATCGGCCCGAGCGGCGCCTACACGTACACGAGCGCAATCGGCGGCGGCGGCGTCTATGTCATGGCGATTCCGCGCGGCAGCGTCCCGGCGTCCTCGATCACCGGTTCGACGATCAGCGGCAACGCCGCGATCGTCGACGGCGAACCCGGCGCCTATACGGTCGGCGGCGGCGGCGCGCTCGGCACGTGGGCGGCGAAGGTCCTGGCGATCGCGAACTCGACGATCTCGGGCAATGCCGCGGACATTCGCGGCGGCGGCATCTACACGCGCAACCGCGGCGCGCTCGCGCTCGTCAACACGACCGTCACCGACAACACGTCGCCCGAAGGCGCCGGCATCGCCGACGCGGCCGACGGATCGGCCTACCCGTTCACGGTCACGAGCACGATCGTCGCCGGCAACCACGTTCCCGCCGGCTCGACATCGCAGGACATCGTCACGGTGCACGCGATCGACGGCTCGCACGACCTCATCGGCTCGGCCAACGTGGCGGTGCCGGCCGATACGATCGGCGGCGATCCGCGCCTCGCACCGCTCGCGGACAACGGCGGCCCGACGCCGACGCATGCGCTCCTCCCCGACAGTCCCGCGGTCGACACCGGCAGCAACCCGTCCGACCTCGCGACCGACCAGCGCGGCGGCAGCTACGTCCGCAGCGCCGGCGCGGCCCCCGACATCGGCGCGTTCGAGTTGCAAGCGGCGCCCGATGCGATCTTCTCGGACGGCTTCGAATAGCGGACGGGCGGCGCCTCGGTGAGTTCCGTCACGCCGTCCGAGTGACCGCGCGGGCATGCGGCGCGCGCCACCGCGGCGAGCGCAACCGTGCATTGCTGCGTGATCTCGCGACGAAACGGCTTCTCCGGCGACTATTTCGGTTACCTTAGCGGCGGGGGATCCGGTCCGCGTGGTCGGCATAGGGAGCCGCCCGACAGCCACGCGCAATATCGGGGGTGACCGCGATGAACGTTCGCGTTCGGTGACGTGCTGCGCATGAAGCTCGTCACGACAGAGATCGAAGAGCAGAAAGTCGACGTGCGTGACCTCGCGCTCGGCATGTACGTCTGCCGTCTCGATCGGCCGTGGACGGAAACGTCGTTTCCGCTGCAGGGCTTCCTGATCGAGACCGACGGCGAGATTGCCGAGCTCGCGCGCCTGTGCCGCCACGTCTTCGTCGACACCGAGCGCAGCCTCGCGCCTGATGCGCTGCGGCGTCGCGCGCAGGCCGACGCGCGTGATCCCGCGACGCTGCGCAACACGGTCACCTATTCCGACAGCCGGACGGTCGAGGAGGAGCTCCCGCTCGCGCGCGACGCGCACGAGAATGCGGCGCGGCTCGTCGAGAGCGTGCTGGAGGACGTGCGCGCCGGGCGGACGCCTTCGGCCGCCGCGATCGACGAAGCCGTCGCGCCGATCGTCAAGAGCGTCATGCGCAGCCGCGACGCGTTTTTCTGGTTCGAGTCGCTGCGCAAGCGCGACTCGTATTCTTACGGCCACGCGATCAGCTGCTGCGCGCTCGCGGCGGCGTTCGGGCGCCATCTCGGCTTTCCGGCGACGATCCTGACCGAGCTCGCGACCGGCGCGCTGCTGATGGACATCGGCAAGGCCGTGCTCCCCGATGCGCTCCTGATGCGCAACGGCCCGCTCGACGACGCCGAATGGGCGACGGTCCGCGAGCACGTCGCGACCGGCCTCAAGGTCGTCGCCGACTCCGGCATCACGAGCGAAGCCGTGCGCAGCGTCGTCGCGACGCATCACGAGCGCGAGGACGGCTCGGGCTATCCGACCGGCCTCGTCGGCACGCACATCCCGCTGCTCGGCCGCATCGCCGGCATCGTCGACGCCTTCGATGCGATGACGAACGATCGTCCGTATCGCAAGGCGCTCGCGCAGCACGCGGCGCTGCAGCAGCTCTATCTCGCGCGCAACACGCTGTTTCAGGCCGAGCTCGTCGAGCAGTTCATGAGCTGCCTTGGCGTCTATCCGACCGGCTCGCTCGTCGAGCTCAACACCGGCGAGGTCGCCGTCGTGATGGCGCAGAACCAGGCTCGGCGCCTTCGGCCGCGCATCATGGTGCTGACGAATGCCGAGAAGACGTTCGATCCCCGGCTGCAGACATTCGATCTCATGATGCAGGCGTCGGCGTCCGACAGCGGCGAGCCGAGCTTCATCGTGCGGGCGCTCGAGCGCAACGCGTACGGTCTCGATCTGACGAACCTCTTCCTCTGAGTCCGGCGCGCCGCTCTGCATGACGACGCGCACCGGACTCTTCGAGGCGATCGCACGCATGGTCGGAGCGCGGAGCGAGGGTGACGTCTGCGCGGTTCTGATCGCGCGCGTGCCGCGCTACGCCGAGCTCCTGGCGACATTCGGCTACGCGACGGTCGATCGCGTCGCCGACGCGATGGAGGCCGCAATGCGGCGCTCGCTCCGCGCGATCGACTCGGTGCATCGCGTCGGCGAAGGCGCATTCGCCGTGCTGCTGCCCGAGCTCAAGGCGAGCAATCTCGCCGCGCTCGCGGCCGTTCGCCTCGCGGCGGCGCTGGAGCAGCCGTTCGAAATCAACGCGCAACGCGTGCTCGCCGGCATCACGATCGGCATCGCGATCGCGCCCGAGCACGGCACCGATCCCGACGTGCTTTGCCGCAACGCCGAACGGGCCTGCGTCGAGGCCGCGCGGCACATCGACCGCTTCAAGTTCTACACGCCGACCGCCGACGCGCTTGCGCTGTCCGATGCGGATCTGCGGCTCGCGATTGCGCTCGGTCACCTCGATCTCGCGCTGCAGCCGATCTACGCGCTCGATTCGGGCCGGCTCGCCGGCGCCGAGGCGCTCGCGCGCTGGGAGTACGGCGGCATGGCGATTCCGCCGACGCGGTTCGTCCAGCTCGCCGAGCAGTCGGGCTCTATCGGCGCGCTGACGCACTGGAGCCTCAACACGGCGCTGCGCCACGCGGCGACGGCGCAGGCGCGCGACCCTTCGCTATTCTTCGCCGTGAACATCTCGCCGCATGTGCTGCGCCAGCCCGATTTCGTCGAGCAGGTCATCGGCGCGCTCAGCATCTGGGGCGTACCCGGCAGCGGGCTCGAGCTCGAAGTCACCGAGAGCTCGCTGATGGAGGATCCCTCGCACAGCGCGCGCGTACTGTCGCGCCTGCGCGACCACGGTATCCGCATCGCGATCGACGATTTCGGCACCGGCTATTCGTCGTTCGCGTACCTGCGCCAGCTGCCCGCGACCGAGCTCAAGATCGACATCTCGTTCGTCTCGGCACTCGCGCGCGACGAGCGCGTCGCGAAGGTCGTGCGTTCGATGATCGCGGTCGCGCACCAGCTCGACATGCTGGTGATCGCCGAGGGCGTCGAGGACGCCGAAACGCTGGAGCGCCTGCGCGAGATGAAGTGCGACCTCGTGCAGGGCCACCACGTCGGGATTCCGGTTCCGGCGGTCGATTTCCTCGCCGGCCTGGCATCCGCCTGACGGCCCGAGTCGGGGCGTTGACACCGCTTCGACGGGTTTGCTGCACAATGCCGCCGTGGGGGACGCGGATTCGACATCCGACGATCAAGCCACCGAGCTGCTGGTCCAGGTGCTCTACTCGGACCTGCAACGCGTCGCACACAGGGAGCGTCGGCGCAAGCAGGCACCAGCAGAGACGCTCGGTACGACCGCGCTTGTCCATGAAGCCTACCTCAAGCTCGCGCGCCACGAGGTTTTCAAGAGCCGCGCGCACTTCCTCAACACGGCGGCGCTCGCGATGCGCCAGGTGCTCGCCTCGCACGCGCGCTCGCGCCTGCGCGACAAACACGGCGGCGGCGGGGCGAGCGTCGATCTCGATGCGATCGACGTGCTCGTCGAAAGCGACGAGCGCATCGTCGCGCTCGACGAGGCACTGACCGCGCTCGAAAAGAGCGCGCCACGACTCGCACGCGTCGTCGAGTGCCGCTATTTCGCGGGCTATTGCGACGCAGAGACAGCGCTCGCGCTCGGCGTCACCGAGCGCACCGTCGAGCGCGACTGGGCGATGGCGAAGGCGCTGCTCTACGAGGCGCTCGGCGCGTGAGCGCGCGAGCCCGTGCGCGCCCGCACGTGTTTGCGATCGAGATGCCTGCGGATGTCGTCCGCCAGAGCGCGCGCATCGGCATAACGCAGGCGCGGCTCGCGGCGTAGCGCCCTGCCGACGATCGCATCGAGGTCGCCCGCGATTGCATCGGCCGCGATCGGCGAATCGATCGCGACTACGCGGCTCGGCGGCGGCGCCTCGGTCACGAGCAGGCGCTTGACGGCAAGCGTCAGCGACGACGCTTTGCCGGCCCAAGGCAGCGCGCCGGTCAGGAGCTCGAACAGGATCACGCCGAGCGCGTAGACGTCGGTCGCGGTGCCGACCCGGCCGCGGGCGATCTGCTCGGGCGCCGCGTACGCCAGCGAAAGGCGAGTCGTGCGTGCGGTGGCTTCGTTCGCGCCGTCGCGACCGATCACTTTCGCGATGCCGAAGTCGAGAAGCTTCACCGTGCCGTCGGCCGCGACCAGAATGTTCGCGGGCTTCAGATCGCCGTGCACGACGAGATGCGTGTGCGCATACGACGCCGCATCGCAGACTTTCAGGAACAGCGCAAGCCGTTCGGCGAGCCCGAGGCGCCGCGCATCGCAGTGCGCGATCAGGTGCTCGCCTTGGACGTACTCCATGATCAGGTACGCCGCGCCGCCGGCGTCGAGGCCGCCGTCATAGAGCCGCGCGATGCCGGGGTGGACGAGCGAGGCAAGGATTTCGCGCTCGGTCGCGAACTCCGCGCCGACCGAGTCGCGCGCGCGAATGATCTTCACCGCCGCGCGTTGCCGCGATGCGCCTTCGGCGTGCTCGGCGAGCCAGACTTCGGCCATGCCGCCGCTGCCGAGCCGCCGCCGCAATCGATAGGCGCCGATCCGGTAGCCGGGTTCGTACGTGCTGTCGAGCGGCTCCGCTGCGATCGCGCGGTGAAGCGGCGAGCGATCCAGAAATCCGCCGCCCGACTCGGCGAGCACGATGAGGCGCGCGATACGGAGCCGGAGATCTCGCCGATCGCTGCACGCCGCTGCAAGAAACGCTGCCCGACGCGCAGGCGCCTCGTCGAGCGCGCGCCCGAAGATCGCAAAGACATCGCGCATGCCAGCGCCCGGCGACATGGGCCGTCTCCTCCCCGAAGACGCCCGCAAGCATACCGCGCGCCGCGCTCGGCGGAGCGGACAAAAGCGCGGAGTCCGGACCGCGCGGGCCCGGACTTTCGCGATGCTCAGTCCTGCACGGCCGGCAGGTCGCCGGGGTCGTCCCCGCCGCCGCAGTCCGGATGCTTGAAGCCGTTCGGCGCTTCGCCAGGTCCGAGATAGATGATGTTGTCAGGCCGGTCCGGATCGCCGCTGACGCCGCCGACGCCGAGCAGGTGGTCGAATCCGAGCAGGTTGCGCAGGCGCCAGGCGATGCGATGGTCGGCACACGAGGTATCGCCGCTGACGCCGAGCCCGCCGATCACGCGCTGCTGCGCCGAATAGAGCGCGACGCCGCCGCCGAACACGTTCACGCCGCCGATGCGGGAGCCGACCATCGGATCGTTCTGCTGCCCGAAGTTGTCGGCCGGGCCCTTGTACGCGACGCCGGTATCGACCGGATTGCTTTCCTGCAGGCCGAACAGGCTCCCGCCCGGCTGCACCGGCGAATAGAGATTCGCGGTCGAGAGCGCAAGTCCGGACGGCGCGCCCGAGTCGTGGCCGATGCCGGACGAACTGTCGAGACTGAAGGCGTTCGCGGTGTTGGCCTTCTGCGCCGAGATGACGCGGCTGCCGGGCCACTGCGCGCCGCGGTCGACGCCGGAGAACGCGACCGCGCAGACGGCGCCGTCGCGGCTGACGATCGTCGCCCACATCTGCAGGTTGAGGCCGCTGGCCTCGTCCTCGACCGCCTGGTCGAGCGCCTGCTTCAGCGTGCTGTAGCGAATCGAATGACAACCCTGATCGGCGCTCGCCGAGCCGGCCATCAGCAGGCCGACCGCGAGCAGGCCGCCGATGAGGCCTCTGTGCTGACGTTTCATGAGAGCTCCTCCCGATGCTGGATCGCGACGGCGTCGCGAACGTGACGCACGCCGTCGCGAACCCCATCCGCGGGCGAGCGGCGGCGCCACATCGGCTCATTACGCCGGTCGGAGGCCGCAGCCGACATTTTTCCGGGAGCTATTGCGCGACGAGATCGGGACGCCGCGTCGCCGACGACGCGTATTCGGCCATGACCTCCGCGAAGCGCGGATCGCTGCGGATCGGATCCCAGCACGGCTCGCCCGCGAGCGACGCCGCGGAGACGACGTTGCCCGACGGCATGTGGGCGAGGCGCGTCAGGAGCTCGACCGCCTTCGCCACGTCGCCGAGGCGCGCGTGGACTTCGGCCAGCGAAGCGGTTACCGACGCGGCCGTGATCGCGTCGGCCGGCATCAGCTCCTCGGCGCGAGCGGCGACCTCGCGCGCCTCGGCGAGCCGCCCGAGACCCGCGTCGGCCTCGGCGAGCTCGGTGCGCGCGTTGAAGTTCTCGGGGCGCTCGTCGATCAACGCCTGCAGGAGCGCTCGCGCGCCCTCGTATTCAGACGTCGCCTTTGCCACCTCGCCCTTCGCCGACCACGCGCGTGCGCGCAGCAGGAACGCCGGCGCGCTGCTGCGCGAAATCTCCTCCCACCAGTCGGTGCCGGGGCCCTGGATCGCCGCAAGCGCACGATCGGGTTGGCGACGCCAGAGCGCAAGGCGCACCTGCGCGATGCCGGCGACGCCGCTCGTATCGGCGTCGAACGGAATCTTCTCGACCATCGCGTAACCTGCTTCGACATCGCCCGCGTACGCGCGCGCCATCGCGCCGGAGACGCGGTTGCGCACGTTGCCGGGATCGATGCTGAGCGCGTGATCGAACTCGGCGATCGCCTCGACGTAGCGGCCGAGCGCCGCGAGCGTCGTGCCGCGCTCGGCGAACCAGAGCGAGTTGCGCGGATCGATCAGTTCGGCCTGCTCGAGGCCGGCCAGCGCATCGCGGAAATTGCCGCGGCGACGCGCTATGAAGGCGATCGCGCCTTTCGCGGCGGCGCTCGACGGGAGCTCGCGCTCGGCGACCGCGAACTCCTCCTGCGCGCGCGCGAAGTCGCGCTTGCCCCAGTAGTGCACGTAGCCCATCGCGAGATGCGCCTGCGCGATGTCGGCGCGAAGCGCCGCGCGCGCCTCGGTTTCGGCCTGGTCGATCAGATGCGGCGTCGTGTCGACGCCGAACCACGCCGCGAAACTCATCAGGAACGCGAGCCGCGCATGCGCGAGCGCGAAATCGGGATCGAGCGCGATCGCCTGGCGGTATGCGGCCGTCGCTTCGTCGTAGAGCGCGCGGCTCGTCTCGCCGCCCTCCTCGACGCGCAGCGCCGCGTGCTCGGCCTTGAGAAAAAGGTCGTACGCCTTCGCGTCGTGCGTCGGCACGGTCTGCAGGAGCGCGGCTTCGCGCGACTCGAGCCGGCCGTTCAGCGCGGTGGCGATCTCGGCGGCGACGTCGTTCTCGATGTCGAGCACGTTGTTCCAGCGCCGCGAATACGCGTGCGCCCATTGCGTGACGCCGCTCGCCGCGTCGACGAGCTGCACGTTGACGAGCACCTGGTCGCCTTCGCGCTGCACGCTGCCTTCGAGGATCGAGGCGACGTTGAGCGTCCGCGCGATCGCGCCGAGATCGTCCGGATGGCTCGGCATCCGCGCGGTCGACGCGCGCGCGATGACACGCATGTCGCGGATGCCGGCGAGCCGCGTCAGGATCATGCTCTGCATGCCGTCGACGAAGTAGTCCTCGCTCGCGTTGCCGCCGAGGTTCGCGAACGGCAGCACCGCGATCGAGCGTGCCGGCGCGACGCTCGCCGGCGGCGACGGGCGCAGCGCCGCGAATGCGAGCGCGGCCGCGGCGAGCGCGGCGCCGACCAGGTACGGCAGCAGCGGGCGCCGGCGCGACGAAGCCGGCGCAGGCGCCTCGTCGGCGCGCTCTTCAATGATGCGGACCTCGGCAATGAACCGGTAGCCGACGCCGCGCACGGTTTCGATGTACGCCGGCGTCTCGCCTTCATCGCCGAGCACCTTGCGCAGCGCGCTGATGCGCGAGGTCAGGCTGTGCTCCTCGACGATCGTGCGCGGCCAGACCGTCTCGACGAGCTCGTTGCGGCTACGCAGGTGGCCCGGCGCCGAGACGAGCGCGGCGAGCAGATCGAACAGCTTGATCGGCACGGACACCGGCGCGCCCGCGTTCAGCAGACGGCGCTCGCGGAGATCCAGGCGGAAAGGGCCGAACGCATACAACGACTTGGTTTCGGAGCCGGCTTCGTTCTGCACGACACGAGGACGCAATCGGGACAAGAACGGCACCCCCGCCGACAGGCTGGG
>Ga0097621_100002844_pt1 | contig 11875 bp, 15 predicted proteins | sample KBSMisM72_FD_73165 | JGI IMG/M metagenome (GOLD analysis project Ga0097621, IMG submission 73165) | Miscanthus rhizosphere microbial communities from Kellogg Biological Station, Michigan, USA - KBS Miscanthus M7-2 (version 2) (version 2) | ecosystem: Host-associated > Plants > Roots >... | reverse complement strand
CTATCGGCGTCGAATTGCCCGCCCTGGACCAGACCAATGCGCGACTGCGCCTGGCGCAATCCGGCTTCGGCCTGCTGCTCGTTCGCTTGCGCCTGATCGAGGCGCAGCTTGGCGTCGCGATCTTCCAGGCGGGCGATCACCTGTCCTTGCTGGACGAAATCGCCGACGTCCACTGGCGTCGCGATCACTTTGCCGCCAGTTTCCGGCGCCACATCGGAGATTTCTTTCGCCACATAGCTGCCGGTGACACGCACCGAAGCTTCTACTGCCAGATTCTCAGCGGGCACAACGGCAACGGTCAGAGTTGCTCCAGCCGAAGCGGCGTCGGGCGTGGAGTTCTTCGCGAGCGTAGTCTTCGGCCCGCCACAACTTATTGAAAAAGCGACTGACAACGCTAAAATGAAGACGCTGAGCAAGCGCGAAGCCGCGGTGCGGCCAAACGCACTGCTCCTTCCAGACAAATTAGGACGTGGCATGGGTTCCCTTCCCGTTCTTCTTGTTATTACGCAGACGGACTGCCGCAGGTTCGGTGAGTCCATTCAAAATAAATCCGACCATTTGTTTTACCGCCTCTTCATCTGAAGTAGCGGACTTTTTCAGTCCAAAAATGTATTTGCCGGTAGCGCAATGCACCGCCGTTCCCACTGCGAAGTCCAGCACCAGATCGGGGTCGCCGGGGCGAAACGCGCCTTCCGCCTGCCGCGACACCACATAGCGACGCAGGAAATCCTTGAAACCGGCTCCCAAGCGCTTGTGAAACAGACTCGCCATCAAATGACCCTCGAGCATCGCGTAAAGCATCAAGCGGTGAAAGGCGGGATCTTCGCGGAAGGACCCAAAGACCGCGCGCGCGATGGCGCCGAACACGCCCGCGTCATCCCGGCGGGCCGCAGATTCCTCCAACTGCTGCAACAATCGTTTCGCACCTTTCGCGGCAGGCTGACCTTCTTTCATGTCGAGGATGGCGTGGTACAGATCCTCTTTGGTTGCGAAGTGTCTAAATAAGATGGCCTCGCTGACCCCGGCGGCGGCGGCGATGTCCTTGGTCTTGGTGCCGCCGAAGCCGTTGCGCGCGACGCAATCGATGGCGCTGCGCAGGAGCTGACGATGGCGGTCGTCGGCATGCATGCGGCTCTTGCGGACAGACGGAACCGAGGAGGGGCTGGCGGGGGTGGGGACATTCATAAGTAAGTGCTCACTCACTACTGTAACCAAAAATTAGACGCAGCGCAAGTGGAATTTCTTCTCGGAAAATGTGGCTCAGTCTTGGTTTAGCCAGAACGCGTCTAAGTACTCTTCCACCGAGAGAATTAGCGTCTCAGCTGGACTATTGATGTCGACATAATGGTGACTGGGAACCTTCGAAGCCTTCAGGCCGGCGAGCCGGTCGAGAATCTCGCAAGCCTTCTCGTCCGACAGGCGCCAGATCACGTGCCCTTTTATGAGTTCAACCCGCGCTTCAGATCCTCCAATGTGAAACTCGTGGCTTGTTCCCGAGGCGGTCAAATGCGATGACGCCTTCTCTTTCTTTGTCGTATCGGCAAGCGCACTTTCGAAGGGTTCTATGCCTTCACGGTCGGCGGCGAGCAAGACGACATCATCGCCAAGATAGAATTCCGGCATTCTCTTCACATGAATTACCGCCATACTCGAAAAAGTATACTGCCCCGCATGCGGATTGTTAGCATGGGCTGATGCCCAAGCTTTTGGAGTTCGACAACGTTTCGGTGGAGCGCGAAGGCACCATGGCGCTGCGGAACGTGACTTTTTCAATCGAAGACGGCGAGCATGTCGCGATTCTAGGTCCGAACGGCAGCGGGAAATCGACCCTGCTCAAAACCGTGACCCGCGAATGCTATCCGCGCTATCCGCTCGAAAGCCGGGTGCGCATCTGGGGCGAAGAGGTCTGGACGCTATTCGAATTGCGGGCCACGCTGGGCATTGTGACCAACGACCTGGTGGCCACCTGCACCAAGCCGTATTCGGCAATGGAAACTGTGCTCAGCGCGTTCTTCGGATCGATCGGGATCTGGCCGAATCATCATGTGACTCCAGCCATGGAGGTGCGGGCGCGCGAGGTGCTCGAGTTCTTCGAGGTGGCGCATCTCGCGGACCGGCTGATGACGGAACTGTCCAGTGGTGAAGCCCGGCGAGTGGTATTCGCGCGCGCGCTGGCCCACAATCCCAAAGCACTGGTGCTGGACGAGCCCACTAATAGCCTGGACATTCGGGCGCAACGGGAAGTGCGCGATGCCATGCGCAAACTGGCGCACAACGGCGTGACCGTGATCGTGGTGACGCATCACCTTCCCGACATCGTTCCCGAGATCGCGCGCATAGTGGCGCTGAAGGACGGCCGGATTTTCTTCGACGGGAAAAAGGAAGGACTGCTCACCGCGGTAAAGATGGAAGAGTTGTTCGAGACGCCGGTCGGAGTGGAAGAAACACGCGGCTGCTACAACATGGCGCTGGTGGGTTGAGAAACTGGGACCGCCACTCGCATGCGGCGGTCCCGGCTAAAATGCGTTAGCGGAAGCGTCTGTGTCCGCCGTAGCGTCCACCGTAGAATCCACCGAAACCGATTCCGATGGTCGGTCCGTAGTAATACGGGTAGCCGTAGTAGGGTCCCCAACCCGGACCATAAACCGGATAGCCGGCCCCATAGTAGGGCGCCGGGCGCCGCGGGGCATAAGGACGCGGTTGCTCGGATTGATAGTCGCCGGGTCCGACGTAGCGGAAGGCCTGCGGCGCCCTCTCCGTCGAGATAAGGATCGGCTCTTCCACCCGGAAAGTGAGAACCTGTTCCGGCGTAATGTAGGTCGCGCGGCCGCGGGTTAGCAGTACGCCGATGATTCCGGCAGCCGCTCCGGCACCCGCGCCGATGGCTGCTCCCTCTCCCTGTTCATGCCGTCCGGCGGCTCCGGCGCCGATGATCGCGCCGATGCCGGTAGCAGCGCCGATTCCAACCGCATCGCGGCCTTCGGAAGTGCGCCCGTTGCGGTTGACCAATGAAGTATGCAGCGGAGCCTGATCGCCGTCGACCAGCGACAGGTCGGTTAGTTCCACGCCCAAGCGCGAGGTGCCGGATACACGCCCGGCTTTTTGCGCCTCCGACACGCGGCCCTGAATGGTCTGACCGCGGTCCGCGACCACGATGCCGTTCACGACGATGGGATTAACCAGCGAAGCGGAAAAGGCATCGCCCGCCTGGTTGTGATCTGAAGAAAGCATTTGGTTCACGCGTACCGTCAGGAAAGTTCCGGGCGCGATAGTGAGCTGCGGCGGTATGTTCGCGGGCGGTGGCGGCGGTGGTTGAGAGTAACGCCGATCGCCATTCCGCTGACCGGGCTGCGCGTAGCGCGGATCGCCGCCATTTTGCGGATAGGGAGTCGGGCCCAGGCGCCGCCAACCTTGGTCATCCTGCGGCGGGGCATTCTGATCGGCCATTTGGGGGCCGCGATCCTGCGGGGCAGCACCTAACGGACCAGCTTCGTCCTGCGTCGAAAATTGCGGGGGCGGCGGCGCCTCATCCTGCGCGACGGCGATTCCCGATGCGGTAATAAAAGTTACCAGTAGTCCAGTTCTTACTGCACGAATGATTCTCATAGAAACCCTCTTCCTGATTTCTCACGCATCCGGAGTACCAAAGTAATCGCCATGCTAAGCACAAGATAAGACTAGGATGCGAGAGGCCGTGACTTGCTCAAAAACCACCGCGCATGGTTGATTTCAACCATTCATAGAATGTTGGCCTGTATCGTGCTAACGTAGTCCCAAATGTGGAATAAAGAACAGCAACCCTCACCTTCTTCCCAGCCCGCCGGGCACCAGGCGGCCACGGCGACAGCGCCCGCCATGGCGAGCAGCCAACCAGTCGCGGGTTCCGCAGGCGTTACGGTGATTGGCGAGTCCCTGCGCATTCAAGGGACGCTCACCAGCAACGAAGAAATCGTTGTGAACGGAGAGCTAAGCGGACAATTGCAAATGAATCACCGCTTGACCATCGGCGCCAAGGGCAAAGTAGAGGCGGGCGTGCAGGCCAAGGAAGTGATCGTCGCGGGCTCCATCAAAGGAAACGTGGACGCATCCGAACGCATCACGCTGCGCGCCGGGGCCAATCTGGTGGGCGATGTGAAGACGGCCGGCATCGTGATCGAAGACGGCGCCTACTTTAAGGGCGGTATCGATATTACACGGCCTGCCACGCCGCGCTAAAACCAGACTTCGCTGCATGACGCAGCTGCAACCTGCGGCTGTAACCTTCCGATCCGGGGACGCGCCCCTGTTCTTGTACCCGCGATCACAAGAATAGAGCTGTTTTTGTTAAACTGAAGGTTCCCGTCCAATTGATGCAGCCCACCTCCAAAACCCGCGTTACCTTTATCGACTGGATGCGCGGAGTCGCGGCCCTGATCATGCTGCAGGGGCATACTTTCGACGCGTTTCTACGGCCCGCGGATCGCACCGGTGCGTGGTTCACTTACTCGCAGTTCCTGGGCGGCGAAGCTGCGGCGATTTTCCTTTTCCTGACCGGCGCCACCTATGGCATGGGGATGAACCGGCGGGAACACATGCCTCCCGGAGCGCGGGTATTGCAAGCACTGAAACGCGCGCGATTTCTGTTTATTCTGGCGATCCTTTTCCGCCTGCAGGGCTGGATTTTCGCGTGGGGCACCAGCCCCTGGACCGATCTTCTGAAAGTAGACATCCTGAATGTGATGGGCGCGACCGCGGCCCTGATCTCATTGCTGGCGCTAGTGAGTGGAATCGACCGCGTGCGGTGGGCGGTGATGGCCGGCGCGGCGATTGCGGCCCTGTCACCGGTGATGTCGGCGCTGAATCTCAAGGCGCTACCGGGTCCGCTGCGCGACTATCTGGTTCCGAGCGCCGATGGCTTCAGCATTTTTCCGTGGGGCGCCTTCTTGGCCTTCGGCGTGGGCGTAGGGAGCATGATCCCGCTGGTGGAGCGCGGCGCGTGGAACCGTGTGATGCAGTGGTCGGCGCTGCTGGGCTTCGGACTGTTATTCGGCGGCCGCTACTTCGCCGATCTGCCGTTCAGCGTGTACGCGCAGTCGGAGTTCTGGTTGAACAGCCCGGCTCTGGTGGCTTGCAAGCTGGGGATCGCGCTGCTGCTTGGCTCCTTTGCATACCTGTGGTGCGAGTATCTGGGGGCGGGGGGCTGGAGTTGGGTGCGGCAACTGGGCACCACGTCGCTGCTGGTTTATTGGGTGCACGTGGACCTGGAATACGGCCCGTTTTTCGCAAAATACCGGCAGCACCTGAGCGTCCCCGCGGTGTTGCTGTCGGCGGCCACGATGATCGCCTGCATGGTGGGACTCAGCGTGGCATTTACTCGTGTGAAGGGACGGCTGAGGCACAAGGGCGAACTGGTGCCTATGGCCGAATATCCTCTGCGCAGCGAAGAGCAGCGGCGCCGCGCGTAGACGCGAATCTCCCCGCACCGCTCGCATAATATACTAGTTGCACGATTATGCGCACGATCATTATTGCTTCTCTATTCGCTGCCCTGTCGTTCTGCCAGAGTTCGTTCGGCCAGAGTGACCGCGGGAGCATCTCCGGTTTGGTGCAAGACCCGTGGGGCGCAGCGCTGGCGGTTGCTACGGTCGAAGCGAAGAACGTGGCGACCGGTAGTGTCTCGAAAGCACCGAGTAGTGCTGCCGGCAAATACACTCTGGCGGATCTGGCCGCCGGAGTCTATGACATCTCGGTCACGGTTCCGGCAGTGAGGCCGTTCGAGAAAAAGGGCGTGACGGTGGCGGCCGCCCAGGCGCTGGAGTTGAACATCAAACTCCAGGAAGGCACGCAACTGAGCACGCTGGGTGAAGATACCCTCGGTAACCTCGCGGATCGCAAGCGGCACAACCCGCCGGCAGGACCCACGCCGCGAACTCCCGACGGCAAGCCCGACCTCTCGGGAACCTGGTGGTCGCCGACAATGACCGATCCCGGGAAACCAGAGTGGCTGCCGGAGGCGGCGGCGGTGGCCAAGCGCCGGCTGGATAACAACGCCATGGATAGTCCGATGGCGCAGTGCCTGCCTTCGGCGGTGACCCGGCTGGGTCCGCTATTCATATTGGCGCAGACCAAGCAGTTGATGGTCATCATCTCGGATGACGAGAGCCCGGGGTTCCATCAAGTACATCTGGACCGCAGTGCGCATCCCAAGGAGTTAGACATGGACCTCTGGTATGGCGACTCGATCGGGCGTTGGGAAGGTGACACTCTGGTGGTCGACCGCCTCGGCTTCAACGAACGCGTGTGGGTGGACCCCGGCGCGCACCCGCATTCCGAAAAACTCCACGTGATCGAGCGCTACAGCCGTCCGGACCTGGGGCACCTGGAAAAAGACGTCACGGTGGAGGATCCAGGCGTGCTGGCGAAGCCGTGGACTTTCAAGTCGGTTGCCGATCTGGCCGCAGGCGAAGAGGTTCGCGAGTTCATTTGCGCGGAGAACAATCGCGACGTGCCGCATATGGTGGGGAAATAGGTCGAGGAGAATGATATGCGCCGCTTGAAATCTGTTGTTCTGTTATTCGCCGCGGTTGCGCTGTTTGGATTCCAACAGACTGACCCCTGGCGTCCGGCCGATCTGGTGGAGCCCGCAAGTGCGGCGGCGAAACTCAAGGCCAAGCCGGCGGATCAGCCGTTGTTGCTGCAAGTGGGCTTCCAGGCACTCTATAAGAGCACCCGCATTCCCGGGTCGAAATATGCCGGGCCGGGTTCGACCGCCGAAGGCGTCGCCAACCTGGAGGCGCAAGTTAAGGGCGTCGCGCACGATCGCGCGATCCTTATCTATTGCGGCTGTTGCCCCATGGAGAAGTGTCCGAACATCCGTCCGGCGTTCAAAAAGCTGCACGATATGGGATTCACGAATGTGCAGGTGCTCAAGATCCCGACGAATATGCACACGGATTGGGACGTGCCGGGATATCCGCTGGAAAAAGGCTCATAGCGCCTTCAGTGCGTCATCGCATAGATGATGTAGTTGACACCGTAACGGTAGGCTAGCGCCGTCATGGCTTCCGGATAGTAAGGTACGTCCGCGAACTCCCACGCGTCGCCGATGTCTGTGTCATAGTTGACCGACACGATCATGTGGTTGTGGTCGTCATACATCCCGCGCCAAGCGGGGCTGGAGCCGAAGGGCTGCACGATTTGCACTGAGTCTCCGCGGCGCCACAGATGGCGCGAGCCCGGAATGAAGGTGCGGTCTTTTTCGCGGATATCGTAGAGCACGTGCATGACGGCGTCGGATTCCGCCAGGTCCGGGATGTCGCGGCCGGGCAGCACGCGCTGCATGGTCTCGCGAAACACATCCCAGGCGTCGTCGCCCCACATGTCGTCGGTGACCAGGAATCCGCCGCGCATTAAATATTCGCGAAGGCGCGCGGTCTCGCGGTCGCTCAATCCCCACCAGCCGGTCTGGGTTGCGTAGATCCAGGGGTAATCGAAAATGCGGTCGTCGGTGAGGCGCAGGTGGCGGGGCTCGCCGATGTCGATTTTAGTCAGCCGCTGAATGCCGCGCGTGAAATGATTCTCGGCGTCGGGCCAGTCGACCATCCACCAGCCGCTGCCCTGGCCGTCACGGGATGCGTAGCCAAAGCCGCGGTGATATTGCGGCAAGTCGGTGTACTCGACGCGCAGAAAGTGAAATTCAGCTTCGCGCGCCGCGATGGCGGGGTCGTCTTCCGATGAAGGCTCGCTATAGCGGCCGCGCTGAGGAAGCGCGGCGACAGCGAACAGCACCGCCACGCCCGACGCGATCAGAACACGCTTCATAGTGTCTCGCCCATGTTCAGGATACTCCGGCGTGCGATGCGCAAGATTGCGACCTCGCATTGAGTCACAAAATCCTGGCTACAGCGTCTAACGGTTGGACCGTTACAACTATAACGGCGAAGGCTCGCCAAGAAAGGTACAAAATGCCAGACATGACGTACGGATACAAAGAGAATGAGGCCGGGCAGTTGGCCGATGAAGCTTCCAATGTGGCCCGCAAGGCCAAGGAGTCTCTCGCGGATACGGCCAAAACAATGAAGGATAAGACCCAGGAATTCGGACGCGACGCCATGAACAAGATTGAAGAGAATCGTGTGTCGGCGGCCGGCGCGCTGCATAACGCGGCCAGCACTCTGCATCAAAAGGCCGACAGTTTGCCGAACGGTCCAGACATGGCGCACTCGGCGGCGGATCGCGTGGATGCGGTAGCCAGCTACCTGCAGGGGCACGACACCAAACAGATGATGGCGGATGTGGAAACCGTGGTGCGGAGAAATCCCGGGCCGTCATTACTGGTCGCCGGCGCTCTCGGCTTCTTGATTGGCCGCGCATTTCGCAACAATTAGGCGGTAATGCCACATGCACCGCGACGATGAACGCTCGGTTTCCGACGTCCTGCAGGATATTTTTGGCAACGTGCAGGACATTGTTCGTTCCGAAGTCCGGCTGGCGAAAGTGGAGATCCAGGCCGAAGCAGGGAAAACCGCCCACGCCGCGAAATCGCTGATCGCGGGGGCGGTTTTGGGTTTGTACGCCGGCGGGCTGCTGCTGCTCGCGGCGGTGTATGGGCTGAGTATGGTCCTTGCGCCGTGGCTTGCCGCATTGGCAGTCGGCGCGTTCCTGTTGGTACTCGCGGTGATCCTGATCAGCGTAGGACAGGGGCGCTTGCGCCTGGTAAAGAAGCCCGAGAAAACCATTAGAACCGTTAAGGAGGATGTCCAATGGCTGAGAGACCAGACCAGATAGAACAACATATCGCATCAACCCGCCACGAACTGGGGAACAACTTGCACGAGTTGGAAAACAAGGTCAAGCAGGCGGCCGATTGGAAGACCTACTACGAGCGAAACCCCATGATGATGGTGGGGCTAGCGTTCGGCGGCGGAGTGCTGCTCGCCAGCATGCTGGGCGGCAGGCGCGAAGGCGCCCCGTTCGCGGCGCAAGTGCCTAGAAGCGCCGGCTATTTGACTGGAGCTACGCAAAGAAACCCGGTCTCCGAAACCTGGCAGAACATGAAAGCCGCTTTGATCGCGCTCTCGGGGGCGAAACTTCGCAGTCTATTGGACCAGGCGATTCCAGGGTTCGGTGAACACTACGATATCGCGGCGCGTGGAAACCCGGGTTATCCCGGAGCCGCGCAGCAACCCCAAACCCGCGAATACGAAGTGTCCACCCACCGAATGTAATTTTCAAACCACGCCGTAGCGGAAGCTGCGGCGTGCTTCCTTCTCACTGGCGTTCGAGCCGCTGGATGACTTCGTACACCACCGTTCCGACGATCTCCATGCTTTGCGCGCTGAGCTTGTCCATGGTGTCGGTGTCGTTGTGCCATGGCGGATAATCGATGTCGATCAGATCAACCGCCGGAACGCCGGCGCGAACGAAGGGAATGTGGTCGTCTTCTTCGGCGATTTGCTGGCTGGTGAAGAAGGCTCGGTAGCCGAAGTCCGACGCAGTTTGCCAGATCAGCTTATTGAGCGCCATGCTGCCGTTGGTCTCTTGCGGTATGTTCAGATTCTTGTCGCCGATCATATCCACATTGATCAGGCCCTTGAGACGCCGCAGCGTTCCGTCGCGGCCCCAGCGCTCGGTCAGGTGGCGGCTGCCGTAAAGGCTGTCGCTGTCGCTCCACTCGCCGAAGGCTTCTTCGCCATCGAGAAAGGCCAGGTACACGTCGTCAGTGCGCGCCTGACGCGCCAAAACCCGAGCCAGCTCGAGCAGCAGTCCGGTAGACGAGCCGCCATCGCTCGCACCCACGAACTTGCGTCCCGGAAAGAACTTGGTATCGAAGTGGCCGGTGATCGCGATGGCGCGCCTGGCCCCGCCGGACCCCTTTCCCGGAAAGCGCGCAATGATGTTCTTCATGGCGATAGCGCCTTGGGGCGTCTTGGCGGTAAAGGCGTCCTCGATGATTTCACAGCCGTCTCTCAGGAGTTCGGTCAGGATGTAGCTTTGCAGCGCGCGATTCGCGGCTGAGCCTGGCGGGCGCGGCCCAAAGGCCACGGCGCGGCGCGTGAACTCCAGCGCGGAGGTCCCCGACACCCCCGCCGCAGACGCTGGAGCTGCGAGCGCAAGTCCCAATATCAGGCCTAGGACAGCAGTTAAAAAACGTGTTAGTTTCCCTGGCGAAGCGACCATTGGTTTCTTTTATCATAACCGCCGCGCCGGCGCGGGCCGCGATTTCCGGGCCCTAGTACCGACGTCCAGAATGTACTGTCCAGCCAACATCCGCTAAGACAGACGCTCGCAAACCCACTTGCCGGTTAGCTCGCGCCGATGTTAACCACAGTGCGCCAAGCGCACCAAAAACACTATGCTAATTACTCGAGCCTTCAAAATGCAGACCTTGGCCACGCTCACACTGGCCGCAGCCTTCTCAGTCCAGGCTGAGGTCCCCAACGGAGAACTTCCGGAGATGATCACCGACCGGCCGGACTATACCGAGTCCGTCGAAGTCGTCGGTAAATCTGTGATTCAGACGGAACATGGAATTACCCTCGAGCGCGAGGGAGATGCGCACACCAATACCAACCGCAACGCGGCCGAGGCCAATTTGCCGCGCTTCATGGATCAGTTCAGAGTGCTGGAGGACTCCAGGGAAGCGGCTGGCACCTTGATCGAACACTCGAAGTCGCAAACGCTGGAAGGCGTCGTTAGGCAGCTCATGGCTATGGCGGAAGGCAATAACCTAGCCGCTTTCACCCCCGAGGCCGTTCCCGTCCGGCAGGAGATAGAAAGCGGAGGCACGGTCCGGCCGAAACCAGCCCTAAGGGCCCCTTTGGGTCGGATTTCACCTAGGGAGAATTTCACGCGCAACCTAAAGTGTTTATCCCCGGCAACCGAGTGTAAGAATTAGAGAAAAGCACTTGCCCTAAAATACCTGGGCTATGTATGATGGTACGTCCGGGAGGGTAGTCCCGGATACTCGGTTAAGGACGCTGAACCCAATGACCTCCGTCGGTAGTATTCTGCGCAAAGAGCGGGAAAGGCAGGGGCGAGCGATCGCGGATATCGCGGCGCAGCTCTGCGTAACGCAACGCTACTTGCGGGCCATCGAAGAGGACGACACGGCCGGCGTTCCGGGGTTTTTCTTTTATAAGAATTTTGCGAGGCAGTATGCCGCGATTCTGGGTATTGATCACGGGCTGATCCAGCCCGCTCTGGATGCGCTCCAGGCACCCGAAGATGCGCCGCGAGGCCCCGAGATTCGCGTCCCGGATCGCCTGGTGCAAGCAACCAACCGCCGCCACATTCCGGATATACCCATGGGGTGGTCGGTGGCTGGGCTAGTGGTGGTGTTGCTCGGCTGTTCGGGAATTTACGCGTGGTGGAAGCGGGTCCCACAGGCGCCGCCCGCGGTTGCGGCCTTTGCCGTGGCCCAGCGTACCACGCCAGTGGCGATGGTGAGCTCGCCTTTGCCTTCGATGTTGCCGGAAGCGCAGGCTGCCGTCCAAACGGGAGAGGCGAGTGGGGTAGTCCTGAAGCTCTCGGCCACCGAACGGACTTGGTTGTCGATCAGCAGCGACGGCAAGGAGATTTTCGCCGGCATCCTGCAGCCCAGCGAATCGAAGACGCTCACCGGGCTGGACCGGGCGACCATGAAAGTCGGCAACGCCGGAGGCATCGATGTGCTCTGGAACGGCAAGAGCATTAGTCCGCTAGGGACCCGCGGCCAAGTGCTGACTATTAAGATTACGCCGCAGGATTTCGAGATCGTTCCGCCGCCGCAGCCGAAGCAAGAGCTGTAGAGCGAGTCTCTCCAACACTAATCTTCAACGGTGATCTTCGGTCCCTCGGTCTGTTCTTCCACACAGCGAGCCTCAATCTTGCGGGCGAGTTCCAGAAACGGCGCGGC
>Ga0097621_100002838_pt1 | contig 11883 bp, 12 predicted proteins | sample KBSMisM72_FD_73165 | JGI IMG/M metagenome (GOLD analysis project Ga0097621, IMG submission 73165) | Miscanthus rhizosphere microbial communities from Kellogg Biological Station, Michigan, USA - KBS Miscanthus M7-2 (version 2) (version 2) | ecosystem: Host-associated > Plants > Roots >... | reverse complement strand
CCTACGTCGCCTGGATCGCCAATCCGAACAACCCGACGGGAACGTTTGCCCGCGCCGAGGAGGTCGAGGCGTTCCTGCGCAAGGTGCCCGAGCGGGTCCTCGTCGTGCTCGACGAGGCGTACAACGAGTATCTGCCGCACGAGCTCAAGGCCGACAGCGCGCGCTGGCTCAAGCGCCATCCGAACCTCGTCATCACGCGAACCTTCTCCAAGGCGTACGGCCTTGCGGGGCTGCGCGTCGGCTATGCGCTCGCGCATCCGTCGGTGGCCGACGTCATGAACCGCGTGCGCCAGCCGTTCAACGTCAACAGCATGGCGCTCGCCGCCGCTGTCGCGGCGCTCGACGACATGGAGTTCGTCGCTCGCAGCTACGCGGAGAACCTGCAGGGGCTGCGCCAGCTCGAAGAGGGCGCGAGGAAGCTCGGGCTCGACTTCATCCCCTCGTACGGCAACTTCATCACCATCCGCGTCGGCAAGGCGGCCGAGATCTACAAGCGGCTCCTGCGGCGCAGCGTAATCGTGCGCCCCGTCGGCGGCGGCTACGCGCTGCCCGAGCACCTTCGCGTTACCGTCGGCACGGCGCAGGAGAACGAGAAGTTCCTCGGCGCGCTGTCGGCGAGCCTCAAGGACTAGATGCTGTTCCCGCGCGTCGTCGTCGTCGGCGTCGGCCTGATCGGCGGCTCTTTCGCGCTGGCGCTCAAGCAGGCCAAGGCATGCGGCCACGTCGTGGGCGTGGGGCGAAATCCAGCCAACCTGCAGCTCGCCCTGTCCCGCGGCGCCATCGATTCGATGCAGAGCGATCCGGGCCGCGCCGCCGAGGATGCCGACCTGGTGCTCGTCGCCGCGCCGGTCGGCCAGTTCCCGAAGATTTTCCGGGCCGTCGGCGCGGCGCTGAAGCCAGGTGCGATCCTCACCGACGCCGGCAGCACCAAGCGCGACGTGGTCGAGGCCGCGCGCAAGGCCCTGAAGAAAAAGATCGGCCAGTTCGTGCCGGCGCACCCCATCGCCGGCGCCGAGAAAAGCGGCGCGGGCGCGGCTAACGCGGAGCTCTTCCGCGGGCGCCGGGTGGTGATCACGCCGCTCAAGGAAAACGCGTCCGCGGCGGTGGAGAAGATCAACCAGGCGTGGTCGAGCTGCGGCGCGCGCACCAGCCAGATGACTCCGGAACAGCACGATGCGGTGTTCGCCGCCGTGAGCCACCTGCCGCACCTTCTGGCATACGCCCTTGTCCACGACGTCGCGGGCCGCAAGAATTCGAGCGAGCTGTTCTCCTTTGCCGCGGGGGGCTTCCGCGATTTCACCCGCATCGCCTCGAGCAACCCCGAGATGTGGCGCGACATCTGCGTCGCCAACGCCGACAAGCTCGGCGCCGAGCTCGCGAGCTACGCGAAGAAGCTCGCCGCCATGAAGAAGCTTCTCGTCCGCCGCGACGCGAAGGCGCTGGAAAAGCTCTTCGACGAGGCGCGCGACGCGCGCGATAACTGGCTGCAGAAGACCTGGGCGGGGCGCAAGCCCGGCGCCTGATGGGAAAGCCGCAGGACAGCCTGCGCCTGGAACCCGCGCGCCGCGCGTCCGGCAGCGTACGCCTGCCGGGCTCGAAGAGCATCTCGAACCGCGTCCTGCTCCTCGCCGCCCTGGCGAAGGGCGAGACCGAGATCGGCGGCCTGCTCGACGCCGACGACACGAAGGTCATGCGCGAGGCCCTTGCGCGCCTCGGAATTGAATTCAGGAATGAAAAAATCGTCGGAGCGGGCGGAGCGTTCCGGGTACGGCAGGCGGAATTGTTCCTGGGAAATGCCGGCACGGCGTTTCGCCCTTTGGCCGCGGCTCTTGCATTCTGCAATGGCGAATACGCGCTCTCCGGCGTGCCGCGCATGCACGAGCGCCCGATCCGCGACCTCGTCGACGCTTTGCGCGGGATCGGCGCGAAGGTCGAGTACGCGGGCAATGACGGTTTTCCGCCCTTGAAGATCCTTCCGGGAAAAATATTCCTGTCCAAGGCGGTCAGGGTGCGCGGCGATGTCTCGTCGCAATTCCTGACCGCGCTGTTGATGGCGCTACCTCTCGCCGGACAAGAGTCGACCATCGAAGTCGACGGCGAGCTGATCTCCAAGCCGTACGTCGAAATCACCCTGAACGTGATGAAGCGCTTCGGCATCGACGTGACGCGCGACGGCTGGCGCGCTTTTCACGTTCCCAAGGCCTCATACGTTTCTCCGAAGAAGATCCTCGTCGAAGGCGACGCTTCCTCGGCGTCGTACTTCCTCGCCGCCGGCGCGCTCGGCGGCGGGCCGGTGCGGGTGGAGGGCGTGGGTCGGCAGAGCATCCAGGGCGACGTGCGCTTCACCGAGGTGCTCGAGCGCATGGGCGCGAAGGTAACGCTTCAGGAAAATTCAATAGAAGTGCAAAGCGGTGCGGCGAAACTGCACGCCATCGACATGGATCTGAATCACATTCCCGACGCCGCGATGACGGCGGCGGTCCTGGCGCTCTTTGCCGACGGACCGAGCACGCTGCGCAACATCGGAAGCTGGCGCGTAAAGGAAACCGATCGCATCGCCGCCATGGCAACGGAGCTGCGCAAGCTCGGCGCGGACGTGGAGGAGGGCAGGGATTACCTGAAAGTAAGCCCGCCGGCGAAGCTCAAAGGCAATGCCGCGATCGATACCTACGACGATCACCGCATGGCGATGAGCTTTTCGCTGGTGGCGCTGGGCGGCGTGCCCGTAACCATCAACGATCCGGGCTGCGTGGCGAAGACCTTCCCCGAATTCTTCGAGTCGTGGAAAAAGATCCTGTCCTGAGCGCGCCGGTGATCGCGATCGACGGTCCCTCGGCCTCCGGGAAGGGGACGATCGCCAAGCGCGTGGCGTCCGAACTGGGTTTTCACTATCTGGAAAGCGGCGCCCTGTACCGGCTGGTCGCCCTGCTCGCGCTGCGCCGCGGGCTCGAGGATGAAGCGGCCCTCGCCGGCGAGGCCGAGCACATGGACGTCGCTTTTTCCGGAGACGAAATATTCCTGGAAGATCAGGAGGTTGGAACTCACATCCGGCATGAGGCGGTCGGCAACCGTGCCTCGGAAGTCGCGCGCATGCCCACCGTCCGGGCGGCCCTCCTCAAGCGGCAACGCGCCTTCCGCAAGCCGCCCGGATTGGTCGCCGACGGCCGCGACATGGCCACCATCGTGTTCCCCGATGCGGCCCTGAAAGTGTTCTTGACAGCGAGTGCCGAAGTCAGGGCCGAGCGGAGATATAAGCAGTTGATCGACAAAGGAATCCCTGCTAATCTTCGCTCCCTTTCCCGGGATCTGGCCGAACGGGACGAGCGCGACAGGAAGCGAAGCGTCGCGCCTCTGGTTCCCGCGCCCGATTCGCAAGTGCTCGATTCTTCTGCACTTTCGATCGAGCAGGTGGTCGAGCGAATCATCGCCTGGTGGAAGGAATGCAGCACGGGCAGGCGCGGCTGACGCAACGCCTGGTTTCTTAACCAACCCCGCGAACGCAACTTCGCGGTTTGCAAAGGTTTTTTCTTACATGGCCAGTATTTCCCCCGCCCAGCAATCGAAGGCTCCCGTTGGCGAATCGTTCGCCGCCCTTTTCGAGGAGAGCCTGAACCGCAAGGAGATGCGCGTGGGCGAAGTGATCACCGCAGAGGTGGTCAGTGTCGACGACAACTTCGTGGTGGTGAACGCAGGACTGAAGTCCGAAAGCACGATTGCAATCGAAGAGTTCCGCACCGATGGCGGGCAGCTCGAAGTCAAGGTCGGCGACTTCGTCAGCGTCTCCATCGAAGCGCTCGAGGACGGCTACGGCTCGACGCGCCTGTCGCGCGACAAGGCCAAGCGCATGGCGGCCTGGATCGGGCTCGAGAAGGCGCTCGAGAGCGGCGAGAAGATCAAAGGCGTCATCACCGGCAAGGTGAAGGGCGGCCTGACCGTCATGGCCAACGGCATCCGCGCGTTCCTGCCCGGCTCGCTGGTCGACCTGCGCCCGGTGAAGGACACCACGCCGTACGAAGGCAAGGAAATGGATTTCAAGGTCATCAAGCTCGACCGCAAGCGCAACAACGTGGTGGTATCGCGTCGCGCGGTGCTCGAGGAGACCGCGGGCGCCGAGCGCGAGCACCTGCTCGCTTCGCTGCAGGAAGGCGCGACCGTCAAGGGCATCGTCAAGAACATCACCGACTACGGCGCGTTCGTCGACCTGGGCGGCATCGACGGCCTGCTGCACATCACCGATCTCGCCTGGCGCCGCGTGAAGCATCCTTCCGAGGTGCTGAACGTGGGCGACGAGGTGACCGCGAAGGTCCTCAAGTTCGATTCCGAGAAGAACCGCGTTTCCCTCGGCCTGAAGCAGCTGGGCGAGGATCCGTGGGTCGGCATCGCGCGCCGCTACCCGCAGGGCACGCGCCTGTTCGGCAAGGTCACGAACCTCACCGACTACGGCGCGTTCGTCGAGGTCGAGTCGGGCATCGAAGGCCTGGTGCACGTCTCGGAAATGGACTGGACCAACAAGAACGTCCACCCGTCGAAGGTGGTGCAGGTCGGCGACGAGGTCGAGGTCATGATCCTCGAGATCGACGAAGAGCGCCGCCGCATCTCCCTCGGCATGAAGCAGTGCATGCCCAACCCCTGGGAAGACTTCGCCCGCGAGTACAAGAAGGGCGACAAGGTCAAGGGACAGATCAAGTCGATCACCGACTTCGGCGTGTTCGTCGGCCTGCCCGGCGGCATCGACGGGCTGGTCCACCTGTCGGACCTTTCCTGGTCGAACGCCGGCGAGGAAGCGGTCAAGAACTTCAAGAAGGCCGAGGAAGTGGAGGCGGTGGTCCTGTCGATCGACGTGGAGCGCGAGCGCATCTCGCTCGGCGTCAAGCAGCTCGGCGGCGATCCGTTCACCAACTTCATCGCCAGCCACGAGAAGAACAGCCTGGTCGACGGCGAGGTGAAGTCGATCGACGCCAAGGGCGCGGTGATCGGCCTCGGCGGCGACGTCGAGGGCTACCTGCGCGCTTCCGAGTTCTCCCGCGACCGCATCGACGACCTGCGCGTGCACCTGAAGGAAGGCGACAAGGTGCATGCGATGATCATCAACGTGGATCGCAAGAACCGCTCGATCAACCTTTCGGTGAAGGCGAAGGATGCCGCCGAGGAGACCGAGGCGATGAAGCAGCTGCGCACCGAGAACGCCGCGGCAAGCGCCGGCGCGACCAACCTCGGGGCGCTGCTGCGAGCGAAGCTCGACAAGGGTGGCGGTAACCCGCAGCAGTAAGCGGGCCGCGCCGCCGACAAGGGAGGGGAACGGGCGTCATGACGAAGTCGGAACTGATCGCGCGGCTAGCCCAACGCTACCCGCAGCTGGTGGCGAAGGACGCCGAGTACGCGGTCAAGATGATCCTCGACGCGATGACCCACGCGCTGCTCGCCGGCAACCGCATTGAAATCCGCGGCTTCGGCAGCTTCGGGCTCAACTACCGCCCGCCGCGCGTCGGACGCAACCCCAAGTCCGGCGAGAAGGTGCAGGTGCCGGAGAAGTACGTGCCGCACTTCAAGGCAGGCAAGGAACTGCGCGAGCGGGTCGACTCCGCCACCGAGGCCGCTGCCGCGCCGCGCGAGCGCGCTTCCCAGCCCGCGCGCTGAGGAAGCTGCAAGGAGCCGCACGCCATGCGCCTAGTGACATGGACGCTGCGGCTCGTCGTCTTCCTGCTGCTCGCCGCGTTCGCCGCGAAGAACGTCGAGCCGATCACGCTGCGCTTTTACTTCGACCTGGCATTCACCGGGCCGCTGATCCTCATCCTGCTCGGCTTCTTTGCCGCGGGCGCGCTGTTCGGCGTGCTCGCGCTGGTGGGCACCGTGCTGCGCCAGCGGCGCGACATTTCCCAGCTCAAGAGGGACAGGGAGGCGCCGCCGGCCGTGCCGCCCCCGCCCCCCTTCTGAGCCATGGAGTTCGAATACTGGTGGCTGCTCGGCTTTCCGCTGTTCTTCGGCCTCGGCTGGATCGCGGCGCGCATCGACATCCGGCAGATCGTGCGCGAGTCGCGCGCCCTGCCGCGCTCGTACTTCAAGGGGCTCAACTTCCTGCTCAACGAGCAGCCCGACAAGGCGATCGAGGCCTTCATCGAGGTGGTCAAGGTCGACCCGGAGACAGTGGAGCTGCACTTCGCGCTCGGCAGCCTGTTCCGCCGGCGCGGCGAATACGACCGCGCGATCCGCATGCACCAGCACCTGCTTGACCGCGCCGACCTCGGCGCCGAGCAGAAGACCATCGCGCTCGCCGAGCTGGGCCAGGACTACCTGAAGGCAGGCATCCTCGATCGCGCCGAAGAGGTGTTCCAGAAGCTCGAGCAGAGCCCGCAGGCCGGCGCCGCGCGCCGCTACCTGCTCGAGATCTACGAGCAGGAGAAGGACTGGTCGCGCGCCATCTCCATGACGCGGGACGTCGAGACGGACCCGCGCGCCCTCGCGCAGTACCAGTGCGAGATCGCCGCGTCGGAGGCCGCGCAGTCGCGGCCCGAGCTGGCGCGCAAGCACCTCGAGGCGGCGCTGGACGCCAACCGCAAATGCGTGCGCGCCAGCCTGCAGCTGGGCGACGTCGAGAAAAGCGAGAAGAACCTCGAGGCCGCGATCGAGCACTGGAAGCGCATCGAGTCGCAGGATCCGGCCTACCTGGCGCTTGCCGCCCAGCGCCTGCTCGACGTGCACCGCGAGCTGGGACGCGTCGAGGAGGGCCTGCGGCTGCTCGAGGGCTATCTCGAGCGCTATCCGTCGCTCGACCTGCTCGACACCGTGTTCCAGCAGACGCTGGAGACGAAGGGGCCCGAGGATGCCTACCGCCTGGTGCGCGACGAGCTGCGCCGCAACCCGACGCTGCTCGGCCTCGATCGCCTGCTCGAGGTGCAGATCATCGGCGCCACGTCGCCCGAGCGGCGCCGCGACCTCGAGCTGATGCGCAGCCTGGTCCACCGCCACACCCAGCGCCTCGCCCGCTATCGCTGCGAGGGCTGCGGCTTCAAGGCGCGCCAGTTCCACTGGCGCTGTCCCGCCTGCGGCGGCTGGGAGACCTACCCGCCGCGGCGCACCGAGGAGTTCGAGCTCACGCCATGAACGTCAGCATCATCGGAACCGGATACGTGGGCCTGGTCACGGGCGCCTGCCTCGCCGATGCGGGCAACAATGTGATGTGCGTCGACGTCGACCACGACAAGGTATCGCAGCTGAATGCCGGCAAGATCCCGATCTTCGAGCCGGGGCTCGAGCCGGTGGTCCGGCGCAACCGGGAAGCCGGGCGCCTGCGCTTCACCACCGACATCGCGGCAAGCGTCGCGCACGGCGAGCTGCAGGTGCTCGCCGTCGGCACGCCGCAGGGCGAGGACGGCTCGGCCGACCTGCAGCACGTGCTCGCCGCCGCCCGCAACATCGGCCGCAACATGGAATCCTGGAAGGCGATCTGCACCAAGTCCACGGTGCCGGTCGGTACCGCCGACAAGGTGCGCGCCGCCGTGATGGACGAGCTGGAGAAGCGCAAGACCGGCCTCGACTTCGCGGTGGTCTCCAACCCGGAGTTCCTGAAGGAAGGGGCGGCGGTGGAGGACTTCATGCGTCCCGACCGCATCATCATCGGCGCCGAGGACCCGCGCGCGCTCGCGCTCCTGCGCCAGCTCTACGCGCCGTTCCAGCGCAACCACGAGCGCGTGATGACGATGAGCGTGCGCTCGGCGGAGCTCACCAAGTACGCCGCCAACTCGATGCTCGCGACGCGCATCTCGTTCATGAACGAGATCGCCAACCTCGCCGAGGCGCTCGGCGCCGACATCGAGGAGGTGCGCCGCGGCATCGGCTCGGACCCGCGCATCGGCTACCACTTCCTCTATCCGGGCGCGGGCTTCGGCGGCTCGTGCTTCCCGAAGGACGTGCGCGCGCTGCAAAGGAGCGCGATCGAGGCCGGCCGGCCGCTGCGCGTGCTCGCCGCGGTGGACCAGGTCAACGACTCGCAGAAGCACGTGCTCGGCGACAAGATCCGGGCGCGCTTCGGCGCCAACCTGTCGGGCAAGCGCTTCGCGCTCTGGGGCCTCGCCTTCAAGCCGAACACCGACGACATGCGCGAGGCGCCTAGCCGCACGCTGATCGCCGATCTGATCGGCTCCGGCGCCACGGTGGTCCGCGCCTACGACCCGGTCGCCGGCAACGAGGCGCGCAGGATCTTTGCCCACGAGAATCGCCTCAAGGTCGTCGATTCGGCGCTCGACGCGCTAGAAGGCGTCGACGCGCTCGCCATCGTCACCGAATGGCAGGAGTTCCGCAGCCCGGACTTCGCGGCGATCAAGGCGCGCCTGAAGACCCCCGCGGTGTTCGACGGCCGCAACCTCTATGAGCCTGCGGTCGTGCGCTCGCACGGCCTGGAGTACTACCCGATAGGCAGGAAAGCCTAGGGAAAATGAGGACGCTCGATACCTCGAAGGCCAGGGTCCTGGTGGTGGGCGACGTGATGCTCGACCGCTACTGGTTCGGCGACGTCTCGCGCATATCGCCGGAGGCGCCGGTGCCGGTGGTGCTGATCAAGAGCGAGGACGAAAGGCTGGGCGGCGCGGCGAACGTAGCCTGGAACTGCAAGGACCTCGGCGCGCGCACGCGGCTGCTGTCCGTGGTGGGCAAGGACGAGCCCGGAGCCAAGCTCGCCAGGCTGCTCAAGCAGCGCGGCATCGAGTCGAGCCTGCACCGCGACGCGAAGCTCGATACGACGCTCAAGCTGCGCATCATCGGCCGCCGCCAGCAGCTGCTGCGCATCGATTTCGAGAGGCCGCCGTCGCGGGAGGTGCTCGCCTCCAAGCTCGAGGAGTTCAAGCAAGCGCTGCCCAATTGCGACGTGGTGATCCTCTCCGATTACGGCAAGGGCGGGCTCGCCCACATCGCGGAGATGATCAAGAGCGCGCGGCGCGCGGGCAAGCGCGTCCTGGTCGATCCCAAAGGCGACGACTACGCGCGCTACAAGGGCGCCAGCATCCTCACGCCGAACGTGGCGGAGCTGCGCGAGGTCGTCGGCCGCTGGGACGGCGAGAAAGACCTCGTGCGGCGCGCCCAGGCGCTGCGCGACAAGCTCGGCCTCGAGGCCCTGCTCCTTACGCGCGGTGAAGACGGCATGACCTTGTTCTCGAAGAGCCGCGTGACCACCATCAAGGCGGAGGCGCGCGAGGTGTTCGACGTGACGGGCGCAGGAGACACCGTGATCGCCGCGCTCGCAGTGATGCTCGCCTGCGGCGCGAGCCTGGAGAACGCGATGCGCCTCGCCAACCGCGCGGCGAGTATCGTCGTGGGCAAGCTCGGCACCGCGACCGCCACGCCGGCCGAGCTGTTCGGCAAATCACCGAAGAAGGACTGAAATGTACTTTGTCGTGACCGGCGCCGCCGGATTCATCGGCTCGAAGCTGATCGAGGCCCTGAATCGCCGCGGCATCACCGAGATCATCGCCGTCGACAGCCTGAAGCAGGGCGACAAGTTCAGGAACCTGGCGAAGTGCGAGATCGCCGACTACATGGACCAGGCCGAGCTGCTGAAGAGCCTCGACGGCCTGACCGGCGCGGTGGAAGCCGTCCTGCACCAGGGCGCATGCTCGGACACCACCCTCACCGACGGCGAATACATGATGGACACGAACTACCGCTATTCCAAGGAGCTGCTGGAGTGGTGCCAGGACGAGGAGATCTCGTTTCTCTACGCGTCGTCCGCGGCGGTCTATGGCGACAGCCAGGAGTTCCGCGAGGATCGGCGCTGCGAGAAGCCGCTGAACCTGTACGCCTACTCGAAGTTCCTTTTCGACCAGGTGGTGCGCCAGATGCTGGGCGCGCGCACGGCGCAGGTCGCCGGGCTGCGCTACTTCAATGTCTACGGCCCGAACGAGGAGCACAAGGCGCAATACGGCACCAACATGACCTCCGTCGCCTACCAGTGTTTTCTCCAGATGAAAAAGGAAAACAAGGTGAAGCTGTTCGTCGGGTCGGGCGGATACGGCGACGGAGAGCAGCGGCGCGACTTCATCCACGTCGACGACGTGGCCGCCGTCAACATGTGGCTGCTGGAGCGGCGCGACGTATCGGGCATCTTCAACTGCGGCACCGGGCGCGCGCAGACCTTCAACGACGTCGCGACCGCCGTGATCAATACGCTGAACGGCACGAAGGCTTCGACCCAAGAGCTGGTACGCGAGGGCCTCATCACCTACGTTCCCTTCCCGCAGAAGCTCGTCGGCAAGTACCAGAGCTTCACGCAGGCGGACATGTCCAGGCTGCGCGGGGCCGGATTGCCCGGCGAGTTCATGACCGTCGAGCAGGGCGTCGCCGCCTATGTCGCGGAGCTGGCGAAGACATGAAAAAGACCATCGAGGACTTCATCGGCAACACGCCGCTGGTGCGGATCCAGCGCCTGGATGCGAATGCGGAGCAAAACAGGAACGTCATTCTTGCCAAGCTGGAGGGAAACAACCCCGCCGGCTCGGTGAAGGACCGGCCGGCGATGTCGATGATCCGCCACGCCGAGAAGCGCGGGCAGATCAAGCCCGGCGACACGCTGATCGAGCCCACCTCCGGCAACACCGGCATCGCGCTTGCCATGGCCGCGGCGATCCGCGGGTACCGCATGATCCTGCTCATGCCGGAGCATCTCTCGGCCGAGCGGCGCCAGACGATGCGCGCTTTCGGCGCGGAGATCGTCCTCACGCCGCAGAAAGGCGGCATGGAAGGGGCGCGCGACCTCGCGGAGAAGATGGTGCGCGACGGCAAGGGCACGATGCTCGACCAGTTCGCCAACCCGGACAACCCGCTGAGCCACTACGAGACCACCGGCCCGGAGATCTGGCGCGACACCGAAGGCAAGATCACGCACTTCGTGTCCAGCATGGGCACCACCGGCACCATCATGGGCTGCTCGCGCTTCCTGAAGGAGAAGAACCCGAAGATCCAGATCATCGGCTGCCAGCCCGAGGAGGGCTCGCAGATTCCCGGCATCCGCAAGTGGCCCCAGGCCTACCTGCCGAAGATCTTCGACAAGAGCCGCGTCGACCGCACCGAGTCGGTGGGCCAGGGCGAAGCCGAGGAGATGACGCGGCGCCTGGCGCGCGAGGAGGGCATCTTTGCCGGCATCTCCTCCGGCGGCGCCATGCACGTTGCCCTGCGCATCTCGCAGCAGGTGAGGAACGCCGTCATCGTCACCATCGTCTGCGACCGCGGCGACCGCTACCTCACCACGGGCGTGTTCCCGGATTGATGGCTCCGGTCCTCGCCTTCGACATCGAGACGGTCCCCGACGTCGCCGGCATCCGCCGGATCCACAAGCTGCCGGACGATCTGCCCGACGCCGAGGTCGCCGAGGTCGCCTTCCAGAAACGCCGCACGCAGACCAGCAGCGACTTCCTCGGCCCGCACTTGCACCGCGTGGTCATCATTTCGTGCGTGCTGCGCGAGGGCGAGACGGTAAAGGTGTTCTCGCTGGGCGAGACGACGGAAAAGGAGCTGATCCAGCGCTTCTACGACGGCGTCGAGCGCCTGGTGCCGCAGCTGGTCTCGTGGAATGGCGGTGGCTTCGACCTGCCGGTGCTGCATTACCGCGCCTTGCGCCACCAGGTGGCCGCGCCGCGCTACTGGGAAACCGGCGACGAGGACACGGCCTTCCGCTACAACAATTACCTCGGGCGGTTCCACTGGCGGCATCGACGTCATGGATGTGCTGGCGGGCTACCAGAACCGCGCGCGGGCTTCGCTCTCGGACACCGCGGTGCTGCTGGGTTTCCCGGGCAAGCTCGGCTTCGATGGGTCGCAGGTCTGGGACGCCTACCTCAACGGCCAGCTGACGCGCATCCGCCACTACTGCGAGACCGACGTCGTCAACACCTGGCT
>Ga0097621_100002835_pt1 | contig 11891 bp, 12 predicted proteins | sample KBSMisM72_FD_73165 | JGI IMG/M metagenome (GOLD analysis project Ga0097621, IMG submission 73165) | Miscanthus rhizosphere microbial communities from Kellogg Biological Station, Michigan, USA - KBS Miscanthus M7-2 (version 2) (version 2) | ecosystem: Host-associated > Plants > Roots >... | reverse complement strand
GATGCGGCACGTGAGCTCGAAGGAGAGCACCGTCTTGCCCGGCTCCATCGTCTCCTCCGAGAGGTTCTTCTGCTCGGTCACCCGGTTGAAGACGAACTCCTTGTCGAGGAGGTAGAACCAGTTGTCCTCGCCCACGCGGTCCACCGAGAACTCGATGAACACGAGCACCAGCGAGACGTAGCGAAGCTTCGAGGCATGGTGGCGCGCGATGAAGGGCGCCTGCTCGCCCAGGAGCTTCACGAAATTGGGGAGCTGGATCGTGTTCACGACGAGCGAGACCGGCACGGCCTGCTCGCGGCCCTCCTTCACGTAGCGCACTTCGGTGAGCTCGCCGCGATCGACGGTGATCGACTTCACGTCGGCCTCGAGCTCGACCTTTCCGCCCATCTCGCGGATCCTCCCGGCGAGCCGCAGGAAGAGCGACCCGGAGCCCTTGCGGTGATAGATGACGGTCTGGAAATACGGCTCGGTCACCTGCCCGCCGATGCGCAGCAGCTTCTTCACGAGGTTGATGAAGCTGAAGCCCTGGATCTTCTCCGCGGCGAACTTGCGCGAGATCTTCGCCGGATCCGTCTTCCACACCTTGCGGGTGTAGTCGCCGAAGCTGAGCTTGTAGAGCGTGGCGCCGAAGCGCTTGCGGCCCCAGTCCTCGAAGCTCTCCACCGGGATCGACACCAGCAGGTGCAGCAGCCCCGTGAGCGCGAACTCGCAGAGAATCCTGAGGGAAGTGAACGGGTTGAACTTGAGGAGGGCCTCGCGCACCTGCAGCGGGTACTTGAAGAATTTTCCCGTGAGGAACACGTGGACCTTCTTCGTGCGCGGCAGGAGCACGTCCGGCTCGTCCTTGAAGAGGTCGCGCACGAGCTGCTCCGGCTCGTCGCCGCGCGCGTGGAACGCGTGCGGGCCGTAGTCGAGCGTGTGGCCCTTCCACTGGAAGCTCGCGCCCGCGCCGCCGGGGAATTTCGCGCGATCGAGCACGATCACCTCCCGCCCGATGCCGTCCTTCAGCAGGCGGTAGGCGCACGCGAGGCCCGCCGGGCCCGCGCCGAGGATCACCACCGCGCGGGAATCGCCGGCCGTCATGACGCCTTCACCACTTGCTCGTCGCGCATCCAGTCGCGGAACTTCGCGAGGCCGTCGGCAAGCTCGATGGCCGGCTTGAACCCGAACTGCGTTTCCATCGTGCGATCGCCGGAGCGAAATTCGATGTACTCCGGGACTTCGCCCTGGCATTCGATCTGCGCCTGCAGCCCGAAGGCCGCGGCCGCCTGCGAGACGAGATCCTTCAGCGAAAGCGGCCGTCCCGAATACAGGTCGAAAGTCGCCGTGTCGCCGGGCCGGTCGAGGATGAGGCGGATTGCGCGCACCGTGTCGTCCACGTACATCGCGTCGATGAGGTTGCGCCCGTCGCCGCGCACCGTGTATTTCGGTGATTTCGCGAATGCGAACTGGCGCACGAGCCGGCCGTAGATCTTGCGCTCCGCCTCGAAGGGGCCGTAGGCACCGAAGAACCGCGCCACCGACGCCGTGCCGATGCGACCCTTCTTCTGCGCGTGCATCACGTATCGCTCCGAGGCCCACTTGGAAATCGCGTACGGCAGGGTGGGCTTCACGGCGCTCGATGGGTCGACGGTTCCCTGGAGGCCGTCGTACACGGCCCCGGAGGAGAAGTAGACGAAGTGCCCGAAGCGGCAATGCGACGTGACGTTCACCGTCGACGCGGCGTTGGCCCGCAAGTCGTCCGCGGGCGCCGTGTCCGAGTACGCAGGATCGCCGTTGGCCGCGAGGTGGACGCATGCGTCGTAGCTACGCTGCTCCTGTCCCAGCGCGGCCACCGCGCCGCCGTCGGCGAGGTCCACGCGCAGCGCCGTGACCTGCGACAGGCCGCGTTTGCGCAGGAACTCCGTGAACGACGCATCGCGGTTGTACGTGGCCGTGACCGCCCACTCGCGCGGAAGCGCGGTGAGGAGATTGCGGCCCACGAAGCCGGACGCGCCGGTGACGAGGATCTTCATCCGCTGAATCCGGTCTGCCGGTACCAGTCGATGGCGCGGTGCAGGCCTTCTTCGAGCCCGACCTTCGGCTCGTACTTGAGGAGCCTTCTCGCCTGCGCGATGTCGGGCATGCGGATCTCCACCTCGGGACCCGGGTGCGGCTTGAACACGATCTTCGATTTCGATCCGGTGAGGCGGATCAGCGTCTGTGCGAGGCCGAGCACGGTGGTGGTGGCCTGCGGGTTGCCGATGTTGAACACCTGCCCCACCGCCGACTCCATGTGCATGGCCGAAACGAAGGCGTCGGCGAAGTCGTCCACGAAGCACCACGAGCGGATCTGCGAGCCGTCGTTGAAGACGGTGATGTCGGTGTCCTTCAGCGCCCTGCTCACCATCTGCTGCACGGCGCCCTCGCCGACCTGGCGCGGCCCGTAGACGTTGAAGGGGCGCACCGTCGTCACCTTGAGGCCGAAGTCGCTGCCGTAGGCATGGGCGAAGTGCTCGCCCGCGAGCTTGCTGATGGCGTAAATCCAGCGCTTCTCGGAGGCGGGGCCCACTTTCGCCACGTCCTGCTCGGTGCTGCGGTACGAGTACGGGCCGTAGATCTCGGAGGTCGAGAAGTCGATGAAGCGTCCCACCTTGTGCTTCACGGTCGATTCGAGCGCGTTGTAGGCGCCGATCAGGTTCACCTTCATCGTGCGCGTGAGGCTGTCGCCCACGCTGTAGATGCCGGCGATGGCCGCCGCATGCACGCAGATGTCCGCGCCCTCGAGCACCTTGTCGAGCGACGGCGCGTCGAGCACGTCGCCCTGCACCACCGTGAGGTTCTTGTGGCCGCGGCTCGCCGAATATTGCAGGGCGTTGCGCTTCATGCTGTCGTAGACCACGATCGTGTTGTCCTTCACGAGGCGGTCGATGATGTGGCTCGCGATGAATCCGGCGCCGCCGGTGATCACGATGCGGGCGCCGCTGATCATGTTTTTCTCCTGGTCACCATTCTTATCAAGACATACACCAGCCCGATGAGGGCCGGGGAGTAGAGGAAGACCCGCGCGAGGAGGAACGACGTCGCGCCGTTGCGCCCGCCGATGGTCTTGTACAGCAATTCGAATGCATTTTCGCCGATGCCCAGGCCGCCCGGGGAAAGGGGGATGGCGTTCACCAGAAGGCCGATCGGCGTGGCCACGAAGACGCGCAGGAAGTCCAGCCCGGCCGACGCGTACACGGAGCAGATGTAGATGAGTCCCACCGCGAGCAGGTGGATGACCATGCTCTGCAGGACGACGAAGGTGAGCACACGCGCCGGGTACTCGTGGATGCGCAGGCTGGCGACCATCCCCTTGATCTTCGCCCAGATGCGCTCGACGAAGCCTTCGGCGGCGCTCTGCTGCCCGGGACTGTGGCGCGCGCCGATGAAGTGCAGCAGGGCCACTGCGCCGATCAGCGTGAAGAAGATCGCCGCGAAGCCCAGCAGGTACGGGCGAATGAACACGACGTTGATGGCCATGTAGCAGGCGGCGATGAAGCCCAGGAACACCATCGAAACCAGGCCCAGCACGCGATCGAGCACCATCGCGCCCAGGATGGGAAGCCGATTGTTGGGCACCGCCTTCATGAAGAGATATGCGCGCACCGCGTCGCCGGAGATGCCGCCGGGAAGGAACGCCGAATAGAGGATGCCCGCGCAGTTGTAGAGGAAGCACTGCAGGACGCCGGTATGGATCGACTGCTTGAGCAGGATGTAGCGCACCCGAATGGCGCCCAGCAGGGTGAACACCAGCGTGAGCGCGCTCGCCTCCATGAGCAGGTCCGGGGGCAGCTTGGCGAGGACCGTGAGGTCCACCTTGCCCGTCCACACCATCCAGACGATGAGCGAGATGCCGACCACGTACTTGAGGAAGAAGAGCGCGACCTGCTTCACCCCATGCGGCAGGGCGCCACGCTCGACGACTTCCTCGTCGCTTTGCGCCAGCTTGCTGTCGAGCTCGGCCGTCATCACGCGTGGCCCTTCAGGAGCGTATCGACGATCGCCTCGGCCGCCTTTCCGGATCCGTAGGGCCGCGCGGAGAAATCCGGCTTCCAGTCCCCGTTGGCGAGCGCATCCAGCGCGGGGCGCGCGCGCAGCGGCTCCGAGCCCACGAGCCGATTCGCGTCGCAGTCGCGCGTCTCGACCCACTCGGTCTCGTCGCGGAGCGTGAGGCACGGGACCTCGAGGAAGAACGCTTCCTTCTGCACGCCGCCGCTGTCCGTGAGGACGGCCCGCGCGTTGGCGAGGAGCGCGATCATCTCCAGGTACGGCGCAGGGTTGATCACGTGCACGCCGGCAGGCACGTCGATGGAGTGCTCGATCAGGCGCGCGCGGGTGCGCGGGTGCAACGCCAGCACCACCCGCCCCAACTTCAACGCCGCCTGGCCGAGGGTTTCCATCACCCCCGCGAGCCGCTGGGGATCGTCGGTGTTCTCGGCGCGATGCACGGTCGCGAGCACATAGGCCTTGCGCGTGATTTCCAGCGTGGCGAGCACGGCCTCGTTCGCCATCGAGCGGTAGTGCAGCATGCCGTCGTACATCACGTCGCCCACGTTCTCGACGCCTGCGATGACGCCTTCCTTGCGCAGGTTCTCCACGGCGAGGCGCGTGGGACAGAAGAGCCACGTGGATACGTGGTCCGCCATCACGCGATTGATCTCTTCGGGCATGCGCCGGTTGAAGCTGCGAAGGCCCGCTTCGACGTGCGCCACCGGCACGTGCAGCTTCGCCGCGGCGAGCGCCGCCGCGAGGGTCGAATTCGTGTCGCCGTAAACCAGAACCGCATCGGGCTTGTCGTCCTCGATCACCGCTTCGATCGCTTCGAGCATGCGGCCGGTTTGCGCGCCGTGCGAGCCCGAGCCGATGCCCAGGTGGAAGGCGGGCGCGGGAATCTCGAGCTCCTGGAAGAAGACCTCGCTCAGGTTCGCGTCGTAGTGCTGCCCCGTGTGGACGATCTTCTCCACGATCGCGGCGCCGGGCCGCGAGCCGTTGTGGCGCGCGATGGCGCGCGACAGCGTCGCGGCCTTCACGAACTGCGGCCTCGCGCCCACGACGGTGAGCAGGTTCATGCCGCCGCGCGCACCGCCGCGACGATCCGGTCCTGCGTCGCCTCGTCGAGGAAGGCATCCATGGGCAGGCTCATGACGCGCTTCGCCGCGTAGTCCGACTTGGGGAACGTTCCTTCCCCTTGTCCCAGCGACGCGAACGCGGGCTGCATGTTGAGCGGCACCGGATAGTGGACCGCGGTGGGGATGCCCTGCTCCTTCAGCTTCGCCTGCACCTGCTCGCGGTTTTCCACCTCGATGGTGTACTGCGCGTACGCGCTCACGTTGCCCGGCGCGATGACGGGCGTCTTCACGGCGCCCTTCAGCTTCGCCGAGTAGCGGGTGCCGATGCGCACGCGCGCCGCGAGGTCGTCTTCCAGCGTGTCGAGCTTGGCGAGCAGCACGGCGGCCTGCAGCGTGTCGAGGCGCCCGTTCATGCCGATGATCGGGTGGTAGTAGCGCTTGCTCTGGCCGTGCACGCGGATCTGCGCCATGCGCGCGGCAAGCGAGTCGTCGTCGGTGAAGCACGCACCGCCGTCGCCGTAGCACCCGAGCGGCTTGGTGGGAAAGAAGCTCGTGGTGGCGATGGTCGAGAGCGCGCCCGAGCGCCGGCCCTTGTAGGTGGCGCCGAAGCTCTGCGCCGCATCCTCGATCACGGCGAGCTTGTGCTTCGCGGCCACGGCGTTGATCGCATCCATGTCGCTGCATTGCCCGTAGAGGCTCACCGGGAGGATGGCGCGGGTCTTCGGCGTGATCGCCCTTTCGATCAGCGAGGCGTCGAGGTTGTAGGTGTCCGGATCGATGTCCACGAACACGGGTTTCGCTCCCACGAGCGCGATCATCTCGCCCGTGGCGATGAAGGTGAAGGGCGTGGTGATCACCTCGTCGCCCGGCTTCACCTCGAGGGCCATCATCGCGATCATCATCGCGGTGGTGCCGTCGCATACGCCGATGCAGTGCTTCACGCCGACGAACCTCGCGAGCCTTTGCTCGAGCTCCGCCACCTCCGGCCCCATGATGTACTGGCCGTGGTCGAGCACCTTCTGGATGCGCGCGTTGATGGGGTCTTTCAGGCGCGCGTACTGCGCCTTGAGGTTATGCAGTTGGATGCTCATTTTCCGAGGGGCTTGCAGCTTTCTTTTTCGATGCGGTAGCGATCCCCGCTCTTGTCGCACTTCACCTCGCCCGGGCCATCGGGCAGGCGCTCGCCGCACTGGCACATCCAGCCGATGCGTTTTGCCGGCACACCGACCATGAGCGCGTAGTCGGGGACGTCGCGCTGCACGACGGCGCCCGCGCCGACGAATGCGTACTCGCCGATGGTGTAGCCGCAGACGATCGTCGAGTTGGCGCCCAGCGAGGCGCCGCGCTTCACCAGCGTCTTGCGATAGTCGCTCTTTCGCGAGACGTGGCTGCGCGGGTTGTACACGTTGGTGAAGACCATGCTCGGGCCGCAGAACACGTCGTCCTCGAGCGTCACGGCGTCGTAGACCGACACGTTGTTCTGGATGCGCACGTTGTCGCCGATCACCACGTCGTTGCCGACGAAGACATTCTGGCCCAGCACGCAATTCCTGCCGATGGTCGCGCCACCCGAGACGTGGACCCAGTGCCACACCTTCGTGCCATCGCCGAGCTTCGCGCCGTCGTCCACGATGGCGCTGGGATGGACGTCGACGCGCATCAGAGGTCCAGCGGCAGCGAGATGCGCTTGCCGTCGCGCGCCGAGAGGTAGGTTGCGATCAGCGTCTCGAGCGACTTCAGGCCCTCGCGCCCGTCGGTCTCGGGCTCCGCCTCGCCGCGCAGGACGTTGATGACGTTGTCGTAGTAGAGCGGGTGGCCGAAGCCGTACACGGAAGTCGTCTGGTAGCTCGCGTCCTTGATCTTCGCGTCGTCCTCGTCGGGCTGGGCGAACTCCCAATGCTGGATCTCGTTCACCGCCACACCGCCGATCCTCACCGTGCCCTTCTCGCCCAGGATCGTGATCGATCCTTCGAGGTTCTTCGGATACGTGAGCATCGTGACGTTCATCGAGCCCAGGGCGCCGGAGCGCCACCGGATGCTGATGACGCCCGTGTCCTCGACCTCGATCGAGCGCGCGAGCGTGGCCGTGTATGCCTGGAGGCTTTCGATGGGGCCGATCAGCCAGTCGAGGAGATCCACGTAATGGCTCGCCTGGTTCATGAAGGCGCCGCCGTCGAACTCCCACGTGCCGCGCCAGGCCGCGCTGTCGTAGTACTCCTGCGGGCGGCTCCAGAACACGTTGATGTTCACCATGTAGATGCGGCCGAAACGATCCTTTTCGATGGCGCGTTTCAGGAGCTGCAGGGTGGCATTGCGGCGGTTCTGCTTCACGACGAAAAGGCGCACCGGGACCTCGTCGCAGGCGCGCACCATCCGAAGACCGTCCTGCCAACGCGTGGCCATCGGCTTTTCCGTCATCACGTGGAAGCCCGCATGCGCGCACTCGATGGCCTGCTCCGGATGCAGCCCCGAGGGCGTCGCGAGCACGACGATGTCCGCCTTGGTCTCGCCGAGCATCTCCGTGAGGGAGGCGTGCCCTCGCGCGCCGGTCTGCGCCGCGGCCTTCTTCAGCGCCTGCGCATCGGTGTCGCAGATGTCCACGAGCTCGGCGCGATCCGCGTGCTTCGCGATGGCGGCGAAATGGTTGGACGCGATCCGGCCGCACCCCGCGAGGGCGAAACGGATCTTGCGGCCGGCGATGGGCGGGGAATAGTGGCGCATGCCTTGTTTTTGGGCCCAGGTGGGCCCCCGAGAGCGACGCTAAGCCCGTAATTCTACGAGATTTTCGCCCTCTACAGGGGTGCCGGGCACCCCCGGATCAGGCCTTGACGATGTGGGACGCGGGCTCCAGGTATTTCCCGCGCGAATCGACGATCAGCTTCGCGTGCTTGCGGATGAGGGCGTAGTCGAAGCGCGCGTGGTCGGTGGCAAGCAGGACGCAGTCGTAGGAAGCGAGCGATTTCGCCGACAGCGCCACGCTCTTCAGGTCGAACTTGTGCTCGCGCATCTTCGGAAACGTGGGAATGTGGGGGTCGCTGTAGGCGACCTGCGCTCCCAGGGCCCGCAGCTTCTCCATGAGGATCACCGAGGGCGACTCGCGCATGTCGTCCACGTTCTTCTTGTACGCGATGCCGAGCACGAGGACCTTCGCGCCCCGGATCGATTTCTCCCGCTCGTTCAGCGCCGAGCCGATCTTCGCGATCACGTAGTCGGGCATCGACGCGTTCACTTCTCCCGCGAGCTCGATGAAGCGCGTGTGCACGCCGTACTCGCGCGCTTTCCAGGTGAGGTAGAAGGGATCGATCGGGATGCAGTGTCCTCCCAGGCCCGGGCCGGGGTAGTACGGTACGAAGCCGAAGGGTTTCGTCGCGGCGGCGCGGATCACCTCGTGGACGTCGATGCCCATCCGGTCGGCCACGATCTTCATCTCGTTCACGAGGCCGATGTTCACGGCGCGGTGGATGTTCTCCAGCAGCTTCGTCATCTCCGCCGCGCGCGTGGAGCTCACCTGCACGACGCGGTCGATGACCGAGCCGTAGAGCGCCACGCCCACTTCCTGGCACGCCGGCGTCACGCCGCCGCACACCTTGGGGATGGTTCGCGTGGTGAAGTCGGGATTGCCCGGGTCCTCGCGCTCCGGCGAGAAGACGAGGAAGACGTCCTTGCCGACCTCGAAGCCGCGCGCCTCGATGCGCGGCAGCAGCTCCTCGTCGGTCGTGCCCGGGTACGTCGTGGACTCGAGCGACACCAGCTGGCCCTTGCGCAGGTGCGGCACCAGAGACTCGGTGGTGTCGATGATGAACGACAGGTCCGGCTCGCGGTACTTGTTCAACGGCGTGGGCACGCAAAGGATCAGTGCGTCGGCCTTGCCGGCCCGGGAGAAATCCGTGGTCGCCTCGAAGCCGCTCTTGCGTGCGCGCGCGATGTGCTCGGCCTTGATGTGCTCGATGTAGCTCTTGCCGGCGTTGAGCGCATCGACCTTGCCCTTGTCGATGTCGAATCCCAGCACGCGGAAGCCCACCTCGCTGAAGCGCAGCATCAGCGGCAAGCCCACGTAGCCGAGACCCACGATCCCGACCACGGCCTTCTTCGACCCGATCTTCTTCAGCAGCTCCTGCTTCATGGCGCCAGCCGTCCCTCGTCGAACCGGGCGGTATTCTGCACCACGCCCTGCTCGTTCCACGTCGTGCTGGGCCCATGGAGCACGCCATCCTTGTAGTTGGCCTCGGCCTTCTTCTTTCCGCTTTCGTAGTACGCGACCGCAACGCCATTGAGCACCCCGGCGCGATAGTCGGCCTCGCTCATCTTCCTGCCGCTCTCGTAGTACGTGACCGCGTGGCCTTCGAGCACGTTGTTCTTCACGGTCGCCTCCGTCTTCACATTTCCCGAGGCGTAGTAGGTGCGCCCGACGTCCTTCTGCCAGCAGCCGGCGAGCAACGCCGCGACGAGGACCGCGGGTAGCGTGCGGGTCATGTCTGCATTCCCATTGAGTTTCGGATGCGCCATCCCCAATCGGTGGCGGTGTGCCTTATCAGGTACGGGGCCACGGCCTTGCTGATCTCGATGCGAGTGGGCACGCGCCCGAGCACGCGTTCGCGCAGCCGGTTCATCTCGGCGAAGCCCACGTCCGAGATTCCGGCGCTCGTCTTCTGCCGCGAGTGCACGCGGAAGCCGCCGAGGAACCGCGGCATGCGCGCGAAGCGCGCGCCGGCATCGCGGAACCGAAGGAGCAGGTCCCAATCCATGGCGAAGCGGAAGCTTTCATCCACGAGCCCGCCCACGCTGTCCCACATGCGCCGCCGCCAGAAGAGCGTCTCTTGCGGAACGTAGTCCGCCCAGGTGAGCACGCCGTCGTTGTGCGTTGGAAGGATCCAGCGGCCGATCTCCCGGTCCTGTTCGTCGATCAGCACCCGGTGCCCGTAAACGACATCGATTTCGGGATGCAGGGCGAAGAACTCCGCGACCTGCGCGAGCGCATTCGGGAAGAGGATGTCGTCCGAGTTGATCCACGCCATGATCTCGCCGCTCGTCTTCGCGAAAGCGCGGTTGATCGCCTGGGACTGGCCGCTGTCGCTTTCGGAGGCCCACCCGGAAAGCTGCGGCGCATATCGACCGAGGATCTCCGTGGTACCGTCGCGCGAGCCGCCGTCCTGCACGAAATATTCCAGGTTCGGGTAGCGCTGCTCGATCACGCTGCGGATGGTGCGCTCGATGAACTCGGCTTGGCGAAACGACGGCGTGACGATGGAGATGCGGGGCGCGGGTTGCGGGATCTGGGCCGGCAGGACGGGCGGGCGCAACACCCGGGGCGGATATTGCCGCAGCACCCCGAGGCGGGGGCCAAAGCGGCCGATGGTCCGCCGCAGCACGGATCGCACGCCGAGCACGAGATGATTCATCGGCACCATCACCCAGCCCAGCACCGAGAACGCCGCGCGATAGGACTCGAGCGCCCTGGACTGCTCATGGATGACCGCCTCCTTTTCCTCGAGCAACGCGTTCATCTTCCCGAACGCGTCCTCCTCATGGAGTTTCGCGGTGAGCCCCCGGATCACCTCCGCGCGCCTGTCGACCTCGGCCTGGAGCGACGCGCGTTGCTCGGCGCCGCGCGCGATCGCGCGATCCCGGGCCTCGAGCACCGCCCAGAGCGACCGTTCTTCAGGCGTCATAGCCCAGCAGCCGGTCGGCTTCCTCGAGGCCGGGATCGGAAAGGGCCGCCACCGGCTCCGGCGGTAGCACCTGGCGCGCATCGGCCGAACCGCCGAACCCCTCGAGCGTGGTATTGCCCGTGCAGCGGCGGAATTCATGGAAGTCGCGCAGCATCGCCGGCGCGGCGGAGGCATCGAGCTGGAAGCATTCGAGCATCCGGGCCACGCCGTCTTCAGGCGCGGCGCGCAGGCTTTCGAGATGGATGCGCGGAAACGGGCAGACCGCGCGCGCATATGCGACGTAGGCGCGGGCGAATGAATCCACGGCAAGGTCGCGCATCTGGCCGAAGTTCTTCACGATCGATCGATAGACGGCCGCCGCGCGGCGCGTGACCACCAGCGGCGTCGCGGCCAGGCCCTCGCGGCCCAGGTAGAGCAGCTGCTCCAGCTCCCCGCTGGGGGTGACTGCTTCGGACGTGCCGTCGAGGAAGTTGACCGTGACCCAGTCGCGCACGACGAGCGACCGGCCGCTCGACAACGCACGCTCGTGCAGGCGGGCGATCTGCTCGCGATAGGGAAGGCGCGCGAGCTGCGGCGCTTCATCGCGCGTGGCCAGGCCGAGCCATTGGTACGCCTGCTCGGCCACCGGCTTGAAGCTTGCCGCGGGATTCACTTCCGAGAGGACGAGGCACGACGGATGCACGCCGAGCAGCTGGTTGGCGAGCGTGCCGCCGGAGCGCGCGAAGGAGAAGAGGACTGGGATGGCGCTCACGGCTTGCGTGTTCCCTTTTCCGCGATTTGCCGCTGCAACGCGGCGCATTCGGCATGCAGCTTCTCCACCAGCGCGAGCCTCTCGCGCGCCGCCTGGTCGAGGCCTTCGATCACTTTCTGCCGCTCGTCGCAAACGCGCTGCAGCTCGACGATCCGGCGCTCGAGGTCGGCGAGTCGCGTCACCTGCTCGTCACCGCCCGCATCGGGTTGGATGTCGGCAAGCATTTCCGGAGCACAGTAGAAACGCGCGAACGCATTCACCACCTGCTTCGCCACGTGCGGCGTCACGTGCCGGTTGTCCACGTCGAACGCGTCGCGGAAAAGTCGTGGACGATCTCGTAGCTGGGGAAGTAGAAGAGCTCGCGATTCACGAGGGCGGGGC
>Ga0097621_100002834_pt1 | contig 11892 bp, 5 predicted proteins | sample KBSMisM72_FD_73165 | JGI IMG/M metagenome (GOLD analysis project Ga0097621, IMG submission 73165) | Miscanthus rhizosphere microbial communities from Kellogg Biological Station, Michigan, USA - KBS Miscanthus M7-2 (version 2) (version 2) | ecosystem: Host-associated > Plants > Roots >... | reverse complement strand
CCAATCGGGCGACGGCGAAATCATCTGCGGCGCGCCGGGCGCGAGCAATCCTGCCTGCACGTCGAACACCGCGCCGGAAATCGGCACGTATCTCGCCGGCTTCGGCCAGCGCGTGCAGCAAGCGACGTGGAGCTCGCCGTGGACGAACAAGCTGCTGCTCGAAGCGGGCTTCGGCACCTACTGGAGCCAGTGGGGCGGCATTCAGCACCCCGGCAGCAACTTCTACGATCTAATCGGCGTCACCGAACAGTGCGCGCCAAGCTGCGCGGCCAACGGCGGCATCGCCAACCTGCAGTACCGCTCCGGCACGTATCGCTGGAACCTGCAGGGCACGGTGACATGGCGCGCGTCGGCGTCGTATGTCACTGGCGCCCAGAGCATGAAGTTCGGCTATCAGGGCGGCTACCTCTACGATCACCAGTACACGTACACGAACAGCCAGTACCTCGCCTACCGGTTCAACAACGGCGTGCCGAACCAGGTGACGGAATCGGTCAACGCGTTCCCCGCCGATCAGCGCGTCCGCTACGACGCGTTCTACGCGCAGGATCAGAAAACGTGGGGCCGCTACACGTTGCAGGGCGCGGTTCGGTACGATCGCGCGTGGAGCTACTTCCCCGCCGTCACCATCAACCCGGAACGCTTTCTGCCGAACGGGCTCAGCTTCGCGCGCACTGACGGCGTCAACGCGTACAACGACATCACCCCGCGCGGCGGCCTCGCGATCGACGTGTTCGGCAACGGCAAGACGTCGATCAAGATCAACGCCGGCAAGTACCTCCAGGCCGCGCAGAACGGTCTGGCGTACGCGGCGCTCCGTCCGAGCGGCCGACTGCAGACGACGTCGGCACGGACCTGGAACGACGCGACGTTCCCGGTCGGCGATCCTCGCCGCAACAACTTCGTCGCGGACTGCGACCTGCTGAATCAGGCCACGAACGGCGAATGCGGTCAGGGCAATACCGGATTCGGCACCAGCGCCTTCACCAGCGACCTCGATCCGAAGCTCGTGAGCGGGTGGGGCGTGCGTCCGGGCGACTGGGGCTTCGGCGCCAGCGTTCAGCAGCAGGTGCTGCCGCGCATGTCGGTCGAAGTCGGCTACAACCGCCGATGGCTGACGAACTTCACGTGGGACGACAACGTCCTGCAGCCGCTCTCGCAGTTTGGGTCGTACACGATCGTGGCGCCGCAGGATTCGCGGTTGCCCGGCGGCGGCGGCCAGACGAGCGGGACGCTATATAACGCGAACCCGAGCGTCGCGGCGTTGACGAACAACGTGACCAAGCTCGCAAGCGACCTGTCGGGCGGCACCTACTCGCAGGTGTACAACGGCGTGCTGTTCAACGTCTCGGCGCGTCCGAGGACCGGCCTCGTGTTCCAGGGCGGCATCAGCGGCGGCCCGACACGGACCGACTACTGCGGCGCGCGCGCGGCCTCACCGGCGTACACGGTGCTCGGCGCGCAGAGCGTCAGCAACCCGTGGTGCAATACGGTGACGGGCTTCCTCGCGCGCTACACGGGTCTCGGCAGCTACACGTTGCCGAAGATCGACGTGCTCCTGTCGGGCACGTTCCGCAGCGACGCCGGCGCGCCGCTTGCGGCCAACTGGACGATCACCCAGGCCGCCTCTGCGTCCCAGTGGGCGTCGATCCAGCAGCAGCTCGCGCGTCCGCTGAGCCTCTCGGCGACCAGCGTCACGGTCAACCTCGTCGAGCCCGGCACGCTCTATGGCGACCGGGTCAACGAATTCGACGTCCGTCTCGCGAAGATCCTGCGGTTCGGCCGCACGCGGACGAACATCGGCTTCGACCTCTACAACATCCTCAACTCGTCGGCGGTCCTGAGCTACAACCAGGCATTCAGCACGACGGCGCTCACGGGCGCGTCAGCATGGCTCTCGCCGTCGAGCGTGCTGCAGCCGCGGTTCTGGAAGTTCAGCGTGCAGTTCGACTTCTAATCGATCGAGTAGGGCTTAGGGCAAAGGGCTCAGGGCTGAAAAGCTCTGGGCCTTTTTGCTTTTTGAGCCCTCAGCCCTTAGCCTTTAGCCCTTGATTGACGATCGCACCGCCGCATACGTCATCGACGTCCACCCTCACTTCGAAGATCTACGGCACGCGGCGGCGCAGCTGGCAGGGCTGCTCGTGCTAGCCGCGACAGGTTCGAAGGACGCGTCGCCGCATCACCCGATGCTCGAAAGCGCGAAGCAAGTGTGCAGCCGGGCGGCCGACGAGGTGAAGCGTTCGGCTGCGCTCGTCAGCGAGCGCTCCCGTCCGCACTACCGGCATCTCGTCGACGCTTCTGACGCACTTGGTCACGCGTTTGCGTCGTGCGAAACCTGGCCGATTGACGTCGACAACGTGCTCGTGCCGCTGCGCGCGGCGTACGGACATCTGCAATCCGCGTCGCGGGCGCTGCCGGGTTTTCAGATGGTGTCGTTCGAACAGGCGTGTTGCGGACTCCCTCACCGACCCCCAGGCTAATAGCGACGACGATCAACGCGGAGCGCGCTGAGCACGCAGAGTTGGTTGATGACCAGGAAAATCGATGCGCTTGCCGGCGACGTGGAACAACCGTTCGAGTACGGCGACGTATTCGCCGTCCGCAAGCGGTGCAGACATTCCTGGACAGCTTCGGCCGTTTTCTGTCGGAGGACGCGCGTCATGACTTCTGGATTCGATCGCATGACGACGACGCGACGATCGTTCTGGATCGGCACAACCTTATTTATGCGTACGGGCCTTTGGATACGTTTGAAGCGGCGTTGCAAACCATATGCAGTCGAGCAACGACACCGCCGTTGATTCCAGATCCGCACGTGCATCATTACCATGCGGCATGGGACAACGACGAGCGTCGCATGATTAAAGCGTTCGATTGGCGCGTCAGTCCGCTTCGTGAATCCGACGTGCAGTTTGCTGCAAGCGGAAGTTAACTGCTTCCTCCGCGTGCTTTGCGTGCTCTGCGTTGATCGTCGTTGTCTATCGGTTCACGCTCTTCGCGGTCAATAGATCCTGCAGCGTCTTGCGCGCGGCCGGCGAGGCCGGCTGAAGACTGACGGCTTCGCGCGCTTCGACGATTCCGGCGTCCAGTTGTCCAGTCATCGCCAGCGCGATCGCGAGATTCCGATGTGCGTCGGCGTTCCTGGGGTTCAGGTCCGTCGCGCGGCGCAGATGGGCGACGGCGTCGGCAATCTGATTGCGCGCGCCCAGCAGGACCCCGAGGTTGAAGTGCGCGTCCGCGTTATCCGAGTTCAGGGTCACAGCGCGCCCGAACTCGTCGATCGCTTCCGTGCTCGCGCCGGCCGCGTTGAGCGCGTTCGCCAGGTTGAAATGCACGCGATCGTCCGACGGCTTGAGCGACACCGCGACGCGCGCCTCGCGGACCGCATCCAGCAGCCGCCCCTGCGCCTGATACGCCGACGCCAGGTTGCTGTGCGCCTCGGCGTCGCGCGGGTTCAGCCGCAGCGCCTCGCGAAGCTGTGCGACGGCCTCGTCGACACGCCGCGCCTGCAGATACTTCGTCGCCAGATAGTTGCGCGCCAGCGGATCGCCCGGGCTTACGCGAACCTGCATCTCCGCGCCGGCGACGTCGGCTTTGAGCGATCGCTCGACGTAATCGCGCATCAGCACCGGTACGTCTTCGTTCCGCCGCGGCTGCACCTCGATCCAGAGCGCGCCCATCTCGTCCGACGACTTCGGGCCCCACTTCACCCGCGCCTTTCCCTTCGAGTTGTCGTATGTGAAGCGCATCGCGAGCCGCGTGCCCGCGGGCAGCGCCACCGGCGAAGCGTAGCGGTACTGATCCTGCCAGCGGAAATCCCACGACTTGATCCATAGCAGCCGCTTCGTCGTGCCGTCGGGGAGAACGGCCGTCGCCTGCATGTCCTTCGCGAGGTAGTGCGCGTGCGGGTAGATGCTCGTGACGTCGACGTCGGCCGGCAGCACGTACGCGTCTTCGACGACGTAGGCAGCATCCCCGGCGGGGATGTCGATCGACTTCGATTCGAGGCGGATCAGAAACGGCTCGTGTGCAGGCGGCGTGTCGGTGAGAAACAGACCGACGACGGGCCGCACGGGTTCGGGCGTTCCGGCCGGCAGCAGATGCATCTGCACGACGAGATCGCTGCCCTTCTCCAGCGTCCAGGCACGATCGGCCGGCTCCATGTACGGCGCCTTACCAGGCGACCACCCGAACACGTTCTGCACTTCGTCGTCTGGCATCGCGGCGAACCCGGGCCGGCCGTCCTGTCCGTCGAGCTTGCGTGACACTCGAAAGCGATCGACACCGATGCTCGCGTGATGCAGCATCCGCGGGTTGTCTGCGCGCAATTCGACCGCCCGAACGTATCGTGTCGCGGTCAGGGGAACTGGAATCGCGAAATTGCGGAAGAGATCGCCGCCGCCCGCAGGCACGGTGAACGCACGCGGCGCCTGCACGACGAGATCGGGCTGGCCGAGTTGCCAGCCCGTCGGCAGTGCCGGCGGCGCCGGCTTGTTCGCCGGATCGCCCTCAGGCGCGCCCTGCTCCGCCCACTGCTGCAGCATCGCGATCTGATCGTCCCGCAGCCGGCGCGCGCCGGCGAACTCGACGTCGCCGTCCGAAGGCAGCCACGGCGGCATTCGGCGAGCTGCCGTCGCTGACGCGATCTGCTTCGCGTGGCGAACGACATCGCGGTACTCAAGGACGCTGAACGGCGCACCCGCAAAGCAGATCGGATCGCCCGAGGCTCCGCGCGATCCGTCGATCGGCCGGTGACACGTCGCGCAGTTGTCGTACAGGATTGGTGCGATGTCGCGGTTGAAGGTGACGGGCTGTGGCGTGCGCGGCTGTCGCGAACATGCGGCCGCGAAAAGGACGAAAAGGCAGGACAGGCAGGACAGCCGGGAAAGGCCGGATGGAAAAAACATCGTTCCCATCCAGCCTATCCTGCCCGTCCAGCCCTCCTGCCTATCCCGCCCTTCCTACCCGTCCTGCCTAGAAGTTCACCTGAAGTCCGAAGTCCACGAAGCGCGGCGTCATGATGACCGTCGGCGCCAGCCATGCGTTGGTCGAGGCATTCGTGTAGGTCGTGGTGAACGCGTTGTTCGTGTTCGTCGGATTCGCGTTGAATAAGTTGTACACCGACACCGTCGGACGGATCGTCGTCGCGCGGTAGCGGAATGTCTTCGTCAGCCGGATGTCCGTTTGATAGATCCGGTCCAGATACTGCGTGCCTGGAGCGACGATGCTCACAGACGGCGCAACACCCGAGAACGCGCGTCCCAGCGTGAGACCCGGCGTGGTCAGGGCAGGGTTGGCCGCATTGAAGTTGAGCGGGTAGTTCGCCACGATCTGCGCGCCCGGCAGGCTCTGGAAGCTGATCGACGCGCCAACGCCCCATGGGAACGGATACGTGAGCTGGCCCTTGACGTTGGGCTGCATCGGCGGATGCACGTCGCAGTACTCGTTCGTGTGCGGCGTGGTCGTGCCGAGGTTGCCGACGCCAACCGACGAAATCTGCAGGTTGTCCTTGAAATCGCAGACGTTGAAACGCTCACGACCCCAGCTCACGCCGCCGTTGACGAGGATGCCCTTCGCCAGGCGCGCGTTCGCATCGAAGTCGATGCCGTCATACACGTCCTGCACTTTGCCGAAGTTGTCCGCCTTCTGAATCAGGTTGATCGCCGTCGTCGAACGGACGATGTCGAAGTAGCCGCACTGCTGGTTGCCGCCATTCGGCATCGCGAAGCCCGTAATGGCGGGTGTCGAGGGAATCGTCAGGCAGTACGGCGTGTAGCTCGCATTCGTCACCGCAGTGTTCTGCGTCGCGAAGAAGTTGCCGAACCAGCGCCGGGAGTAGCCGACATAGACCGACACGCGCGGCGCCACCTGCTGCTGGATGCTTGTCTGGAGTTCCCAGTTGTACGGACGCACGCCCCAGCCGGTGACTACCGTTGGATCGTACGACGTCGTGAAAACCGGCGCGCCGCCGAATGCCGGCGAGGTGATCGCGCCGCACGAGGGTTGCGCGTTCGGATTCTGGAGGTTGCAGTCGAGACGCGGATCGAGCTGGCCCGCCGGATCCGAGAGCCACGTGCGGGTCGTCTGGTTGACCGTAGATTGCACCGGGTTCACGGCGCGTGCGATCGAGTAGCCGTCGGCGACGACGTACCGGCCGATGCTGCCTTTGAGCGCGGTCTTGCCATTGCCGAAGAGATCGTACGCCGCGCCGACGCGCGGATCGAAGTCCTTCCAGTTCGGCACGTTGTCGATGCCGTCGAAATGGCGAGCCCCCGTGAACGGTCCAGCCGCGATGTCTTGCGGATCCACCGACGCCTTGAGAAAGTCGACCCGCACGCCGTAGTTCAGCGTCAGCCGCTTAATCGTCCACTGATCCTGGGCGAAGATGCCCATGTTGTAGTTGACGGTTTCGTGGAACTGGATCGGCGTGGCGTACTCCGTAATCTGAAACGGCGCGCCGTTCTGCAGCGTCAGCGAGATCGAGTTGTTCGGCTCCTGCGTCGTGAAACGCCACTGGTGCATCAGATTGAAGCCGACCTTCGCACTGTGCGAGCCCGTCACGTACGACGCCGACGCGCGGTAGTTCATCTGGTTGCTGCGGTTCGCGCCGTACGTCGTCGACGATCCCCAGGTCGACGGCATGCCGGGCAGCGGCGTCCGTTCGGTGACCGAGAACTGCGTTTCGGGAACGCCCGGCTGGCGGAAGCCGTGGAAGTCCTGCGCCGTCAGCGTGCCGCCCGCTTCGAGCAGCAGCTTGTTGCTGACCGGCGAGCTCCACGACGTCTGGATGATGTACTGCGGGATGTTCTTGAACTCCGGACACGCGCTGATCGCGGTCAGGAAACTCGGCACGAAGCAGTTGCCGAATTCCGTGAACTGCCAGTCGTAGTACGCGTTCACCTTGTTCTTCGGCGACACCTGCGTCGTCAGACGCGCCGCCGCGCTCTGGTGCCACACCGGGAACAGATTCTGCGCCGTCGTGCAGTTTCCGCTGGCGTCCTTGTTACAGCTGTAGATCTTCTCGGTAAAGTCAGCGTCCTTGAACGACCCGGCGACGTTGTTGTACGTGCCCCAGTGGCGGTAGCCGCCGAAGATCCACATGCGGTCCTTGAAGATCGGGCCGCCGCCAACGGGGTTGATGTCCCAGATCTTGTTGACGAGGTTCGCGCTCTTCAGGCCCTGCGAGATCTGTGTCGCGTCGAGGTTGTTCCACTCGAGCGACTGATTCGTGAACCGGGTGTCGAACGATCCGCGGAAGACGTTGCTGCCTTCCTTCGGAATGAAGTTCGACATCACCGACGCCCGCTCGAACTCGGCGCTGTTGCCGCCGGTCTGGAACGTGATTTCCTGCGCGAGCGAGTTGTTCAAGTAGTTGCCGTACTGCAGACCGCCCTGGCCGCTGCCGTTGATGATCGGCATGCCGTCGACCATGATGAGGCTGTCGGCCGCGCGGCTGCCGTGGACGACGAGGTTCATGCCGGTCTCGGGAATCGAACCGCCGACATTCTGCGAGACGCCAGTGACGAACACGCCGGGAGTCATCGCGGCGAAGCTGACGAAGTTGCGGTCCGTCGGCAGCGCGTCCATCACTTCACGCGTCGACGTCTGCTTCTGCACGACGTTCTGTGTGTCGACAATCGGACTCGCGCCCGACACGGTAATCGTCTCTTCGACCGCGCCCACCTTCAATTCCGCGTTGACGTTGGCCGTGAACGCCGCGGTCAGCTCGATGGCTTCGCGCTTGACGCTGCCGAAGCCCGTCAACGTGAACGTCACGGTGTACGTTCCGGGACGAAGGTCGATGATCTTGTACGCACCACTGCCATCCGTGACGACCGAACGTGTTTTCTCGATGAGCGCCGGACTCGACGCTTCGACGGTCACGCCGGGCAGAACGGCGCCGGTCGCGTCCTTGACGACGCCGGCGATGGAGCCGGACTGACCTTGCGCCAGCGCGAACGCAGGCACTATCGCCAGCAGCAGCAGAAGGACGACGCTGAGTCTCACAGCTCGGCCAACTCCCATGTGTATTCCTCCTCAACAGGAAACAAAATTAAGACGGGCAATCATATCGCTAGTCAGAATGAAGATATGTCCGTTTGTCACATACCGATGCCGTATGACCAACGGATTGGATCGACGACGGACTACTTGCGGAGCGTTTGAAGCTGTCGCTTCGCGTCGGCGTTCGACGGATCGAGTGCGACTGCCTTCGTCAGGTCGGCGATTGCCGAGTCGCGATCGCGTTTCGCAAGGTGCGCTTTCGACAACTCGACGTAGCTTGCGGCCGACTGGGGAAAGAATTCCACGTTCAACTGCAGCCAGGCCAACGCGTCGTCGGGCTTCTGCGTCGCGAGCGACTCGCGGCCGAGCTCGAGGAGCACGCGTTCGTTGAAGTCGTAAGCGCCTGTCTTGAGATACAGCTGTCGGAGCTCCCGATACTGAACGACGGCGGCGCCTTCACCTTTGCCAAGCATCGTCTGGCGCAAGAGATCCGGGAGCTGCTGCGGGATCGGGATGCCGCGGTGACACGTCATGCACTGGACGTGGACGATTTCAGATGCCGGCTTGTGGATTCCGGTGTTGAGCGCCTTGTTGATATCGCGCGTCATCAGCACCATGTCGCGCGCGATCTGTTTTTGGCGGCGGGCGTCGGACGCGTAATCCATCTGTGGGCCGCCGCGGCCACGGCCGCGTCCGCGGCCCCGCCCGGCCTGCGGTGGATTCGCAGCGGCAGCAGCGGCCGCCGCCTGCTGCTCTTCAACGGTGAGCAGGGGTGCCGTCTGCTCGACGTGGCAATACGTGCAGCCGACGCCGAGCGCCCGCGTGAACGTCTGCATGACGCCAACTACGTCTTCCGCTGAGGCGGTCTTCGGAAGGATCTGGAGGTTCTTCGGCGCGGGTGCCTCTTGCGCACCTGCAAGCGTCGCCAACAAGGCGGTTGTAGTGCAGGCCTTCAGGCCTGCAAGCACGGCAGACCTAAAGGTCTGCACTACATCGGTGCTGTTCATTTCCCGTCACGCTGTGCGATCAGTTGCTTCAGCAGCGCCGCTGTCTGCTGACGGACGGGCGGAGGACCGCCTGCGCGGCCGCGTGCGCCGATACCGAGCGCGAGGTCCCCGGGTGTGTGCCCTTGCTTGTCCTTGGCGTCGAGGACTGCGCCGTGCGCGGCGAGATACCGCACGATGTCGTCCGAGACCTGCGCCGCAAAGTGCATCGCGGTCTGGCCGTTGTCGTTGGCCGCGTTGACGTCCACGCCGCGTTCGACGAGCACCTGCACCGCGTTGAACATGTCGCGCTCAGTGCCGATGTCCTTCTGGAACACGCCCGTCCCGCGTCCGTTGCCGGCGGCAAACATCAGCGCCGTCGTATGGTTGTTGGTCGTCATCGCCGGGTCGGCGCCGTGCTCGAGCAGGATGCGAATCGCAGCGGCGTCGCCTGTCCTCGCGGCACGCATCAGCGGCGTCGCGCCGGCGCCGAGCAGCCCGTCGCCGGGTGTGTGCGCGCGCTGCACTGTCGCCGTTCGCTGCTGCGCGTTTACGTTCGCGCCGTGCGTCAGCAGGATTTTCACGAGATCCAGCGCGGAGATCGTGCTGGTCGACTTGCGGTTGGGCCGCCCGTAGATCTCGGCGGGCGTGTTCATGTCGACGGCGGCGTAGAGGACGGCCATGCCGGACGTGTCGGGGAGATTCGGATCCGCGCCGCGCTCGACGAGCATCGCCGCGACGTCGTAGTGGCCGTTGATGGTCGCGATGATCGCCGGCGTCGACAGATCCGGGTCGCGCGCGTTCTTGTCGGCGCCGGCGTCGACCAGCACTTTCGCCGCCTCGAGCGATCCCTGGCGCGCCGCGTACATCAGCGGCGTCCAATGACCGTGCGGCAGGATCGTCAGCACGCCTTCAAGACCGAATCGATCTTTTGTGTATTTCAGATCGCTCGTCAGCGCGTTGACGTCGGCGCCGTGAGCGATGAGGAGCTTTGCCGCTTCAGGATGGTTTTCTGCGACCGCCCACATGAGTGCGGTCTCGCCCAGGCGATCTTCGCGAGCATTCACGGCCGCGCCGCCTTCAATAAGCAAACGCACGGCTTTCGAATTACCCGTCCTGGCCGCGGCCATCAGCACCGTCTCGCCCTCTTTGATGACGGCCTTCGCGTCCGCGCCGGCCTTCAGCAGCACTTCGACCATCTCGCCGTTTGCGTTGCCGGCGGCGAGCGACAGCGGCGTGACGCCGTACCGATTCGCGGCGTTCGCATTCGCGCCGGCGGTGAGCAGCAGCCTCGCGGTGTCGAGGTCGTCGCCGCGCGTCGCCCAGTGAAGCGGCGTCGTCCCGTCGGCTTCGGCAGCGCTGACCGCGGACTTGCCGGCAGGTGTCGACAGAATCTTCTGGACGGCGTCGCGGTTGCCCGCCTTGACGGCGTCGACGAGCGTGAGTCCGGCGCCGCCGGCGCTCAACGCGAGACCGGCGGCGAGTGCCAGGGACGTAACGATGCGGGTCATGCGAACAATTCGATCGGCGCGTCGCCGTCGCCGAATTGCTTCAGGTGATCGCCGAACTTGTGCGCGACGGCAAGCCACAAATCGCCGACCGGCGTTCGCGTCGGCAGCTCGATGTGACGATACCCCTTGCCCATACCACCGCCGACGCAGACCACCGGCAACGGATCCGTGAGGTGGCCGTTCGGATTGCCCATGCCGCCGCCGCTGATCACCACGCAGTGATCCAGCAGCGTACCGTCGCCGTCCTCCGTCGCGCGCAGCTTCTCGAGGAACTTGGCGAACAGCTGCATGTGATACGTGTTGATCTTGACGTTCTTCGCGATCTTGTCCGCGTCGTTGCCGTGGTGCGACACCGTGTGGTGCTGCTCGGTGACGCCGAGATTCGCGTAGGTCCGCTGGCTGAGCTCGCGCGCGAGCATGAACGTAAACACGCGGGTGACGTCGGCCTGCCACGCGGCAGCGACGAGGTCGTACAGCAAGCCGACGTGTTCTTCCCAGGAGTCGGGCACACCAATCGGCGCCCCGACGGTCACGTTGGACGCGCCATGCGCCTCGGCCTGCTGAATGCGGCGCTCGATTTCGCGCAGGTTGTCGAGATACTCGTTGACGCGTGTGCGATCGCGCGTCCCGAGCGACTGCCGCAGGTCCGTGGCTTCGGCAGTAATGGAATCGAGGATGCTCTTCTGCTGGCGCTTGTGCGTCGCGCGGCTGGCCGCGGTGCCCGCCTGGCCGAACAACCGCTCGAAGACGGTCCGCGGGTTGATCTCCATCGGCAGCGGCGTCGTCGGCGAGCTCCAGGCGATCGTGTTCAGGTACGCGCAGCTGAAACCGGGCGAACACGCCCCGACGTAGCCGGTGAAATCCTCCGTCGCCACTTCGAGCGACGGCAGCGGGGTGTCCTGTCCAATCTGCTTCGCGACGACCTGATCAATCGTCGTGTTGGCGAACACGTCTTCCGCTTCTGTCCGCTTCGGCCACACGCCGGTCAGGTACCCACCGACACTGACGGCGTGGTCGCCGACCTGGCTGCCCGGATGCGACCGCGTCAGGTTCTTGACGACGACCAGCTGGTTCTTGAAGGGTTCGAGCGGCTTCAGGATGGGCGTGAATTCCCAGTTGGTGCCGAACGACTTCGGGAACAACTCGTCGACAATCGCGCCGTTGGGAATATAAATGGCGCCGAACCGCGTGCGCGGCGCTGCCGCGGCTTTGGCGAGCGGCGTGAGCGCCGGCACCATCGCGTCGAGCAACGGCAGCGCGATTGCCGCACCCACACCACGCAGGAACGTTCGCCGCGGAAGCGATAACTTCGAGATGAACATATGACCTTTCGGAAGTCAGAACTTAGAAGTCAGAACTGAGAAGTAAAGTCTCATTTGATACTTCTTACTTCT
>Ga0097621_100002833_pt1 | contig 11893 bp, 15 predicted proteins | sample KBSMisM72_FD_73165 | JGI IMG/M metagenome (GOLD analysis project Ga0097621, IMG submission 73165) | Miscanthus rhizosphere microbial communities from Kellogg Biological Station, Michigan, USA - KBS Miscanthus M7-2 (version 2) (version 2) | ecosystem: Host-associated > Plants > Roots >... | reverse complement strand
GCGTGTCCCGTCGTCTGAGATCGCGAGATTGTTCGTGCCGTACGTGAACGACTGCGGCGACTCCGGCAACGGCACAGCGAGCCGCACGACTTGCTCCGACGTCGGCGACCCAGCGCGCGGGCTCAGGAGCCATCCCACAATCACGATGCCGGCGACCAACGACAAGGCACCAGCGATGATCCATGGGATGCGCGCCTTGGCCGCGGGCGCGTGCGAAGGTGCCTCGCGCACGGAATCGGGTGCTGCCAACGCGTCTTCGATTTCAAGCCGGGCATCGCCGATGTCGCGAAGGCGTCGTGACGGGTTCTTCTCGAGACAACGACGAATCAACCGCTGAATGTCGTAGGGTGTTGCCTGCAGCGCCGTCCAGTCGGGATCGCTGCTTCCCGCAAAGGCCTGACGTCCCGTCACCATCTCGTAGAGGACGCAGCCGAACGCCCAGACGTCGCTGCGCCTGTCGGTCGGTCCGCCCTTCGCTTGCTCCGGCGACATGTACGCGGCGGTTCCAAGGATGACGCCCGTTTGCGTGACGTTCGCGCCCGGGTCGACCTCTTTCGCAATGCCGAAATCCAGCACCTTGACTGCGCCGTCGAGCCCCGCCTTGATGTTGGAGGGTTTCAGATCACGATGGATGATGCCCCGCTCGTGCGCCGCCTCGAGCGCTTCGGCAATCTTCGCGGCGATGGTGAGGGCTTCGTCGAGCGGCAACGCGCCCGCCGCCAGTCGATCCTCCAGCGTCGGCCCCTCGATGAGTTCCAGGACGAGTGCGTGCAGGTGGTCGCCCTCCTCCACGCCGAATATTTGTGCGACGTGCGGGTGGTTCAACGCCGCGAGCATTTGCGCTTCGCGGCGGAAGCGCGCGAGCCGCTGTGCGTCGCGCGCGAATTCCGCCGGCAGGATCTTCACGGCGACATCGCGCCGTAGCGTGAAATCGTGAGCGCGATACACCGTGCCCATGCCGCCCGCGCCGAGCCATGCGTCGATGCGATACGACCCGAGCTGCCGGCCTATCAGCGCGCGTTCGTCGCTCAGCGGATCGGCATCGAGCCCGGCAGGCTGCGACAGGAATTCGCCAGGCGGATCATGCCGAAGGAGCGACTCGACTTCGCGCCGCAGGTCGTCGTCGCCCGCGCACGCTCGGACAACGAAACCGTCGCGCTCGGACGCAGGAAGATCGGCGGCACGATGGTAGATGTCTTCAATCCGCTTCCAACGTTCGGTGTCGAAGTCGCTCATCGGAAACGACGTCAAGCATACGTCCGGATGTGAGCGAATCGCGGATCGAAAGTCCTTCTGCCTGTGTAAACGTGGGCTCGACCGGGACACGGCTCACTCCGGCGCTCATGATGCCGGTATCGCTGTGACTCGCGCCGAGCAGCACATGCCCGAGTTCGTGCGCAAGCACGCGGGCAAGAATCACTGGCATCGGCAGATGCGACGCTCGCGCGACGTCCTCGATCCTCGAGGCAAAGAGGTAGACCTGATGTGCCTGAGGGACGGCCAATCCGAGCGCGTTGCGTGAGATGCCGCTCCGGGCGACGAACGGGACGAGCTCATCGACGGAGAGACTGCGCACGGCAATGTTCATCACGTCGCGCGTGTCAGTCCTCGTCCGTTCGTCATTCTTCCAAGTGACGGACACGCCGACGGCGTCGAACGTTCGCGTGACACGGCCTTCGGCGACGACGACCACGTCGCCGGTGATGCCGACGGTCCGAAGGTGCACGACCATTCGCGGCCCGGTTGTTTGTGCCGCCGCACCCGCAGTGACCGTTGCCGCCATCAGCCCAGCCATCGCCGCTCGCGCCAGATTCCCCATCTCTCGGCCTCCTCACGAGAGGAAGGCGAGAACACGGGGCGAAAAGGTGAAGGCGCGCCGATCGGGCGTAAAATCGCGCTATTCCTGACAAATCTGGCGTCGTGACAGGACTACTCCTCGCGTGGCGGCAGGGCGACGACGAGGCACTCGAGCGACTCATTCCGACCGTCGAGTCCGAGTTGCGCCGGCGGGCCAGGCGGTATCTCGCGCGAGAGCGCCCGGGACACACGCTGCAGGCCACCGCGCTCGTGAACGAGGCCTACCTTCGGCTGGTCGACGTGCGTCGAGTGGACTGGCAGAACCGCGCGCATTTTCTGGCGATGGCGGCTCGCGTCATGCGACGAATCCTGGTTGACGCAGCCCGCGCCAAGGGCTACCAGAAGCGCGGCGGCAAGGCCGTCAGGGTGACGTTCGACGAAGGGCTGCCGGTCGCCGCTCCTGAGGAACACGACATCGTCGCCATCCACGAGGCGCTCGAAGCGCTGGCGCGCGTCGACGCACGAAAGAGTCGAGTGGTCGAACTGCGATTCTTTGGCGGCCTCAGCATCGAGGAAACGGCCTCAGTGCTCAACGTGTCGTCAGACACGGTCAAACGCGATTGGCGCCTCGCGCGCGCGTGGCTGCTCCGGGAGATGACCCCCAAATGAGGCCGATGTAAGTAGGCTTCGAACTCTTTTCACTCCTCTGCCCTCTTACAGTCTGGAGGCGTATCACGGTGCCGATCTCGTCCGATGACGCGCGACGTGTCCTCCGGGCCCAATGCGGCGATCGCGACGCGCTCGAGGCAGTGCTCCGCTCAATGCAACCGGCGTTGCTCCGTTACGTCACTCGCATTGTCGGAGCAACGCTTGCGGACGATGTCGTGCAAGACACCCTCATCATCGTCGCTCGCAAGCTGAATTGGCTCGAAGAACCTCGGCTCTTCCGAGCGTGGGCCTTTCGGATCGCGTCGCGGGTCGCGTTCGACTACCTGCGAAAGGCGCGGCGTGAACTGATTCATGAAACCGGCGACGCCGTTCTCGAGGCGCTCGCGGCCCGGGAGCCGCCGCCGTCGGAGGAGGCACTCGCGGCGCTGCTCACCAGCGAGCGCCTCTCGCCGGCCAGCCGCGCCGTGCTCGTGCTGCACTTCCAGGAGGAGATGCCGCTCGCGGAAGTGGCGGCCGTGCTCGAGCTTCCGTTGGGAACCGTGAAATCGCGTCTGGCGTACGGCCTCAAGGCACTGCGCCAGCAGCTTGGCGAAAAAAGGAGTCTCTGATGGCTGACGACATGGAAGCGATGCTACGCAATTCCCTGAACGCCGTCGATCGTGGCCGGCGCTGGGCCGTGCTCGGCGTCGTCGCGCTGTTTGTCGCGATCGTGCTGGCGCTCGGCGCGGTCCTTGCGACGGCGCAGGCCAGCGCGGCGCCGCCGGCGGGACAGCTCGGCGCGTTCAAAGTGCTCTTTGTCGCCGCCATCGCGCAAATGCTGCTCGTCGCGTGCTGCACGGGCATCGTGATGTTCCACGTCTCGCGCGTCGCGAGGACGATTCTCCGATCGATGGAGTTGTCGAAAGGCGACCGCTGATCTTCTCCTTGACAGGTTAGGAGAGACGCGCGTATTCTCCTAACTCGTTTAGGTGACGCATGGCCAAAGCGGAGCTGCTGCCGGGCACGTTGGACGTCCTCATCCTCAAGGCCATTTCGCTCGGCGGCGAACACGGGTACGGCGTCCTGCAGCGCATCGAACGGCTCACGGGCGACGCGCTGAGCATCGAACAGGGCGCGCTCTACCCCGCTCTGTACCGCCTCGAACACCAGGGCCTGCTCCGCACCGAATGGGGCATGTCCGACAACAACCGGAAGGCGAAGTTCTACACGCTCACACCGGCCGGACGCCGGCGCCTCAAGGCAGAAACCGAACAATGGCGGGCGAACGCGCTGGCGATTAACACCGCCCTCTCCGCCACGGAGGCCTGATGCGCACGCTTCATCGTCTCCGTTCCTGGTGGCGAGCGCTCCTGCATCGGCAAGCCATGGAACGCGGCATGTCCGACGAGCTCCAGTTCCACATCGCACGCCACGCCGAGCATCTCGCGAACACGCAGGGGCTCTCGCGCGACGAGGCACTGCGGCGCGCCCACGTCGATTTCGGTTCGGTCGAGCGCTACAAGGAAGAAGCGCGCCGAAGCCTCGGCCTCGCCGTAGTCGACAACCTGCGGTGTGACGTGCGATACGCGTGGCGGACCGCCACGAAGCACAAGGGATTCACGGCCACCGTGATCGCGATACTGGCGATCACCATCGGCGCCAATTCCGCGGTGTACACACTGGTGGATCGATTGGTCGTTCGTCCGCTTCCCTACCCGGAACCCGATCGACTGGGTGCGATCGTGCGCCACTTCGAGCGTGGCGGACAGAGCGGCGAGTCGTCCAATGTCACCGGCTCCGTGTGGGAGACGATGCGCGACGGCGTACCGGATTTGGATGTCGCGGTCGTCGGCGGAGCAAGCGGCGTGAACCTCACGGCTGGCGAAGACATCGCTTACGTCCAGCAACAGCGGGTCTCGTCCGGGTACTTTCGCGTGCTTGGTGTGCCGCCGGCCATCGGTCGCGAGTTCACCGGCGATGAAGATCGCTCCGGAGGGCCTTCTGCCGTCATCCTCAGTCATTCGCTGTGGACGCGCACCTTCCATGCGGATCCGACCGTCGTCGGACGGGCCATCACGCTTCGCGGCGAGCCGTCAGTCGTGGTCGGCGTTCTTGCCGAGAGCTTTCGACCGACGTTGCCTGTGGATATCTGGACACCGCTGCGGCCGTCGACGCAAGGCGAGGGCGGAGGGAGCAATTACGTGCTCATCGCCCGCGTGCGGCACGGACGCGAGTGGACGGATGTCGCCCATCGGGTTGAGACGATCGGCGACGTGCTCATCCGCGAGCGGATCCATCCGCCGCCTGACGTTCATTTGAGCCTTCGACTGGTCCCTTTCCAGCGAGTGGCGACAAACACGATACGGCAGCCGCTGCTGGTGCTGTGGGCCGCCGTCCTGGTCGTGCTGCTGCTCGGCTGCGTCAACATCGCCGGCTTGCTGTTGTCGCGCTCGTCGGCTCGTGCTCGCGAAATCGCGACGCGAATCGCGCTCGGCGGCGGACGCGGCGCCATCGTGCGGCAGTTGCTCATCGAAAGCCTGTTGCTTGCCGTCGGCGGATCGGCGGCCGGCATCGGACTCGGTTACCTGATCTCGCGAAGCGTCGCGACACGGTTCACCACGACGATCGCCTTGCCCGCGAGCCCAGACTTTCGCGTCTTCCTCATCACCATCGGCGCCGCGCTTGCGACCAGCGTCCTGTTCGGCCTGTTTCCGGCGTTTCACGCGACGCGCGCGGAGGTGCGGGGCGTCCTGGGCGACGCTGGGGGCGGCGCAATTGCTGGACCCAATCATCGCTGGCCGATGCAAGCGATGGTGGTCTCGCAAATCGCGCTTGGCATCGTGCTCGTCATGGCCGCAGGCCTGCTGATCCGCACGTTCAGCGAGCTCACGCGACAACAATCCAACGTCGACGCCACCAACGTCGTCACCGCAAGCATGTCGCTTCAAGACGCGCGCTATCGGACGCCAGACGCTGTGAACGGGTTGTTCGACCGCAGTCTCGATCGCATCAGGCAATTGCCGGGCGTCGTCGACGCCGCGATTGCTCTGTCGCTGCCGTACGAGCGGGCGCTGAATAACGGATGGCGTTTTGACGGCGAGCCTGCTGTGCGGCAGCAGTCGATCACTCTCACGTACGTGACGCCCGACTATTTCCGAACGTTGAAGATCCCCGTGCGCAGCGGACGAGTGTTCAACGGCAGCGATACACGATCGTCGCAGCAGGTCGTCGTCGTCAACGACGCGTTTGTTCGTCAGTTCGGGCAGGGACAAGGTGTCGTCGGACGCTTCATTCACCTCGGCGGTCCGACGGAGCCTGCCGTCCAAGTCGTCGGCGTGGTAGGCGCCACCCCGCAAAGCAACAACATCCTCCAAGGCGGCGGACCGCTCGCTGCGCTGCCGGGAGCGTTCGTGCCGGCGACTCAGTTCGGCGATGCGTTCGCGATCGCGCACACCTGGTTCCAGCCGAGTTGGATCGTGCGGACCAGCGGACCGATTCCTATCGTCCCTGCAATGCGTCAGGCGCTACGCGAAACAGATCCGCGACTCATCTTCAACAAGTTCCGCACGATCGAAGACGTTCGGAGCGAGACCATGGCAACCCCTCGCGTGTTGGCGTGGCTGCTCGGCGCGCTCGCAGGCATCGCGGTCATCCTATGCGTCGTCGGAGTCTACGGGCTTGTTGCCAACACGGTCGCCGAGCGTCGTCGCGAGCTCGGCGTGCGCATCGCGCTGGGTGCGACGCCGTACGACACGCTCAAGACTGCGGCGGCCGGCGGCATCGGCCTCGCAGTAGCCGGAACCGCCGTCGGCGTGTTGCTGTCGCTGCCCGCGACGAGCGTGATGCGCCAGATCGTCTTCGGCGTCTCGGTCAACGATCCGCTCACGCTCATCGCCGCGGCGGTCGTCGTCGTGCTCGCGGCGTCAGCGGCCGCGATTGTTCCAGCGTGGCGAACGCTGCGCATGAACGTCACCGCGGTTCTCAAGAGTACGTGAAAACCCGCTACAGATGGATACGACCGGGACCGAGACCATCTGCGAAATGTTTTGGTGGTTCGAGCGCAAGGGTGAGCTACTGCGTGTCGAAGTGCTCGAGGTTTCCCAGCAGAATTACGAGTTGCGGGTGATTGCCGCCGACGGCGCTGAAAACATGGAGACCTTCTCGAACGCTCATGATTTGGCGAAGCGTCAGGAAGAAGTACTCGAAAAGATCTCGAAGGACGGCTGGAGCGGACCCCACGGGTGGATAATCTGACACGCAGCTTGCGTGCCTAGCGTTTCTCTCGCCCTCGCCACAATCATTTTCGTCTCTGGTGCAGCGGCCGGCAGCCTCGGCGCCCTTCTTGGCATCGGCGGCGGTGTGTTCCTCGTGCCGCTGCTGCACCTTGCGCTCGGATTTCCCCTTCGCACCGCGGCCGCCATCAGCCTGACGACGGTCATCGCGACGTCGAGTTCGGTTTCGGCGGGCCGCACCGGCGACCAGCTGATCAACCTGAAGCTCGGCATGGTGCTCGAGGTCGCCACCGTCGCCGGCAGTCTGCTTGGCGGATTGACCGCGAACCTGTTCAGCGAGACAACGCTTCAGCGCCTCTTCGGCGTCGTCACGACGGTCGCGGCGCTTGCAGTGCTCGCTCGAGTGAATCGGCGCAATGTCGTTCGCGACGCCGCCGGCGATCCGGGTTTGCTCGGGGGACGCTTCGACGAGGCCGAGAGCGGCGGCACCGTCGTGTATCGCGTCAAGCGACTGCCGGTCGGACTGCTCGCGTCGTTCGTCGCGGGAAATGTGTCGTCGCTGCTCGGCATCGGCGGCGGCGTCTTGAAGGTGCCTGCGCTCAACGCCTGGTGCGGCATTCCGATGCGCGCCGCGGCCGCGACGAGCGCGTTCATGATCGGTGTCACGGCCACAGGCGGCGCCATCATCTATTTCGGACGCGGCGATCTTCCTCCGCTCGCCGCGGCTCCGGCGGTGCTCGGCGTCCAGCTGGGTTCCTGGATGGGCCTGCGCCTCGCGCATCGGCTGCCGGCGAAGTGGCTCAAGATCCTTCTGGTGGTGGTCCTGCTGGGCGTGGCGGTACTGATGCTAGTCAGGAGCGCCCGATGAACACTCGACGTGCACCCGATACGCTCGAAGTTCTGCTCGGACGTGTGCTCGGCGCGGGCGTCATGTTCAGCACCATCGCCCTTGCGGCCGGTCTCGTAGGGGCGCTCGCTGTCAAAACCGGCCGACTGACGAACGCCTTGCTTACGACGGGCGTGCTCATGCTCATCGCGACGCCCGTCGCACGGGTGGTGGTCTCGTCTATTACCTACGTTCGCAGGCGGGACTGGACGTTCGCCGTCCTGACGCTGATCGTACTGGCAGAGCTCGTCGCCAGCATCGTCGCGGCGATGCGTTAGCTTGCGACGTCAGCGGTGACTTCGAATCGTTCGATGACGCTGGATTCGCCTTCCCAGGCACGCCAATACTTCCAATGAATGACCGCGCGCCCCTTGGCGCGCGCGCGGATCATCCACGTTTCCTCGCCCGCGCTGCCGACGGCCGCACTCGAGGTGCGGTAGTCCGCCGGCTCGACGGCGACGACGTCGTTTTCATGAACGTCACACGTCCATCGGTAGCCGGCGGCGGCGTTGCTCGGCAGCACGAGCGAAATCGCGTCGCCGGCATGCAGGCGGACGACGCGACCGTTGTCGGCTTTGGTGAGTGGGACTTCTATCAGACAGTCGCTCCGTACGATTCGTTGAAGAACGCTCCGGCGATATACGCCGGGGTTGCATAACCAAAGCCATGATCGCCCCAGGCCGTCCCCCAGCTGTTGCGGATGATAATTCGGCCGGTTGAGGTGTAGCCGACGATCGTCACGGCGTGACCGCCGCGCACCGTGTTGGGCATGAACACGTCGAGGTTCCCGTGCGTTGCAGTGGCGTTGTCCCAGGTGTGGTCGACGCTCAGTCCCGCCATGATTGGCCCGTGCGACGCGAGCCATGTCTTCCACTGATTGACGTCTTTCTGAAGGTTGAAATAGGAACTGATCTTCCGTTGCGCGATATTGGCGAAAAACGTGTCCTCGTCGCCCGTATACATCAGCGTGCTGATGTTGAACGGCAACTGGGCCATCGTCGCGGCTCCGTACTTTCGGAGGACGTCCATGGCCGCCTTGAGCTGGGTGCCGGCTTCTTCGATGAACGTCTCAGGGCGCGCGACATACGCGTCGGTTTCCTTCGACGACATCCAAGTGAAGCGAGGCGAGAGCTGAATGTTCTTCGCGATCTTGCCCGCGGCAACCATGTGGTAGCGTGCCACGCCTTCGGCACTTGCCCATCCCACACAGGAACCCGTGTTGCCCTGATCACCGACGGTCCACCACGCGGCGCGCAGATCCACTGACGCCGGCAGCGCGGCGGTAGCGGTGATCGCGCCCGACGCCACGGCTTGCGCCATGTGCCAGTCCGTCTCGGTTCCCTTCGAGGGAACGAGATTACAGATGCGGGCGGAATGCGGAACGCTGCTCGCCTCCTTCGTGGGCACACTTCGACGTCTACTCTTCGATCGTTTCGCCATCGGACGACCTCCTTCGCAGGTTGGTTATTGGAGCACGTGTATGTCGCGCACTCCGGATGAATCTAAGCTCATTTGCACACTCCGTCTGTGCAAATCGCGACACGCGACCTCATCCGTATCGCGTTATCGCTTCGTGTAATAAACCGCGTCGCTTGGAAGTTTTTCCGTGAGGTAGTCTGTGGGTTTATACGGGAACGCGGGTCGCGGCTTCGCGTTGATGAAGGCGGCCACTTCCTGCGCTTCCTGGTCCGTCAGGCTGCCAGGGTTCAAGTACGGCATGGCGTACCGAATAATGCCGGCGAGCGTATAGACGCGCGCAGCGCCCGCGCCATCGTTCCACGAGCCGGGTCCCCACAGCGGACCGGGCTTCTTGTCGCCGACGGCGACGCCTTGGCCGTCGACCCCGTGGCACGAGGTGCAGCGTTCGAGAAAAATCGCTTCGCCTTTTTGCGGATCGAGCTTGCCGACGGGAATCAACGCCGTCGCGGCGATGGTGTTCTGCCCCCGCCATGACGGATTCTTGCCGACCGTCGATCCTTTAGCGAGCCAGGTAATGTAGGCCGCGATCGCGAGCACTTCCTTCGACGTCGGCGAGGGCAGTTTGTCGCTCACGACGGCATTGGCCCCTTCCGGATCGAGCGCGCCGGTTGCGTTCTCACTCCGCCAGAAACAATCGACGATGCGATCGTTCAGGCTGTACAAACGGCCCGAACGACGGTTGTACTCGGGAAACATCGCGGCGATGGCGACAATCGGCAGCGAGCGTTCGCGCTGTCCCGCGTTGAGATGGCAGTTGGCGCACGTCATCTTGCCAGGCACGAACTGCTTGGCTTCTGCGGGCGTGTTCGTAAAAAGCTTGTAGCCCCACCGGATGTCCTTCGATAAGCGTGAGTCGTCCAGCGACGGCTCTGTCAGAGGATTCTCCGGGATGTCCCACGCCGTGACCATCGTCGTCGTGGCGGGAATGAGCGCCCCCGCGAGAAGCGGCACGCCGTTGGACGTCTTGCGGACGGGGGTGCGATTGCAGGCGGAGGCCGCTATGATCGATGCCAGAATCGCCGTCAAGGCTGCCCTGCGGAACATCGCCGCGTAGTGTACCGCGAGTGTTACCATCTGTCGCGAGGGGTTGCTTATGTCCAATCACACGACTTCTATATTCGAGCGCCGTTCTTTTCTTGCGAAACTTGGAGCGGGCGTGACCGTGGCCGGGAGCGCGCTCGCAGCGGGTGCGCCGCTCGCCAACGCCCAGTCCTCGTCCACCAATTTCCGTCCGGCGCGTCACGCACAGGACGACTGGATGGACAAGATGCCGGGCAAGCACCGGCTCGTCTTCGATACGACGACGCCAGCCGGCTTCGGTGCGGCGATCGCGTACGCGAACAACTTCCTGATGGCCAGCAAGGACGGCTACTCGCTCAACGATCAGGACCACGCGATCATCATCATCGCGCGTCACTTCTCGACGCCGTTCGCGTACAACGACGCGATGTGGAAGAAGTACGGCAAGGCCATGCCGCCCGTTGCGGCGATCGACGATCCGAAGACGAAGCAGCGCCCCGATTTCAACATTTACTATGACAAGGACTACGGATTCGACCTGCCGAACCTCGGCGCGACGATCTCTGAAGTCCAGAAAAAAGGCGTCCACTTCGCCGTGTGTCAGATGGCGACTCGCTTCTTCGCAGGTAACCTCGCGCAGGCGACCGGCGGCACCGCGGACGCCACCTACACCGAGCTCGTGGCAAATCTGGTCCCGAACTCTCACATGGTGGCCGCGGGCATCGTCGCGGTGAATCGCGCGCAAGAGCGCGGGTTCACGCTCGCGACGGCCATCTAGGAGTCACGGCAATGCGAACCGCACCTCGCTTATTTATTGCCGCTGCTCTGTTGCTCTCCGCGAGCGTCGCCGGCGCGCAGAGCGGCGTCACCAAACAAACCGTCGCGGGCATCACCAACTTCTCGAAAGTCGAGACGACCGTCGCCTGCGCCGGCGCGACGACGCCGGCGGCGCTCGCCGACGTGAAGAAGATGGGTTACAACTCGGTCATCAACCTTCGAATGCCGAGCGAGGCAGGTGCGCAGATCGAAGAGGAAGCGGCTGCCGCCAAAGCGGCAGGGATCAACTACATTCACCTGCCCTTCAACGCGCAATCGCCCGATCCGATGCTCGTCGACAACTTCCTGAAAGCCGTCACCGACAAAGCGAACCAGCCGGCGTTCATTCATTGCGCAAGCGCGAACCGCGCCGCCGCGCTTTGGATGGTCAAGCGCATCGCGGTCGACAAGTGGGACGTCGCGCAGGCGACGGCGGAAGCCGAAGGTCTCGGCCTGACGAATCCGAATCTGAAAGCGTTCGCCATCGAGCAGGCCAAGAAGCATTAGCTGCCGGAATCCCGGCAGGCACGTCACTTGAAGGCAGCGGTAGCAAGGGGGTTCCCATGAAACCGCTGCCTCATCGCTACGACGCCTACCTGAAAGGCGGGCCGACGGGGTACGGCCATCTCGATTGCGTCGGCCGGCGCACGCTTGCGGCGGCCCCGCCGATCGAATTCGGCGGACCGGGGGACGCGTGGAGTCCTGAGCATCTGCTGCTTGCGTCGGTCGAATCGTGCTTCCTATTTACATTCAGAGCCGTCGCGCGCGCGTCGAACCTCGAGTTCGTCAACATGCACGTTCACATCGAAGGCACTGTCGATCGCCAAGCAGGCGTGACGCGATTCACCGAGATCGTCATCCGCCCACGTCTGACCTTGGCTTCCGGCGCCGACCGCGCGAAGGTCGCGGCCGTCGTCGCAAAAACTGAGAAAGCCTGCCTCGTCTCGGCGACGCTGGCAATTCCGGTCCGCGTCGAAGCCGAGGTCGTGGAGAACGAAGCGGCGGCGTAGAATAC
>Ga0097621_100002831_pt1 | contig 11896 bp, 10 predicted proteins | sample KBSMisM72_FD_73165 | JGI IMG/M metagenome (GOLD analysis project Ga0097621, IMG submission 73165) | Miscanthus rhizosphere microbial communities from Kellogg Biological Station, Michigan, USA - KBS Miscanthus M7-2 (version 2) (version 2) | ecosystem: Host-associated > Plants > Roots >... | reverse complement strand
TCGACCAGCGGCGCGCGGTTCGCCAGGCGATCCAGATACGCGCGAGTGCGAGCGTTTTCCTGATCGCTCCACTTGCGGACGTCCGTATCAGCGGATGGTTCAAGCCAGCGATAGTCATCGACAACTTGCACGCCCTGGTAGTCGTCCGTAACCGGCTTCTTGGGCGTTTGCGGAATGGCTGACAAGTCATCGGTTGCGACGCACAAAGTAGCGGCAGCCAGAAATAAAGCGACAGAACGATACCGCATAAGAAGCTTACCCTCGCTGGTAGAATTCGCGGATCAGCGCCGCGACCGTCGTGATCTCCTCCTCGGTCAGCTCGGCGAAGATGGGCAGCGCCAGAACTTCCTTGGCCAGTTGCTCGCTCACCGGGAAGTCGCCTGCTTTATACCCGTAGCTCGCCAGCGCCGGTTGCAAGTGCAGCGGAAGAGGATAGTAAATTTCAGTGCCGACGCCGGACTCAGCGAGGAAAGCGCGCAACTCATCCCGCCGCTGGCAGCGGATCACGAATTGATTAAACACATGATTGGTCTGGTACGGCTCCGCTGCGGGCGTGATCACCACACTCGACAAGGCCTCGCGATAGAGCGCGGCGTTCCGTTGGCGCGCGCCATTCCAGTCATTGAGATGATCCAGTTTGACGTCCAGCACGGCCGCCTGCAGCGCGTCCAGCCGCGAATTCATCCCAGGCCACTGATGAACGTACTTCTCAAACGATCCGTGAATGCGGAGCGCCTTCAATTTGCGCGCCAACTCTGCATCGTTGGTCGTGAGCATGCCGCCATCGCCAAACCCACCCAAGTTTTTGGTGGGGAAAAAACTGAAGCAACCGAGCGTTCCGATGTTGCCGGCACGCTTATCCTGCCATTCAGCTCCAACGGCTTGCGCGGCGTCTTCAATCACCGCAATGCCGCGATCCATTATGGCGCCCATGTCCGCACAGCCCCCATAGAGGTGCACCGGCAGAATCGCTTTGACGTGTGGATGCTCCGCAAGCGCTTTATCGAGCTGCCGAATGTCCATATTGAACGAGCCAGGTTCTACGTCTACAAAGACCGGCCGCGCACCCGAGCTCATGATGGCGCCGGCAGTGGCAAAGAACGTAAACGGTACCGTCAAGACTTCGTCGCCGGGTCCAATGTCCAACGCCATCAAAGCCAATTCCAGCGCATCCGTGCCGGAGGCGCAGCCAATCGCGAACCGCGCGCCGCAATACTCGGCGAAGCGCCGCTCGAAATGCTCGACGCCCGCTCCCAGGATGAAACGCTGCGATTCGATCACGCCCGTAATCGCCGCCTGGATCGGTTCGCGCAAAGGCTGGTATTGGCGCGTCAGATCGAGCAAAGGGATGGCGCGGAGGCCGGCCTTGGTTGCCATGCCTCCAGTCTAATCCGTGTAGTGACCCTGTAACCAATTCCAGCGGATCCGCAGCAGATCGAGAAAGGACGCGACCCCTTGCGTCAGACCCACCTTGGTTCCTTCCACGTTATTCCAGCGCACCGGGACTTCGATAGTCGGAATCCCCAGCGTGTGCGCCACGAACAAATCTTCCACGTCGAAACTGAAGCCATCCAATCTTTGCAGCGGAAACACGCGGCGCGCAGCGTCGCGGCGGAAGAGTTTGAAGCCGCACTGCGTATCGGCGAAGGGCAGGCCGGTAATCAGGCGCATGATGCGGTTGAAAACGATGCCGGACATCTCGCGCCACTGGCTTTGGTGCACACCGATGAGTGTCCGGTCGAGGGCGCGGGACCCGATCGCGATCGCGGCGCTCTTCTCCTGCGCGGCGTCGAGCAACTTGGGAAGTTCGTCGATCGGCGCGGAAAGATCGGCGTCCGAAAATAGAATCCAATCCCCTTGCGCCTGCAGCATTCCGTGACGGATGGCGAAGCCCTTACCGCGGTTGCCAGGATTTTGCAGCAGCACCAGGCGAGGTTCCTTGGCCGCGCGGCTCTCGACCACCGCCGCAGTCGAGTCGGTTGACCCGTCGTCGACAACCAGCACCTCGGCAGCACGGTAAGGCGAGGCGTCCAGCCAAGTGAAAATGACGTCGAGGGTCGCGGGGAGACGGCGCTCTTCGTTGTACGCGGGGATGACGATCGAGAGCGTCAACGGTCCATTATAGCGGGCCGCTCACGCTATAGTGGCAACAGTAACTCGAATGGATCGGCTCCCCTTTCGCGCCACGCCGCTGGCCTCACCATACGAAGGAATTGGCAAACTGCCAGTGGTAATTCTGCTGGATAACGTGCGTAGCATGTATAACGTCGGATCGTTCTTTCGCACCGCCGACGCCGCAGCCGCCGAAAAACTTCTACTGACCGGGATCACGGCCTGTCCTCCGCAGCCGGCGATTCGCAAGACGGCGCTGGGCGCCGAAGAAACCGTCCGCTGGGAACACGCGCTCGATCCCCTGCCCCTGCTCGACCAGCTCCGTGAACAGAATTACCAGATTGCCGCCATCGAAACCACGCCGCATGCGGTGGATTTATTCGATTGGCAACCCGCCTTCCCGGTGTGCATTGTTTTCGGACACGAAGTCGACGGCATCCGCCCGGAAGTAGGCACGCGCTGCGACGTGCATATCCGCATCCCCATGCTGGGCAGTAAACACTCCCTGAACGTGGCGACGGCGGGCGGCGTTGTGTTATTTGAATTGTTGCGAAAGTATCAAGCAAGAAGGGGGGCGCGAACGTAGTGGACCGCTACACGCAAGGTACTCTGGTCACGGCAAACGCGCGCCTAAGCCGCCAGTTGCGCCGCGATTACGACACCGCTCGCCGCCGGCAAGACGTGCGGATCTGGGAGACCCCGGACATCCTTCCGCGCGCCGCCTGGCTCGCGCGCGCCTGGCAGGAGTGCGCGTATCGCGATCCGTTCCACACCCCGGTTTTACTGAGTGCCCTGCAGGAAGAAGCTCTGTGGGAACAAACCATCGCAGCATCGGATGGCGCTAGCGTTCTGCTCGATCTGCCGGCGACCGTCTCAGCGGCTGCGCAGGCCTGGAGTCTAGTGCGCGCGTGGGAAGCGCCCTGCGACGTCGTGGAGTTTCGTGCCCTGCGCGATACCGAAGAATTCCTGGAATGGATGCTTGCGGTGGAGCGTAAGCTGCACGAAAACGATTGGATCACGGCGAGCCAGCTCCCGCCCGCGCTGCTCGATCGAGTGACAGCCGGAACACTGACTCCCAACGCTCTCTTTCATGCGGGTTTCGACGAACTCGCTCCCGCGGACCGGCGTCTATTCGAAGCTTGCCGCGCACAGCCTTGGCCCATCGCGCCTGTTGCACAGCCGCGGCAGCGCTATCGCGTCGGACTCCGCGATTCCTCCGAAGAATTGATCCAAGCCGCTGCTTGGGCGCGACGGAAACTCGAAGCCCAGCCCGACGCACGCATCGGAATCGTGGTGCGCGGGCTCGCTGGGCTCGTTGCGTCGACCGAACGAATCTTCGACGACACCTTTCATCCCGGCCTGGACTTCGCGCGGCCCGGCCTCAGCGCAGCGTTCCACATCTCCGCCGGCGTGCCCTCCGCCGACGCACCTATGATTGCCGTTGCATTGCTCGCACTCGGAATCCAACCCGGGCTGCAAATCGGTGAAGCGGGCATGCTGCTGCGATCGCCATTCCTGCGCCTCGACCACTGGCACGGCGCCAAGCTCTACTCCGAACTTCGCCGCCAGGGCCTCGATAAAATCTCTTTCGAAATCGAGGCCGTGCGCCGGGTATTTCCCGACATGGCAAAGTCGGCGGACCAATTGCGGGAGCGCCAGCACCCCAGCGAATGGTGCGCCGCGTTCTCGAAACTGCTGCGCCACGCGGGCTGGCCGGGTGACCGGCCACTCTCCCCCGCCGAGCATCAGACAGTGGAGCATTGGAAAACCCTCCTATCCGAACTCGCGTCGCTCGACGCAGTGCTGCCCCGCATCACTTACAGTCAGGCGCTCCAACGGTTGCGCGGCATCGCCCACGATCAGCGCTTTGCACCCCGCGACGACGGCGCCCCAGTGCAAATCATGGATATGCTCGAAGCCGCCGGATCGCAATTCGATGCATTGTGGATCGCGGGCTTGCACGGAGGCGCGTGGCCGGGCGTGGCGCGCCCCAATCCTTTTCTGCCTTTGTCGCTTCAGCGCCAGGCTGGATTGCCGCACAGCTCGCCGGAGCGGGAACTCGATCACGCGCGCCGCGTCACCGCGCGACTGCTCGATTCAGCGCCTGAAGTTGTGTGCAGCTGCCCGTTATTCTCCGGCGAGGAAAAACTTCGCACAAGCCCGCTGATCGAGGCGCTGCCGGAAGTCGACGAACCCGGAACAGCGTTTGAAACCTCTTTGCGCAGAATTTTCTCAGCCGCGGTTCCCTTGGAACAGCAACCGGCGGGACAGGGGCCGCCCGTCGCACCCGGCACTCCCCAGAGCGGGGGGATGAGTGTTTTAGCCGACCAAGCCGCGTGTCCCTTCCGCGCGTTTGCGAAGCACCGATTGCGTGCCCGCGAGCGGGATGCGGCGGATATCGGCATCTCGCCCGCCGAGCGCGGCAACGTCGCGCATGAAGCTCTGGAATATTTCTGGCGCGACATCGGATCGCAGCACGAACTGCTGGCCCGGACTCCACAGGAGATCGACGCCGTGATCGAGCGCTCCGTCCGTGCAGCGCTCGATAGCCGTCTGAGCAGGCGTCATAGGAACGCGTCGCTTGAACGCTCGCGCGCACTGGAGCAGCAGCGCCTTTACGATCTGCTCACCGAGTGGCTGGAGCTCGAACGACGCAGGCAGGATTTCACGGTGTTGGAGAGAGAAGAGCAGCGTAGTGTGGATGTCGGCGGGCTCACGCTCCAAATCAAGGCCGATCGCCTCGATCGCTTTGCCGACGGTACCCACGCGATCCTGGATTACAAAACGTCCGATAAGCAGGGTGTCACAGACTGGGAAGGCGACCGGCCCAACGCTCCGCAATTGATGCTCTACGCCACCCAGAGCCAACATATTATTTCATCCGTTCAATTCGCCTTTTTGGTGCCCGGCGCGACCGGCCTGGACGGTTACCAAGGGCAGGAACTGGAGCAGCGGCTGCCGGAGTGGCGCACCGTAGTGGAAAACCTTGGCGCCAGCTTTGTTCGTGGCAACGCCGCCGTCGATCCCAAGTACGGCGCGAAGTCTTGCGAGTTCTGTGAGCTCCATTCCCTGTGCCGCGTCGCCGACCTGCGCGCGCCGGAGGACCAAGCCGGTGAGTAGCCCCGTAATCCTGCACCAGCTCGACGAACCACAACGCAAGGAGGCGCTCGATCCCGAGCGCTCCTTCACGGTGCGTGCGCCCGCGGGTTCCGGCAAAACTGAACTGCTGATCCAGCGCTATCTGCGGCTGCTGGCGGTCGTCAGCAAACCGGAATCCATCGTCGCCATCACCTTCACACGCAAAGCCGCGGGTGAAATGCTGGACCGCATTCTCGCCGCCCTACGCGACGCCAAGGAAGAGACCCCCGTCGAGAAGCCGCACCTGCAAACCACACGCCAGTTGGCGCTCGCAGTCCTCGAACGCGATCGCGAACTCGCCTGGGAACTGCTCGACCACCCCGGCCGCCTGCGCGTGCAAACCATCGACTCGCTGTGCATGTCGATCACCGGCGAGATGCCGTGGCTCGCGCGCCTGGGCGGCATGCCGCGCATTGAAGAGGACGCGCGCCAGTTGTATGAGGAGGCTGCCCACCTCACCCTGCTCGACGGCAGTCCCGACTATCAACAGGCGCTGACAACGCTGCTGCGCCACTTGGACAACAACTCAACGCACGCTCGCGAATTAATCGCCAGCATGCTGGCCAAGCGCGATCAGTGGATGAAACTGATGCTGGCCGGCGACAACGCGGCGCGCGCAGAGTTGGAGAAAGCGCTGGCGGACACAGTCATCGATAGTCTGGCTATAGTCGAAGGTTTGGTTCCACACGACCAGCGCGGTATTTGGATGGATCTGGCGCGCTTTACCTCCAAGCAAGATTTGACGAACTGGCCGGACGCCGGGATTAAGGGCGTCGAGGTCTGGCGCAGACTCGCGGACGTGGTGCTGACCACTGGCGATGATTGGCGCAAGCGTAAGGGACTCACGGTGAAGTGCGGCTTCCCGCCCGGCAGCGACGTGCAGAAAAATCGCTGCGCGGATCTAATAGCCGCGTTAGAACAGTGCGACGGTTTGCGGGAGGCGCTGCAGCGGCTGCGCAGACTCCCCCCGCCGCGCTACACGGACGAGCAATGGGACGTTCTCCGCGCGCTGCTGCGATCTTTAAAGCTCGCGGTAGCGCAGCTCAAAATGGTATTTCGCGCGGAGCGTATCATCGATTTCGTGGAATTGGGCATCGCGGCACGCGACGCGCTGGGGCATATCGACAACCCCACCGAAGTCGCTTACCGCATGGACTCGCGCATCGAGCATCTGCTGGTCGACGAGTTCCAAGATACCTCGCGAGCCCAATTTGAACTGCTCGAAAAATTGACTGGCGGATGGCAGCCCACTGACGGCCGCACATTGTTCTTAGTGGGCGATCCCATGCAGTCGATCTACCGCTTCCGCCAAGCTGAAGTCGGCTTGTTCGGCGAAGTGGAACGCAAAGGAATCGAGGATGTGCGCTTGGAACCCTTGCAACTCCGCTTGAACCGCCGTTCGGGGCCAGCCATCGTCGAGCGCGTGAACGAATTGTTCACGGACAGTTTTCCGAAAGCCGTCGACGATCATACGGGCGCTGTACCCTATACCGATTCGCAGGCCGCGCAGACCGGCGACGGCGGCCTGGTCACGCTGGATGGCTTCGTCGAAGGAGAGGACCAGCTCGAAGCCACCTGTGTGATTCGCCGCATCGAAGAGGCGCGGCGCGAAGATCCTAATGGGTCGATCGCGATCCTGGTTCGCGCCCGTTCACATTTGTTCGCGATCATCGGAGCCCTGAAGACAGCGGAGCTCGCCTTCAGCGCGGTGGACATCGACTCGCTCGCGGAACGGTCCGTGGTGCGCGATCTGCTGGCCCTCACCCGCGCCCTGCTGAATCCGGCGGACCGCGTTGCCTGGCTCTCGATCCTGCGCGCACCATGGTGCGGACTCACGCTCGCTGATCTGGAAGCGCTAGTGCGCGAACGCCTCTCCACCGGCGTCTGGGAGTGCCTGCAGGATCTACCTGATCTGACGGGCGACGGCCAACGGCGCGCGACAGGCCTGCGCGACACTCTGAACCAAGCCTTCGCCGAGCAAGGCCGCTGGCCGCTGCGCCGCTGGGTGGAGCGTGTATGGATGAAGCTAGGCGGCCCCGCCTGTCTCGACAGCGAAAGCGCGCTGCAAGATGCCGCGGCCTATTTCGATCTCCTCGAGGCATCACAATCCGGCGCTGACCTGCGCGACTTCGAGCGCTTCGAGAATCGCATCGCCGAACTCTACGCGCAACCGGAGAACCCCGCGGGCGCGGGCCTGCATGTGATGACCATTCACAAAGCCAAGGGCCTCGAGTTCGACACCGTCATCGTGCCCGGCCTCGGGCGTCATTCAAAACTGGAAGACAAGCCACTAATTCTGTTTCACGAATGGAGAAAGGGCGATCATTTCGAATGCCTGATGGCGCCCATCGACGAAACCCGCGCGGAGCCCGACGCCCTCTACCGCTATCTGCGGGACATCGAGCGGCAGAAGGACAAATGGGAGCGCGCGCGTCAGCTCTACGTCGCGGCCACGCGCGCCAGAAAGAGGCTCCATCTGATGGCGCACGTCCGCCTGGATAGAACCGGGGAGCCCAAGCCCGCGTCAGATTCCATGCTCGCGGATCTATGGCCCGCCTTGTCTAGTGAAGAGATCGACCGCTTCCGGCGCAACACCACCGTCGCGCCCATCGCCTCGCAGCCACCGGAGAGCGTGCTACGCCGCTTGCCAGATTCCTGGCGTCTGCCGGAGTTGCCCACCCCCGTCGAGTGGCACAGCACGGCAGCCCCCTATGCGGAACCGCATGAGCCAAGTTTTGAATGGGTAGGCGAGAGCCTGCGCCACGCTGGCACAGTGGTGCACGCTTTCCTGCAACACATGCCTAACCTCGATGCCGATCCTCCCGATGTGACCGTGATCAGAAGAGCTCTCACCCACGCAGGCGTATCGCCGCTCGATCTCGAAACTACAGCGCAGCGGGTTCGTCAAGCACTTGCCCGAATCCGTACCAGCCGCCGCGGCCGCTGGATCCTGCAGCCGCGTGAAGACTCGCACGCCGAATATGCCGTCACGGGCGTCGTAAACGGCGAAGTCGTGCGCGGCCTGGTGGATCGCATGTTCCTCGACGACGGAGTGCGCTGGATCATCGATTTTAAGACCAGCGCGCACGAGGGAGGCAATCTGGAGGCGTTCCTGGATGAACAGCAGCGCCGTTACAGCGATCAGATGGAGCGCTACGCTAAAATCCTGGCAGCCCTGGGGAATCCGGTCCGCCTGGGTTTGTATTTCCCGCTGCTCGATGAATGGCGCGAATGGAGTCCCGAAGAAACCTAAGCTTTCTTCTTTTTGGCTTTCGCCTTGACTTCTGGTTCCACGGGCACTTCGACAGGGTCCTGCATAGCCGCTTCCGCGGGAGCGATCCCCGCCAGCACCGCGTTGAACAATTCCTTCTGCTTCGCCAGTTCCTTCTTCGACGGCGGCGCCTGCTCGTTGCGGAAATCGTGATCGGCGTAACAGCTCCGGCAGCGCACCTTAGCTGCCTTGGCGTCCACCATCGACACAATCGCGTGGTTAGTAAGCCGGCGGCATTTCACGCAATAATCGTCGATTTCGTCGCCGAGCCGAAGCTCCCACATGCTCGTTAGTGTACCAGCGGCGTAGCCACTTGCGTTAGTCTGGCAAGGTGCTCCATCGTTTGACGACACCCGTAAAAATCCAGCAATTTCTCGATAATGAGATCGGCTATAACCAGGAGCCGCACGGCGCCACCTGTTATTCCCCCAGCACCGTTCTACGCGAACGCGTAGCGCATTGCATGGAGGGTGCCCTGCTCGCAGCGATGGCCCTGCGAAACCTGGGCTATCCTCCACTACTTGTAGATCTCGAAGCCGTTCGTGATTCCGACCATGTGCTGGCAGTCTACCGCGTCGACGGCCACTGGGGAGCCCTCGCCAAATCCGACTACGCCGGTCTACGCTTCCGCGAGCCCGTATATGCGACCATCCGCGAGCTGGCCCTGAGTTACTTTGAGCACTATTACAACCCCGCCGGCGAAAAAACCCTGCGCGCCTACTCGCGCCCCGTAAATCTGGCCCGCTTCGATCGCTCCATCGAATGGATGACGACGCTCAACGAAGTTTGGGAAATCCCCGGACACCTCTGTGAGATCCCACACACCAGCATCCTGACGAAGCCAATGCAGCGCCAGCTTACCCGCATGGATCCGCGCTTGTATCAAGCGGGCCGCGTCGGCGGTGTCAACCAGCCATTGTTTCGCTGGCCGCCCGCCGCTTCCACTCGAACAGCATCACGCCGGCGGCCACGCTGACGTTTAACGACGCCACCTGCCCCGCCATCGGGATACGCACCAGGAAGTCGCAGCGCTTGGCCACGTGCTCATGCAGCCCGCTGCCCTCGGCCCCCAGGACGATCGCCGAGGGCTTGGTGAACATCACCTGGTCGTAGGTGTCCTTGCCGCGCTCATCCAAACCATAGATCCAATAGCCGCGCGCTTTCAGTTCATCGAGCGTCTTATTAATGTTCACCACCCGCACCACCGGCAGATACGCCAGCGCCCCCGCCGACGCGCGCCCCACGGTTTCGTTCAACCCCGCCGCGCGCCGCTCCGGGATCACCACCGCCGCCGCCCCCGCCGCGTGAGCCGTGCGGATGATCGCGCCCAAGTTGTGCGGATCCTCCACGCCATCCAGGATCACGTGCAAGCCGCCCGACGCCGCCGTGTCGTCGATCGACGAATACTTCTCCGCCGCGCCAAACGCCACCACACCCTGATGGTTCGCTCCATTGGCAGCCCGGTCCAGCCGCTCGCGCGGTTCGACGCGCACCGGAATGCCGCGTTCCCGGCACAACGCCAGCAGCTCCTGCAAGCGCGCGCCGCCAGCGCCCTTGGCGACTACCACACGATCCAGCGGCCGCCCGGCCAACAGCGCCTCACGGACCGGATGGATTCCTACAAGCGGGGACATTATCATAAGGGTACGTCATGAGTTCGCAAGAAGACATGATCGTCAGCACCACGCCGGAGATCCCCGACAAGCTGTACTTCCGGATCGGCGACGTGGCGCGCCTGGCCGCAATCAAGCCTTACGTCCTGCGCTTCTGGGAAACCGAGTTCCCAGGCCTGGGCCCCAAGAAATCCGGCACCGGCCACCGCCTCTACCGCCGCAAGGACGTCGAGATGGTGCTCGAAATTAAGCGCTTGCTCTACGAACAGCGCTTCACCATTGAGGGCGCCCGCAAGTTTCTCGAAACGCGAGCCAAACCCGAAGTGGTCCCGGCTCCAGCCGCGCCCGGCAAGCGCAAGCGCGTGCAGCGCGATCTGTTTGACGCCGATCCCGCCGAAGTGGCCCCCCTGCTCGGCAAAATTCGCGAGGAACTGAAGGCCATCGCGAAGATGTTAAAGTAGGCCTGCCGAACCGCTTAACCCGAGCCGATAGAATAGAAGCTGAATGACCAAGAAAGTTCGTAAAGCGGTTTTCCCCGCGGCCGGGCTCGGAACACGATTCCTTCCGGCAACCAAGGCGATGCCGAAGGAGATGCTGCCGCTCGTCGATAAGCCCTTGATCCAATACGGCGTCGAGGAAGCGAAGCACTCCGGCGTCCAGAACATCATTATCGTCACCGGGCGCGGCAAGAGCGCCATCGAAGACCACTTCGATGTGAGTTTCGAACTCGAACACCTCCTCGAAACCCGCCATAAGAGGGACCTGCTGGCCACCGTGCGCGCGGTCTCCGACATGATCAACGTCGCCTACGTCCGCCAGAAGGAGGCGCTTGGTCTGGGACACGCCGTCCTGCGCGCCCACGAACTGGTGGGCGAGGAGCCTTTCGCCGTCATTCTGTCGGACGACATCATCGACGCCGAGACCCCCTGTCTGCGGCAGCTCCTCGACGTCTACGAGTTTTATTCCGCGCCGGTGCTGGCCCTGATGGAAGTCCCGCGTGAAAACATTTCGGCCTATGGCGTGGTGGACGCCGAGCCCGTCGCGCACAACGGCGGCAAGGACCGCCTCTATCGCATCCGCAACCTGGTAGAAAAACCCAAGGTCGGCGATGCCCCTTCGAACCTCGCCATCATTGGGCGTTACGTGCTCACGCCGGAGATCTTCACCTCACTCGAGACCATCGAACCCGGCAGCGGCGGTGAGATTCAATTGACCGACGGCCTCAAACACATGCTGCGCAGCCGTCCCATTTACGGCTACAAGTTTGAAGGCAAGCGCTACGACGCGGGCGATAAACAAGGCTTTCTGCAAGCCACCGTCGAACTGGCGCTTAAACGCCACGACCTGGGCGAAGCCTTCCGCGAATATCTGAAGCATTTAAAGTTATAACCCGTATGCGACTCCGGCTGCTGTTCATTCCGCTTGTGCTGTTTGTAGCGATACCGGTGCCTGCTGGCATCGTGCAGGATGTGCGGGCCTCCTTCGCCAGCGGCTCCGATGCGCGTGCGATTCAAATACTGAGTGCCTACCGCGCCGCGCAGGGCATCACGCCGGAGTACCTGGAAGCCTTCAGCTGGCTCACTCGCGCCGAGTTCGAGAGCCGCAACTACGCCGCCGCCGAGAAATTCTCCCAGGGGATCTACGCACAAGCGACGGAGCTGTTGAAGAAGCGCCCACTGGACCGCGAACCGCATCTGCCGCTGGCTCTAGGCGCCGCCATTGAAATCCAAGCCAAGACCCTCGCCGCGCAAGGCCGCCGCAG
>Ga0097621_100002830_pt1 | contig 11897 bp, 23 predicted proteins | sample KBSMisM72_FD_73165 | JGI IMG/M metagenome (GOLD analysis project Ga0097621, IMG submission 73165) | Miscanthus rhizosphere microbial communities from Kellogg Biological Station, Michigan, USA - KBS Miscanthus M7-2 (version 2) (version 2) | ecosystem: Host-associated > Plants > Roots >... | reverse complement strand
GGCCTGGCTCATCGCTGTGCGACGAGCCGCGTTCTGGGCCTGGCGGACCAGGTTGATATACCTAGTATGAACCTGCTCCTGGTCGGGAGGCTTCTGCTCCTGCATCGTCTGCTGCATCGCCTCGGTAGAAATGAGGGTTGCAATAGACGTCATGACGCCAGGCGGTACGGGGGGATCGGGCTGGGGCTCGATGGTCCAGGGTCGCTCTGCTCCGAGGTAAACGTCCCGGAGCAAAGCGGTGGCACCACGACACTTAACCGCGACCATGCGCGAGTAAACTTCTGAGCCTCCGAAACGGCGGATTTCCTGGAGCTTGGCGGGTTCGTACTGCCCCTCGAACATACGCTGCGCGCGTAAAAGGCGGGAGTTGAGACCGCTGCCGTTGCGATGATCCCGCATCGCATCCCACCGCCTACGTACGTAAGCCGCGAGGTTGTCTGCCTGCTGCTGGGTAACTTTTGACGCGCTAGCCGCTGCTTCCTGCGCATTTAGCTGCGCAGGAGACACCACGCGCAGAAACCCAGGCCCCTCACCCTTGAGTGGGATCACGTTAGGCTGAGAAGGCAGCGCTCCTTGCACGGAGTAGCCCCACTAAATTAGAACTGTTATCATATAACGCCGAAAGATTCGGTGCGCAACAACCTGTAGCGGGTATGCTCGATGGATCTGGCAGATCTTAGAGGCGAGGACGAGGAAGAGATCCTCGTGCTCGACGACAACCCACTGCTCGACGACGCGCTGATCCTGCGCCTCACCTATGACCTCGCGACCAAGCTCCATAAACCCGAGGTGATCGCGCACCGGTACGGGCTGGGTGGAGTCGAAGATCTGAAGAGTTACCTCAAGAGCCACCCTGCGGTGGTCCAACGAGCGCGAAAACTCCACGCATTGTTTGAATCGGACGGCGCCTCGGAAGAGCGGGTCAGGATGAAATTTCTCCAAGCTACCGAGGAATTAATCATTCCGATGGCCGGCCTGGTCGCGGACCCCAGGACGCCGCTTTCGGCGCGTATAGATGGCTTTAAGCAGATCCAACGGGGCGCCGGGCTCGATGGGCTTTCGGCTAATGCGAAAGCCCAACAAGGCAAAGACGCCGGGCAGCCGTTCCAGCTGGTGATCAATTTTGCCGGCGGGCGCGAGGCGTTCAACCTCAACGCCACTACGGTAGTGGAGCCCGACGAGATACCCCTGCCCCTGTTGCCAGGGACCGCGATCGGCCAGGAGGACGAAGGTGACCAGGAGGAGGTCGATATCTAATGGCTGACAGCTTACTCGGCTGGTGGTGCATCTGGGCGCGCTGGCATCGCTGGCGATTTATCCGCCAGCTATCGAAACAGACGACCCTCCATGAATGCACGTATTGCGGCAGGCAATGGGCAACAAACCATGATGTGCGAATAACCCTGCCCTACCACTGCGTAGCAGAGCACTACAAACTCATCGAGCATATCTAATGCTCCTCTACACCCCTCCGCCCACGGTTCAGGATTTTATGCGCGATGATACCCATCGTATCCGGGTCATTGTTGGACCTCTGGGGTCGGGCAAGACGATGGGATGTATAATGGAGTTACTCAGGAGATCCTGTGAGCAGCAACCACATAACGGCGTCCGGTACACGCGATGGGCTTGTATACGTAATACGCTGCAGCAGCTGCGACAGACTGTTATGGCGGATACGATGCAGTACCTCGGAAGCTGCGCCCACTATTACACCACCGACAGCACGATACAACTTAGACTCAAGCTACCCGACGGAACCTCTGTTCACTCCGACTGGATGCTCCTGCCACTCGATTCTAAAGACGACGTTCGAAGATTACTAAGTTTGCAGCTTAGTGGAGCGTGGATCAATGAATTACGAGAGGTGCCCTTCGAGATTATCCGACCCTTATTGGGACGCATCGGGCGATATCCTTCGAAAGCGTTAGGTGGTTCGAGCTGGCGCGGAATTATCTGCGACACCAACCCCTGGGACACCGATAGTCCTTATCATGAGCGGATGGTCCTCAACCCCAGACCGGGATGGGGATTATACCATCAACCCTCCGCGCTTAGCGCGGAGGCGGAGAATGTAGGTAACCTACCCGACGGGTACTACCAAGACCTAATGGAGGACCACGACGTCGACTGGACGACGGTACATGTCGAGTCGCAGTGGGGGACCAGCAATGCTGGTCAGGCGGTGTTTCGTAAGACGTTTCATGCCCCGACGCATGTCAGGGATATGGGTGTGGTGGTTAACCCCAACAAACCTGTGATGGTCGGCCTGGATTTTGGTCGAACCCCCTGTGCGATTATAGGCCAGCACGATAATTATGGCCGCGCGATCTTGATGAAAGAAGTGATCACCGAGGGTATGGGCCTATTGCAGATGGTCGAAGAGCACCTGAAACCCATACTTCTTAATCCACCGTTTGCCGGTAGGAGGGTGTTTATTGTTGGTGACCCTGCCGGTCGCCAACGGTCTCAGGTTACCGAGGAAACACCCTTTGATGTGTTGAAGAGCTTAGGGTTTCTAGCTTATCCGGCCAGTACGAACGAGATTAACGGTAGGCTCTTAGCGGTCGAGCGGTTACTAAGAGCAACCGTTATGGGCGAACCGGCTTTACAAATTAGTAGAGCGGGGTGCCCAACACTCATTCGAGCGTTGGGCAATAATTATAGGTTTCGGAGGAGAAGGGATGGACAATACGACGACATCCCTGAGAAGTTACACCCCTGGAGCGATATCGCGGATGCGACGCAGTATTTTTGTCTCGGTACGCAGGCTAATCTCACGGGGAGGGTATTAGCGCGGGAACGAAGATTTTTTGAGGGGTTTAACCAGCAGCCCGCAGTCAGCGCCGCCGGGTGGACGTAGTGGATTTCCTGCTGGTCGCCGGCCTAACTATGATTTTACTGCACCGGGCGGATGGTGGCGAGGTGGCGGTTGCCCCGGCTCACGTTACCGGCCTGCACGCCAAAGCGCCGATGCCTAACACCAACAAATTGTCCCATCCCGAGGGGCGCTGCGTGTTGTGGTTGGCGGATGGCCGGCTCTTGTCGGTGATAGAGACCTGCGATGTGGTTAAGAAATTATTAGGAGAAGCGGATGACCGTACGCGATAGCACGAGCTTGCGAGGGTCAGGCGAAGATAGATACGTAGATCTGATTCGAGCCTACTGGCTGGCCCAAGGGTATATCGTCGAGCCTTACGTCACCTCGACGGTTTTAATGTCTCGTAAGAACAATAAGCCCACCGGCCATAGTTACCAAGCGGTCAGGTCTAATCTCGTAAACGGGTTGCCGCATGCCAGCGCGAAGCTGGATGCGGTAAAACGCTAACCCCAACCCATAACTTCCGGTCGCGACGCGGTAACTTCCCGCAGACGGTCCAAGTCACTTGCGGGGAGTGAGAGCCGGGCTGTGCAGGCCCGGCTCTCCTGATTTACGTCGGGGGGTATCCTTGTAGTAGCCTTGTTTTATCTGCTCTTCAACCCGGTCGTTAGCAATCTTTACAGCTTCCTCAAGGCTATCGGCTTCGATGATATATTCGTAGCCGCCTATCTCTTCCTTAACGATATATCTAGTCATGCCAGCAACTCACCATGACAACGAGGAACACCGTTAGCCAGAACACGACGGGGAAAATGCGCCAGATCATTCGGCTACCGGCGGGAAAGGCACGACGTTAGACGCAGCCGGGGACTTTTGACAGTATCGACAGCGCCCCGGCGAACGCGCCGAAGGCGGCGGCGATAGCCAGTACCAGGGGGGTCCATCTATCCCGGTCGAGTTTTGACGCCTCGTACATGAGTTTACGCTGCTCGGCGGCAAACTTGTCGCTCTCGGCAATCCATCGTTTAATCTCAGCGCGGGCTCGCTCAAGCTCAATAGGGCCAATCACGCTACATTCCTAAAATTAAAGATCCTCGCGTAGCTGTCGAGCAATGTTCTCCAACAAATCAGCGATCATTCCTGGGGATAGCTCGGTGGTCTGCACCGAGAAGCCGTGACCTCTACTGCCGCCTATGACGGCGACGAGGACGCAGTCTGCGCCGGTCATCTCGCGCACGATGGTACAGGCATCGTCGTATTTGCCAGGGCCGATCACGTAGTTTCCTCCCGATTAGTAGCTGCTTCCGCCGCCGCCACGAGGAGGCGATTACCGAGAAGCAGCGCCTCGTCTATTGTAAGCCTGACGATGACAGGCCGCACGATGTCGGCCCCTACGGTCAACCAGATATCAGGCGGGCGCCCCTCGACGCCGCGTGTGACGTGTACGTCGAGCTTAGGAGTCAAAATTACTCTCCTAAAATTAAGGGACGCCAATACCCAGTACCGACGCCCCTCAAGTTTTCTAAAAAACTACCAGTCGCGAGAAGGCAGGAGTTCTGACAAATCACCCTCTCCACTGGCGGACGGGGTTAAGGACTATGGGTAGCCCTGGGCCTCACTCACCGTCTAACAGGCACGACGTTATTTAATCTCTTCCGGGGATAGCTGCAACGCCCCCGCCACCTCGCACACCTCGCAGCCCATCTCCGAGTTGGGAGCCGGCTGAGCCAGGATCTTAAGCTGCTTGGCGCGGCGCGCCTTGTCCTTTTCGCGCCGTTGCTGCTTCGCACGCTCACGCCGCTGTTGCTTCGCACGCTCAAGCCTTGCGTTTTTCTCATCTTCTGCGCTGCGCTGCACAATTTCATCTTCTGTGCGCTGCGATATGCTGCGCTGCACAACGGCGATCAGCTCGTCCGACGGTTGAATGAACCGCTGGGTGATGACCGACTCATGTTTCTTGATGTTACCCGACACGGTAGCGGTCCAGACCGTTATGTCACCACTGGCCTGCCGCTGCGACATGATCACGTCGTGCATGGGCAGTGACACTCCGGTGTGCTCGCTCACCTGTCGCCGTACCGGCCAGGGCTTCCGGTCGTCCAGGTGCAACAGCACTGCTAGGGCCAGTACCCTGGCAGTCTGCTCGGGACGGCGCTGCGGCCCCTCGCGTTCTTTAAGCCACTCCGCCAGCGCCTGGGCTTCGTACTCGATGGGCGGCAGGGTAACCGGAGGCGCCGGTATGCGGCCAAGTCTGAACGGCCTGGACTTGCCGCCACCCGTATGTGCAGCCATTGTCTTCACGCTGATCCTCTCCACGCCTGATAAAGTTATCCACAGCCCTCTGGGACACGGCGTTCGCTATAACGTCCCAAAATTTCCCACGTCCACAACATCTAAGGTTAGCGGTAGTGGACTACCGGTTGTGGGTAAGTAGCGCAACGCTACAATCCGAGGCAGCTAACCTATTAAAACTGTTATATTCTCGCGGCGCGCTACCGACACCGAACCTGTGGATATCTTAATACGACAAAACGTCGCAGTCCAGCGATATCTGGAGATAACTGGGGGAATCCCTGGCGAATCGGGGTTGTGGATAACTCGATACTGCCCGACACTGCCCGACACATTTATTGCAGCGTGATTATCATCAGGGCCATCTGCTCGGCGGTAAAGTATCGTAGTTAACCATACAGCACTCCAGCTCACCACTTTCAGACAGGTTCAGCTCGACGATCGCGGCTGCGATCGGAAAGGTGCCGATCGAGATCTCGTAGCCGCCGTTATTTAATTCTTTACAACCTGGATACGGTAGTCCGGCAACCAGGTGAACGGCGGCGTCCACCTCATGCCTGTTAGTAGCGGTGTTAGTAGCGTGTGGGTGACTGTAGTGGTGCAGGAAGACCGGCATCATGTATCCCGGACGAGTAATGACGAACCCCGGTGGGGCTGCTCGCAGGTCCTCGCGACCGTTACCGTTGCTGGGCGGCGGGTAGAGGCACCAGGTCGTTAAGCTGGAGTGGGGCCAGCTCTCGGCCTCGGCTACCGATAGGGCCGGACCAAGATAAAACGCGTCGGTCACGCCACGACGAGACGCAGTGCCTAAAAAGTAATCAACTTTTAAAGGGCGCTGTCCGGTACCGGACAGAACAACATCTCCGATCACCGCGACCCGGTACCGGCCGTGGATATTGGTGGGGAACTGGTGGAGTCCGCCGAAGTAATTTCTCACAGCGTATAACCCTCCCGTTCAAAACTCTTGGTTAACGCAGCCTGCAACTTAGACGCTGTCGCGGGCAACCTGCAATTTACGGTACTGGTGGGGGGAAATACCCGGCATGCAGGAGACGCGGGGCTTAGGGGCGCCTAGGAAGGCCGTAGGAGGGGGTAAAGCGTTTCCTGGTCCTGGATACCTGGAAACCAGCTAAGGCCATCGTAGCGCGTTCCTAGACGATTTGGCGGGGGTTCCATGCCGGGATTATAACAGTTGTGGGGAGCGAAGGGAAATTTTTGGTAATTTCGTGGTTACGCGTTACCTGACGCCGGGGTCCCGCCCCCCCACGCCTGGACAGGCCCCCCTACCCACCCCCGCGTATCATGACACATGCATTATGACACTTGTCATGACGCGCGTCATAACACACGACCAGCTTCGCTGGTGAAGACCGCCATCCACTACCGTTAGTGGCAGCCCAATTTATCACGCCATCCATTGGTGTCGATACCCGACGAACCACATAGCATAGCGAGACTGACACATGGCGAACCTACCCAACGTGAACATGAGCGCCGCAGAGACGAAGGCGCTGACAACTACGCCGGATGCGGAAACGCAGACCAGCGTAATCACGAAGGCGATCATGGACGCCTTCACGACGCTCAAGCCCGCAGATGACGCCGCGACAGATGCGGCCACGGAAGCGACCGGAGTGCGTGAACGGGTTATGGGTGAAATGGCGCTCTTAAGCGCCGAGCAGGACTGGTCTGCGGATCACATAACGGACGCCTCAAAGGGCGCGGTGGAAGCGTGGAAGAAACATACCGGCGCCAACATTGTGAGCACGTCGCTCGCTCAGTTTGCGGTCGAGTTGCGCCGTGCGATGCACCCGTCAGCCCGTGACTACGTGGTCGACGCGATTGCGAATAGCCGCGACCAGTGGGAGCAGTCGAGCAAGAGCGAGGATCACCCGCTACGCAAGGCATTCGCCAAGCGCTATCACATGGTCGCTGGCAGCAAGGGCATATTGCAGGCTCACATCGACGCCGATATGCCAGCGCCCAAGGCCGGTACGCCAGACAAGCGCATTGCGACGGATCATGGCGATGCGAGTGACCCGTACGCCATTGCCGGCGCCAAGCAGCAGGCAGACAAGGCAGACCCGAAAGCGGCAGCCCGTATGATCGCCAAGCTCGTGAAAGCGTTGCAAGCGATCGAAACGGAGTTCCCTGTCCCGGCGATCGGGCAAATGATCTCGTTTGCCGCCGCGCTTGACGCCACGACGCTTGCCAACGCAAAAAACGCGAAAATGCAGGAGCTACACCGCGCTGCGAAGGCGAAGCCCGCTCCCGCCGTTACCCGTACGCCAAAGGTTAGCCAGCCTGCGCTTGACGAAGTGATCGAAGATCTGGTGAGCGAATAATCGCCACTAACGGTAGTGGGGCGGCAATGGTGCCGCCCCCTCACACGGGAGTATGACACATGTACACGATTTGGTTCCGTGCGTACGGTATGCAACGCGTCGATGTGGAAGGCGTGTACGAAGCATGCCAGATATGGGATGCGCTTGCGAAGACGTTCAGCATGCTGTCGCAGCGCCCAAGCCGCGACATCGCATCGCATGACGAGTACGATGCACCTTCGTGTGATGTAGCGTGGAATACGCTCGACGAATAGCGCACTACACTACCATAAACCCGCCAGGGCAACCTGGCGGGTTTTTGTCGTGCCTGCGATCTGTCACTAACCACTAACGGTAGTGGATGCTTCGATGGTTACACATCGTATGTGTCACTAACACCTTGTGACACAACGCTAACGGACAGATGGGCGCTCTGTCAGGATGGGTCGATGAGCCAGTATGAGCGGTTATTAGGGGCTCACGGGATCTCAGCGTATCAAACCTATGTTTTGCAGCGTTAATCCCGTTGCCGGTACGGGCAAAAGGATTAACTTTCTCTAGCATTTCAATGGTTTATCCTATTATTCCTAATAATCCTATTAAACCTAGGTTTTTTATATATAGGGCTCTGGGTTTTCGCGGATTTTTTACCGGCTCTGCGATTCCCGGTTAACGTGAAGAAATCCGTCATCGTCAAAAAAACGTGGGCTTAATAGGATTAATTAAATCCACTAATAATATCAATGGGTTACAAGCGCCCCTTTTTGGGATTGATTCTGATTAATCCTAGGTTTAATCCACCGCCACTACGGTAGTGGAGGATTTTACAGGTGTAATTTTCTCACTGAGCCCCCTCGCCCCCTCGCCCCCTCGCCCCCTCGCTCCATCTTACCGTCGTAAATTTATACATTTGCCCTTGCCCACCATCCCACTACTGTTATAATTCCAGCATGGACCTCGTTTTCATCGGCGATCGCCCCGCCCAGCTTTGCGCCCTCGTGCTCGATGAGCCAACCAGATACACGGGCGACAAGCTCGACCCGTTCGCAGTGTATAAGTGCGTCGAGCGTTATGTCACTGACAACTACACCGACCATCATGGCAACCCAGCCTCGTCGCCTCGTGCAGCGGCGTACCGGATTACGCAGCGTCACATCGTCCTCAGTACAGGTCTAACCTGGGCACCCAAATATGACGGTATGGCAGCGAAGCAGATCAACACACTGCTACGGGAAAGTTTTATCACTCCCATAATATACGTGTTGCCGGTGTCATCACGCATCCTGCTGGGCCACGCGATCAACGCCAAACTAGCTGCGCTCTGCGTCTCCTCGCAGTCGCGTATCAACTACACCCGTTTTCTAGGGCGTTACACGCCAGGCCGCTTCGAGGGTGACGCAGCCTACCCGACCCAACCAACCCCTACCGAGGTACTGGCGCTAGTCCAAGTAATCCAAGCATTGGGGCAATCCAAGTCATAAAGACTCAAATATTATTTACTTGACAATTACTTGCCATTACTTTATAATACTCATTCTCTGCGGGACTACCGTCTCCTACGGCAATCCTGCCCAAGAGAAGACCGCCCACTACCGACTACCGTTCGGTAGTTGCACCCACTACCGGTAGTGGAGCCTAACTCTAACCAACGGAGTAACTGACAAATGACGCAACGACACAAAGATGCGCTCGCCATCATCAACGGCGCGTGTAACCCGTCGGGCATCGCCCTCGCATTCATCGACGGCTGCCAGGAGGCGCGCAAGGAAATCGCGTACCGTGGCACAGACCAGCTGCGTACCGATCCGGCACTGCGTCTCATGACGCATCAGCTCGCGTATCTGATGGGCATCGGCTCCGACATGGGCCTCGACGAGTTCCATCGCTGCATGAAAGTTTGCGAAGAAGCAGCCTAACCCTTCGGGGCCGCAACGTCCCATAAGCGCTGCGTCCCAACCTAACCCAACGGAGTACTGACACATGCCATCAGAGATACTAAGCGTCGGTATCATCGTCATCTTTGCCCTGATCTTCTGTGGGATATTCGCAGCTCTCGCGTGGGAGGAGTGAATGTATGACGCGTTGCTCACCCACGCCCTCCTAGCCAGCACCACATATGCCGCCCTGGCGTTTATGATACTACGCGGCAAGCGCGTTGGCGGCCTGACGTTTTGTAAGCTGGGACGGCTTGGGTTTTGTTTCTACTTCACCAAACCAACACCTAACCGTCACCATACTGTCACCAACACTACCGTAGTGGAGCACTGACCAATGAGCGCATTTGTCGTAGACACTACCTGTATGGACCGCGTGGTGCGCGGTTTCGACCTCCTGTCGGGGCGACCAGACCTCCGCTCCGACCTCTTTCGTACCCACACAGGTCGAGAGTTGTTTAACCTCAACATCGAGGCGGTGCGACAGCGCTACGGTAGCGCAGACGATATGCTTGAAGCTGGTTGGCAGGTAGATGACTACCACTACAACGAACCGCCACCAGTACCGGATTGCCCGCCGGAGGTGGACAGCCTGAAGGCGATGCACTGTCTTATCTACCAATGCAGCGAGGGCGACGTGCCCGAGCGAGCGCTTTACCAGACACTCGTCGAGACCTCGCAGATGCTAGAGCAGCGCGTCCTCGACCAACGCAAGGTCGAGGATGTCCATGACCTGCCCGAGTATCAGCGGGCGGAGTGGTAAGAACGCTGCGCAGCGCCCCCTCGTCCCTGCGTCTCCTCGCCTCCACGAGGATGCGCAGAGCCAGGGGGCGTCACGCAGCGCTCTTGCTGCAAACCCAGTAACTCAGGAACTGACATGCTTAAGAATCTTACGACCCTGACAGCCGTCGCCATCCTGTGCGCGGCCTGTGCCGGCCGCCCGCCTACCCCTGTCCCGGTGGTCCAAGCTTTGGACCAGCAGAAGGACTGCCTCGCGTTGACCAACGAGGTGAATGCCAACAACTACCAGGTCTCGGTACTGAGTGTTGAGCAACAAAACAAGCGCACGCAAAACGTGGTAGCCGGGGTAGCCGGGGCTATACTGTTCTGGCCTGCCCTGTTCGCGATGGACTTCCAGGATGCGGCCGGCTCTGAAAGCGCAGCTCTTCAGAGCCGCCAGGGCTACCTGGCGCAGCTGGCTGCGCAGCGTTGCGCCGTGGCGTCGAGGTAACTTAACCAGGTGGTGGGCTGGAAACAGCCCACTACCGTAGTGGGAAAGCTGACATGGACGAAGTTATGACGCTAAAGCTAACGGCGGAACAGCTGGCTTGTATACGGCTGATAGCCAACGCGCCGCACGCCATCGCCACCTACGCCATACCGCCGGCACGGATGGCGGTACTGCGAGAGGTGCTCGACGCCAACGGTATCGGCGCTGACTGGCCGGTACAGTATGGGCGGCGCCAAGAGCGCAAGGAGATCTTATGAGCGACCAACCGGACCTGGCCTATATCCAGCGTCGTTTCGACACGCTCCAGAAGGAGCTGCGCGAAGGGCTGCACACCATGCAGCTGCGCGACGACCAACGGGAAAGCAGCTACCAGTCGCTAATCGCGACGCTGACCCGTCAGATGGTACAGGTGGCGACCGAGGTTGACGTGCGGCTTACCAGTTTCGAGGAACTGCTGAGCGGCTTCGAACACAGGCTGGGAATGCGCATGGCCCGTACCGACGACCAGGTGCGCAGTCTCGAACAGCGGTTCGAGACCCGCATGGATCGTTTCGAGGCTATGTTGGCGCAACTACCGGGAAAGGAGGACGTATGAGCGACGACACTGCGTTCCTGCGTAGACGTTTAGACGCGATTCAGAGCGAACTGCGGGTGATACGCGACACAGCCGATATCGACCGGCGCAACGCGCGGTCATTTTACGACAACCTCGCCGCCGAGCTGGCGCGTAAGCTGGCGGCGATCGACCATAAACTAGAGTTAGCTGCCGAGCGGTTCGAGGAGCGCATGGATCGCATAGAGGCGCTACTGGGAAAAGAAGATGATCAGTAAGCGCGTCGTAGTGGTCGATGACAACCAGGTTATTAAGGTTGTGATCTATCACGACGCGCTGGGTATCGCTGTGGAGGTAACTCCGCAGCGTGCCCTGCGTCTAGCAGCACAGCTGCTAGACGCAGGATTAAGACATTTATCTAACCAGCGTAACCCGCAGGGTAGTCCAGATCTGGACACGACTAATGACCAAAACAATCCTGCTACGGGTATTAAATTATTTCCTTGACTTGTAATTATAACAGTAGTATTCTGTTTGTCGATTTAAAACAACGGCTTAAGCCGGATCGACCTCCCTCGCCGCCTAGCGGCTATCGCTCGGTAGCCACTACCGGTAGTGGAGCACCTTAACCAAGGAACTGACAATGAATTTACTAGAAGCACAGGACGTGCTCATACGGACCCACATCGCCGCATTAAATAAGGGCGAGCGGGCTTCCGGGTACGTGTTACAGAGCCCGCCG
>Ga0097621_100002823_pt1 | contig 11907 bp, 14 predicted proteins | sample KBSMisM72_FD_73165 | JGI IMG/M metagenome (GOLD analysis project Ga0097621, IMG submission 73165) | Miscanthus rhizosphere microbial communities from Kellogg Biological Station, Michigan, USA - KBS Miscanthus M7-2 (version 2) (version 2) | ecosystem: Host-associated > Plants > Roots >... | reverse complement strand
ACGTCGTCGACGCCATCGAACAGGCGCCGCGCACTGGCGAGGCGCCGAACACCCGCATCGAGCTCAAGTCCGTCAGGATCGAACGAAGGTAGATCGAACGCTCGGCGCACCTTGACATGCAAGTAATTACTTGCATATGATCGCGCGCGTCGTGGCCACAGACACTGATGCGGTTTTCAAGGCGCTTGCGGATCCAAGCCGCCGCAAGCTGCTCGACCTCCTCAACGCCCACGACGGGCAGACGCTGTCGCAGCTCTGCGAGCACCACGACATGACGCGTCAGGCGGTCACCCAGCACCTCGGCGTGTTGGAGCAGGCCAATCTCGTTGTGACGCAGTGGCGCGGACGAGAGAAGCTGCACTTCATCAACCCGGTGCCGTTGCAGGAAATCTACGACCGCTGGATCCGCAAGTTCGAGCGGTCGCGGCTGAAAGCCATGCACGACCTCAAACGCCGGCTCGAGGGCACCCACAATGGGTAGATCGTCGTTCGTCTACGTGATTTACATCGCGTCGACACCGGACATGGTGTGGAAGGCGCTCCTCGACGGGGAGTTCACGCGCCAATACTGGGGACACGAGAACGTCTCGGACTGGCAGCCGGGATCGGAGTGGCAGCATCGCGATCCGGGCGCGGGAGGAAGAGTCCGGGTACTCGGCCAGGTGCTCGAGGCGAAACCGCCGCGTCGGCTGGTTATCACGTGGGCCGACCCGAAGGACAAGGCGATCAGGGATCGCCATTCGCGTGTCGCTTTCGACATCGAATCGGTCGGCGAGATGGTGCGTTTGACGATCACGCACGACGAGCTCGAAGCGGGGTCGGACATGGACGGCAGCATCAGAAGCGGCTGGCCGCGCGTGCTCTCGAGCCTCAAGTCGTTGCTCGAAACCGGCCGCCCGTTGCCGACGTGGGCGAAATAGGAGGGAATCGTGCCTGACATCCTTCATCGAGTAGGCATTGCGGCGCCGCCGGAGCGCGTGTTCGGTGCGCTCTCGACCGTGGACGGACTGCGATCGTGGTGGACGTCGAACACATCCGGCGATCCGCGAACGGGCGGAACGATTGACTTCGGCTTCTGCAAAATGCAGGTCGTCGAAGCGACGTCAGGCAAGCGCGTGCATTGGCGCTGCGTCGACGGACCGCAGGAATGGGTTGGCACCGAGGTGATCTTCGATCTGCCCTGGCGCGACGATCAGACCTTCGTGCTGTTCAAGCACGCGAACTGGAAAGAGCCCGTCGAGTTCATGCACCACTGCAGCACGAAGTGGGCGACGTTTCTTCTCAGCCTGCGCGACGAGTTGGAAAAATCAAGCGGTCACCCGGCGCCGCACGACGTGAAGATCCACGTCAACGACTGACCGGTTCACCTCCCATGTTCGTGGCCTCAAGTCGACTTGAATTGGCATAGTGCGGCTTCAGGTACCCTGAAGGAAGGAGCCGACGATGGATGTCAGTCACGAAAGCCAGGGCGAGCAGACGAAACTGTGGAACGGTCCCGCTGGACGCAGCTGGGTGGACGCACAGCCGCTGCTCGACCAGATCCTCAAACCGTTCGAAGACGTGCTCGTTGCGGCACTGTCATCCGAGTCGGGAAGCAGCGTCCTCGATGTCGGCTGCGGCACCGGCTCTACGACGCTGGCACTCGCTCGGCTGTGCGGACCGGTGGGCCGCTGCACCGGCATCGACATCTCGGAGCCGATGATCGCCGCCGCCCGGGCCCGCGCTGAACGGGAACGCACGCCGGTCAGCTTCATCTGCGCCGACGCGCAGACCTACGCGTTCGAGCCCGAGAGTGTCGACGCGATCGTCTCGAGGTTCGGTGTCATGTTCTTCGATGATCCTGCGCGGGCCTTTGCGAACTTACGGCGTGCCGCGCGTCGGGGCGCTGAGTTGCGTTTCGTGGCGTGGCGGAGTGCGTCGGAAAATCCCTTCATGACGACGGCCGAGCGGATCGCCGCGCCACTCCTGCCGAATCTTCCACCCCGACGGCCCGGCGCGCCGGGGCAGTTCGCCTTCGCCGACGATCGTCGGGTTCGAGCCATTCTCGAGGAAAGCGGCTGGACGGAGATCGACATCCGGCCGCTCGACCTCACGTGCGCGTTGCCGGAGAAGAAGTTGATCTCCTACGTGACCAGGCTGGGCCCCGTCGGTTTGATCCTTCAGGAAGCCGACGAACGAACCCGCGCACAGGTCGTCGAAGCGGTCCGTCCGGCCTTTGATCCCTACGTGCAGGGAACTGAAGTCCGATTCACTGCGGCCAGCTGGATGGCAGGCGCGCGAGCGGCTTAGCCGTCAAGGAAAGCGACAACGCCCGTATCGAGCGAATACTTCGCGCCGACGATGACGAGGCCGTCGGTCTGAATCAGCTTCTCGAGCAGCTCCGACCCGTGACGCAGATGATCGACCGACACTTTGACATTCGCGATGACTGCGTCGCGAACGATTGTCTTGCGATCGACGTTCCGCCTTCCGGCGATGACGCCTTCGACCGCGGGCCGCACGCGGTCGACGATGGAACGGAGGTTGCGCGACTGGTTGGTCGCGCCGTCCAGCAGTTCCTCGACTGCCGCTGTGATCGCCCCGCACTGCGAATGGCCCATGACGACCACCAGCTTCGTGCCGAACTTCGACGCGGCGAATTCGACACTGCCGACCTGCGAAGGCGCCACGATGTTACCCGCGACGCGAATGACAAATAGGTCGCCGAACCCCTGATCGAAGACGAGCTCGGCAGGGACGCGGGCGTCTGAGCAGCCGAGGACGATGGCAAACGGCGCCTGGTCGCCGGCGAGAATGCGACGCACGTTATTCGAAAGCGTCGACGCCGGCGTTTGTCCAGTGACGAACCGGTGATTGCCGTCGCGGAGCCGGCGAAGCGCTTCTTCGGCGTCAATCATGCTCGAGCGCGATCAGCGCCGCCAGCGCCGCGTCCTTCTGATCCTTGCCCCACGGAGGACCGACCGTCGCGCCGAGCGCGGTAATCTGCCTGGAGAGGCGGGCGTGCGCGTTCAACTGTTTTTCGGGAATCGCATGCAGCGTCAGCGCGCACTCGGTTGCCGCGTTGGCCAGCACCTCGCGGAACAGCACGCCTTCAGCCTTGTGCATCCGGAAATGGACCGCGAGGATCTCGTCGACCGTCCAGGGCGGCATCGACGCGCCGACAAGCACACCGCACGCCTTCACCGTGTTCTGCTTCTGCCGTTCGTCGGCGACCGCCGCCTTCATCTCGGCGACAGCGCGCCGGCGCGTCATCGCGATGCCTCGCGCAACCAGTTGGCGCGCCGGCTCAGGCTCCAGATGCTCGGCCGCATGATAGGGCTGCTTCGCCCATGGTTCGTCGACCAGTTCGACACGGCGGCGCGTGGACACGACCAGCGCGCCCTTCTGGCGACCAAGGCTGACGAGCGCCGCCCAGCCTGAATGCGCCTTCAGTCCAAGAGCGACCTTCACTGTGGCGTGATTTTAGACGGGGACGACGCGGGACACCTTGACGACCTGCCCGACCATGTATTCGAGTTTGATCACGTCGCCAGGTTCGATCGTCGAGTCGACGGCTTCGTGTCCGACGCGTGCGACAGACACCTGGCCGTCAGGCTCCGCCGGATCCGTGAAGTACACATCCACGGACATCTGCCCGTGAATGCTGACCGGCTGCAATTTCTTGGCGATGGCGTCGCGCGTGCCCTTCAACACGGGGCGATCATAACATTTTGGCATTTGGGCATTTGGTTATTGGGGCATTGGACGTGTTCAAATCGATGTCGCAATATCCAGATGCTCAAATGTCGACATTCTCGAACAGCGGCAGGTTCCCTTCGCCTCCGAAGTTGTGAACCGACACGCCGAGCAGCCGAACCGGCCGGCTGCCGGCGTCCGTCTTGTCGAGCAGCGCCACCGCCCGCGAAATGATGGCGGCTTCATCCCGTGTCGGCGCCGCCGTGTGGCTGCGCGTTACCGTCGTGAAATCCGAGTACCGGACTTTGATCGTGACCGTCCGCGCCATGAGATTCTTGCGCGCGAGCCATCCGACCGCGCGGGCCGCCATCTCCGCAATCTCCTCGCGGACGGCGAGGATGTCGGTGAGATCTTCCGGATAGGTGTTCTCACTGCCTGAGGACTTGGCTTCGCGATGCGGCGTCACCGGACGGTCGTCGACGCCGTTCGCCAGCTGACGCAGCCAGTCCGCCATGCTACCGACCGCTTCGCGAAGAATCCGCTCGTCGGTCGTGCGTACGTCAACGAGCCGTTCGATGCCGCGCGCGCGCAGCTTGTTCGCCGTGACCGGGCCGACGCCCCACAACGCGTCGACGGGCAACTGCCGGAGAAACGGCTCGACGCGATCGGGATGGATGACCGTGAGGCCGTCTGGCTTCTTCCAGCCTGACGCCACTTTCGCCAGGAACTTGTTTGGCGCGACACCCGCGGACGCCGTGAGCCGCGTCGCCGCGAAGATTTCGGCCTTCACCCGCTTGGCGACGTTGGTCGCCAGGGTTTCGCCCCACGCGTTCTCCGTCACGTCGAGGTAGGCCTCGTCGAGCGAGAGCGGCTCGACGAGCGGCGTCACCTCGCGAAAAATCGAGAACACCGCGTTGGAGGCGGCCCGGTATTTCTGAAAGTCGGGACGGACGATGACGAGCGAAGGACAGAGCCTCACCGCGCGGGCCATCGACATCGCCGAGTAGACGCCGAACGTGCGCGCCTCGTAGCTCGCGGCGGCGACGACGCCGCGCCCGCCCGGAGAGCCGCCGACGGCTACAGGCTTCCCTTTGAGCGACGGATCGTCGCGCTGCTCGACCGACGCGTAGAACGCGTCCATGTCGATGTGAAGTATCCGGCGCACAGACGGTACAATAGAAGATTCTTATGCCTCAGTTCATCTACACAATGAAGGGTCTCGGGAAGGTGCATCCTCCCGACGCCAAAGTCCTCGAAGACATCTGGCTGTCCTTCTTACCCGGCGCGAAAATCGGCGTGCTCGGCCTGAACGGCGCGGGAAAGAGCTCGCTTCTGAAGATCATGGCCGGCGAAGACACGACCTTCCTCGGCGAAGCGTTTCCCGCTGACGGCATCAGCGTCGGCTTCCTGCATCAGGAACCGAGGCTCGATCCCAAGAAGACCGTGCTCGGCAACGTCGAAGAGGGCGTGGCCGAGATCAAAGCCCTCCTGACGCGCTACGACGACGTGAACGCCAAGCTCGGCGAGGATCTCTCGCCCGAGGAAATGGACAAGGTGCTCGAGGAGCAGTCGCGCATCCAGGACAAGATCGACGCCACCAACGCCTGGGATCTCGACTCGCAACTCGAGCATGCGATGGATGCCCTGCGGCTTCCGCCTCCGGATGCGGAAGTCAGCAAGCTCTCGGGTGGCGAGCGCCGCCGCGTCGCTTTGTGCCGGCTCCTCCTGCAGTCGCCGGATCTTCTGCTGCTTGACGAGCCGACCAACCATCTGGACGCGGAATCTGTCGCCTGGCTGGAACGCTTTCTCAAGGAGTACCGCGGCACCGTCGTCGCGGTGACGCATGACCGGTACTTTCTCGACAACGTGGCCGGCTGGATTCTCGAGCTCGATCGCGGCCGCGGCATCCCGTGGGAGGGCAACTACTCGTCCTGGCTGGAGCAGAAGCAGAACAGGCTCGCGCAGGAAGAGAAGGCGGAGACCAAGCGTCAGCAGACGCTGGCACGCGAGCTCGAATGGGTCCGCATGTCCCCGCGCGCCCGTCAGGCGAAGGGCAAGGCGCGGCTGAATCACTATGAGGAGCTCCTCAAGGAAGATCAGGCGAAGCGGATCGACACCGCCGAGATCTACATCGCCCCGGGCCCGCGTCTCGGCGATCTGGTCGTCGAAGCGCGTGGTCTGAAAAAGGGGTACGGCGACAACCTGCTGATCGACGGCCTCAATTTCACGCTGCCGCGCGGCGGCATCGTCGGCGTCATCGGACCGAATGGCGCCGGAAAGACGACGCTCTTCAGAATGATCACCGGCGCGGAAAAGCCCGACGCCGGCACGCTGAGGATCGGCGAGACCGTGACCGTCGGCTACGTCGATCAGAGCCGCGACGCGCTCGAGGCCAACAAGACCGTGTGGGAGGAGATCTCCGGCGGCCACGACGAGATCGAGCTGGGCAAGAAGAAGATCGCGTCGCGGGCGTACGTGTCGTGGTTCAACTTCAAGGGCGGCGCCCAGCAGCGGAAGGTCGGCTCGCTGTCGGGCGGCGAACGCAACCGCGTACACCTCGCGAAGCTGCTGAAGAAGGGCAGCAACCTGCTGCTGCTCGACGAGCCGACCAACGATCTCGACGTCGACACGCTACGGGCGCTCGAAGAGGCGCTCCTCAGCTACGCGGGCTGCGCGGTCGTCATCAGCCACGACCGCTGGTTCCTCGATCGCATCGCGACGCACATGCTCGCCTTCGAGGGCGACAGCGACGTGGTGTGGTTCGAAGGGAATTATCAGGACTACGAGGCCGATCGGCACCGGCGCCTTGGCGCCGACGCCGACCAGCCGCACCGGATCAAATATCGGAAGCTGACGCGCTGACGCCGCGAGTCGTCAGCAGCATTTCGATCTTCTCGAGCAGGCGCTCGAATTGGACGGGCTTGGTGTCGAAGTCGTCGCCGCCAGCCGCGAGCGCCTGATGCCGATCGTTGGGCATGGCGTGCGCGCTCAGGACGATGATTGGGATGTGCCGGGTGTCGACGTCCGCCTTGATGATGGCGGTGGCGTCCCACCCGTCGATGCCCGGCAGGCCGAGGTCCATGATCACGAGATCGGGCTGCGTCGAACGCGCGAGCGACACGGCCTGATGTCCATCCGGAGCAATCACGACCGAGAAATTCCGCCGTTCGAGTCGTCTGGCGAGCGCGTCCGCGCTGGCTTCGTTGTCTTCCACGAGAAGAATCTTTGGCATCGGGAATCCTGGTGTCCTTACGGTTATCAGGCGGCGTACAGCGCAGCGTCGACGACGGCTGCAACATCGACAGGGAGGACGACGGTGAACTGCGATCCGCGTCCGAGCTGGCTCTCCACCGAGACTCGCCCGCCCATCAGCGAACAGAATCGAGCCACGATCGCCAGGCCGAGGCCGCTGCCTCCGTACTTCCTCGTCGTCCTGACGTCGGCCTGCGTGAACGGCTCGAAGATCTTGCGTTGCTGGTCTTCCGTCATCCCGACGCCCGTATCGGTGACGACAAACACGACGTTGACGGCCCCGCCCTCGACACGGCGCGCGACGTCGAGCGTGATCGTGCCCTGGCGCGTGAACTTCGCGGCGTTGCCAAGAAGGTTCAGCAGAATCTGACGGGTCCTGAGCAGGTCCGAGTGGATCGGCCCGACATCCTCTGAACAGTGCACAACGAGTGTGTTCGCGTTCTTCTGCACGAGCGGCGCGACGGTGCTCGCCAGGTCTGTGACCACTGCACGCACATCGAACTGCTCGAGCGCCAGCGTCATCTTGCCGGCTTCGATCTTCGAGAGGTCGAGGATGCCGTTGATCAGCCCGAGCAGGTGATTGCCGGCGGAGTGAATCCGCTCGAGATCTTTCATTGGGCCCGCCTGCTGATGGTCGCGGGCCTCTTCCTGCAGGAGTTCGCTGTACAGGATGATCGCGTTCAGCGGCGTGCGCAGCTCATGGCTCATGCTGGCCAGGAAGTCGCTCTTCGCGCGCGTCGCCGATTCCGCCTGCTGCTGCGTGATCCGCAGCTGCGCGGCAGTCAGGGACGATTCGCGTTCGGCGTGCTCGAGCGCCGCCGTCCGCAGCGCGGTGTCCTTCATGTCGGCGACGCTGCGCCGGCATGACACGAACAGGAACACGTCCTCGAAGATGACCCAGGCGGAGTGTTCGAGCCAGCGCCACTGGCTCGCGACGAGGACGCCATAGACCGACTGCGGCCAGAACACCCCGCGCAGCGCGTGGTCGGCGGCCACGACAATCGTGGCAGGGACGAGGACGCGCCAGTCGCGATAGACGGCAAGAAACGCCAGCGATCCGAACACGTGGAAGTGCGTCTCGATGCGTCCGCCGGTCAGGTGGATGAGCAGCGCGCCCATCAACATCTGCGCGACCGCGATGGTGTAGCGCGTCGACGGCTCGCCGGCGCGAAATACCCCGAGCAGCGCCGGGACGCTGCAGATGGCGCCGCCGAGGAAGATGGCCGCCCACACGTGAACGTGCGTCCGGCTGACCGTGCCGAACCAGGCAAGCGGAGAGATCCAGAGCGCGAACAGGATGCCCGCGACCCACTGAAGGACCATCAGGCTGGCGAACAGCCGATCGGTGTGGACGTAAATTTCGTGCTTGTGCTTGGCGAACAGCTCGTCGGCTCGAAGGGCAATCGAGTCCGGCGGCGGAGGCAGCTCGAGCGACGCCATCAGTCCGTCTCCGCGAAAAGGGGACAGCCGAACACGTTCGTGGCGCGGCGGTCCGCGCGTCCGTCGGTGAGCAGCGAGATGAGCGCCAGCTCGCCGGCGTTCTCGCCCGCGTGGCCGCGCGAGCCGGTGATGCCGCCGCTGAAGATCAGCGTGCCGTGCTTGTCGTAGAACAGCGTCTGGCCCGACGTCTCGACGCCGAACTTGCGCGCTTCGACGCCCTCGTCATCGCGCAGGACCCTGGCGCCGGGGAGTTGGGCGGCACGGCGCCACAAATCGGTTTGCTCCCAGCCGTTCGCCACATTCGCCGGCTTGAGAAACAGCACATAGGTCCGCGGCTTGGTCCGCGCGCGCGCGAGGATCTCGGCGAGCTCGTCGAGGCTCGCGCTCGTGCACGTGCACTGCGGGTGCGCGAGGAAGACCAGCGTCGGACCGCTGGGATTCGACGCGAGGGCCGTGCCCGTCGGCCAGTGTGACGGCGCTGCCGCGGCCGCGCCCGGCCGGTTGTCGTAGGCCCACACGGCCCAGAGCCCCGATCCGACACCAGCGAGCCACAGCACCAGCAGCGCGCCAAGCCACACGCGCCCGCGCCGAAACAGGCCAGAAAAGGGTTTTCGAGAGAACATGATATGACTCGAGACGACAAAGGTAGCATATTCCGGAGGCGCGACACGGGGCGATGCACCGGCGTGCAGCGCCGTGAATTCACTACATAGCTATATTCATATATGCTCGAAGTCATGAACGACTGGATTCCGCAGCCGCGGCTGATCGCCGCGCTCCGCGGCTACGATCGATCGACGGCCGTCGCCGACCTGACGGCCGGCGTCACGGTCGGCCTCGTCGCGCTTCCGCTCGCCATGGCGTTTGCGATCGCCTCGGGCCTGTCGCCGCAGGCCGGCATCTACTGCGCCGTCGTGACCGGCGTTCTCGTGTCGGCGCTCGGCGGCTCGCGTGTCCAGATTGCCGGACCGACCGGCGCCTTCGTCGTCGTCGTCGCCGGCATCGTCGCCAAGTACGGCGTCGACGGACTGTTCATGTGCACGATGATGGCGGGCGTGATGCTCGTCGTCATGGGATTGACGGGCATGGGCTCGGCCGTGCGGTTCATCCCGCGCCCGGTCGTCATCGGCTTCACGAACGGCATCGCGGTGCTCATCGCGAGCACGCAGCTGCGCGATTTCTTTGGCGTCGATCTGCCGTCGGTGCCCGGCGAATTCTGGCCGCGCCTCGTCGCGCTCGCGTCGCATGCGCGGTCGTTCTCGCCGCAAGCGACGGCCGTGGCGGTTGTCACGCTCGCGATCATCATCGCGGTCATGCGATTCGTGCCGCGACTGCCCGGGTCGATCCTCGCGCTGATCGGCGTCACGATTGGCGCGCGCCTGTTCGGCGTCCACGTGGAGACGATCGGGTCGAGATTCGGCGGCATTCCCAGCGGGCTGCCGCACGTCGCGATTCCGGCCTTCCGCTGGTCGCTCGTGCCGACGCTGGCCATGCCCGCGATCACGGTGGGGCTGCTCGGCGCCATCGAATCGCTGATGTCCGCGGTGGTCGCGGACAAGATGAGCGGCGATCGCCACGATTCGAACACCGAGCTCGTGGCGCAGGGCCTCGCGAACATCGTGTCGCCGATGGTCGGCGGACTTCCCGCGACGGGCGCCATCGCGCGGACCGCCACGAACATCCGCTCGGGCGCGAAGACGCCGGTGGCTGGCATCGTCCACTCGCTGACGCTGCTGACGATTCTCCTTGTGGCAGCGCCGCTGGCGAGCGGCATCCCGATGGCCGTGCTCGCGGCGATTCTGATGGTCGTGTCCTACAACATGGGCGAGTGGCGTGAAATTCCGGAGGTGCTGCGGCTGACGAAAGCCGACGTCGCCGTGTGGCTCGTGACGTTCTTTCTCACGGTGTTCGCGGATCTCACGGTCGCCGTCGAAGTCGGGATGATCCTCGCCGCGCTGCTCTTCATCCGCCGCGTCGCCGAGACGACGACGATTGCCACGGTGACCGACGACTACATCCGGGACAGCTTCGATCACAGCCTGCACAGTCTGACGATTCCACCGTACGTGCGGATCTTCCGCATCCACGGGCCGTTCCTGTTCGGCGCGACCGACAAGCTCGGCGTCGTGACGGACGACATCGAGGCGCTGCCCGAGATTGTCGTGCTCAGGCTTCGCAACATGAACGCGCTCGACGGCACCGGGCTGCAGGCGTTCGAGGATCTCGCCGACACGCTACACGCGTCGGGCCGCGAGCTCCTCCTGTGTGGCGCGCGTCAACAACCGGCGCAGCTGATGGAGCGCGCCGACTTCCATCGTCACGTCGGCGCAGAGAACATCTGCCCGAACGTCGGCGTCGCCATCGCGCGGGCCGAGCAGTTGCATGCCGAGCGCGGGCGCCAGCGTGCGCTCGAGGCGCTCGCGAACACGTCGCAGCGGAGCGCATGATGAGCGGACCCTCAAGAGAACTACAGTCGATGAAGGCGGAGTTCTTCCGGGCGATCGCGCATCCCGCGAGGATCCGGATCCTCGAGATGCTGTCGCAGCACGACGAACAGAGCGTGCAGGCACTGCAGCTGCGGCTCGCGGTCGATCAGCCGATCGTGTCGCAGCAGCTTGCGAAACTGCGCGCCCACGGCGTCGTCACGAGCCGCAAGCAGGGCACGACCGTGCTCTACGCGCTCGCCGATCCACGCATCGCGGACTTACTGAAGATCGCGAAGGAGATTCTCAATCGCCGGCTGGCTGGGTCGAAGACCCTGCTTCACGAATTGCGGCGGTTGGGATAGTTCATCGCTTCATTTGGCGATTTAGTGACGTGGTGATTTTCGATCTAACGAAGATCACTAAATCACCAGATCACTAAATCGTTCGATTCGTCTTCCCTTCAGAACCCCAGGAAGCCCGTGGCGGGACGCACGGTGGTCGCCGCCGCGGCCGCCGGCGTTGACGCCGTCGTCGTCGCCGTCTGTGGCTGCGCCGGTGCGCTCGACCCTCCAGACTGCTGTCCGGCCGGACCGGCTTCCTGGAGCGCCTCGAAGTCGACGAGCGCGAGATCGTAGGCGAGAATCGCTGCGAGTTCGTTTGCCTTGGCTTGCGACAGATCGCGTTGGGCCTGGATGACGAAGAAGCTCGTCGAGAGGCCGACCTCGAAGCGTTTCCGCTCCGCGTCGAGCCGCTGATCCGCCAGCTCGCGGGCGACCCGCGTCGTCGCGATGCGCTTGGCGTTCATGTCGATTTTCCAGCCGGCGTCCCGCACCTGCTGAATCGCCTTCGACTCGTTGCTCTTGAGACGTTCCTCCGCCTGCTGCCGCTCGAGCTTCGCGCGGGCCGACGCCGCTTCCTCACTGCTGCGGCCGATTGGATACGTGACGCTCACGCCGGCCACCCACGTCGGGTAGTCGTGCGCGAAGAGCTGGTTGATCACCGATCCGAAGTTCGTGATGTTGCCGGGCCCGACGATGAGGCCGGGGAAGCCGTTGGTCGTGTCGCGGAGGATCTGCGTGCCGCCGAGCGCGTTGGCCTGATAGCTCAGGTTGAA
>Ga0097621_100002820_pt1 | contig 11911 bp, 14 predicted proteins | sample KBSMisM72_FD_73165 | JGI IMG/M metagenome (GOLD analysis project Ga0097621, IMG submission 73165) | Miscanthus rhizosphere microbial communities from Kellogg Biological Station, Michigan, USA - KBS Miscanthus M7-2 (version 2) (version 2) | ecosystem: Host-associated > Plants > Roots >... | reverse complement strand
GAGATCTACTATCCCCTGCCATTGCATCTGCAGAAGTGTTTTTCCGGCCTGGGATACCGAACGGGAAGCCTGCCCGTCAGTGAGCAGGCTGCGGCGACGACTCTGGCGCTTCCGATTTATCCCGAACTCTCGTCGGAGATGATCCGCTATGTTGCGTCTGCCATCAATTCGCAGGAGTAGAGTAGTCGGGAGACTTGTCGTTGCGTGTCATCGCGGTTCATTTCAGGCGAAGATTACGTCCATCTCAGCACTTTCAGAGGGAAGCGAAGTATCTGTCAGGTTCCCCACATGTGTTCGGCTGGATGAATGATGGTCTCCTCCAAATCGAGAACGGAGGCAGCTTCTTGCAGCGTACTGGCCTTGCCTTCGTCGATCATAGTCTGGAGTGTGGTGAACTGCTCCCGAGTCAGTCGGCTTTGAGTCAGTGCAATTGCCCAGCTTGGGAATTCTGCCGTCGGAGTGGGATCTATCGGATCGACTGGTATTGTCACTTGTTTACTTCCAATTCAGTGGCATCATACTATTTCCCGAACACTTTCTTCACCTGACCAGCCTTCTGCTGGATCCGTCCGACGACTTCCTGAGCTTTGCCCTCAGCCTCAAGATCCGGCTTGTTCGCGACCCGTCCTGCGATCGCCTTTACTTTGCCTTTAACTTCCTGATCCTTGCCCTTTATCCCATCCTTCGTGCTTGCTTTCATGGTTACTCCTCTTTAACGAGTTTATGGAACGCGATTCCTGAAAGCTGGTCAAAATTGAACACTGAAATGGGTTCTGGAGTTGTTTGTCTCATCTGAGCCTGCGTCCAACGACCAGTTACTTTGTGGAAATGCGAATATCATTCGATCCGCTTCGCCCCACGGGCATTCTGGCGGCTGTCAGGAATGCGTTCGGCGCAAGTCTCGCGCAATGCCGATCACACTCATGACCTTGAGCACATAGAAAGTCGCATCAATTTCCCACCAGCGAATACCCTGACGGGCGCTCGACATGTAGCGGTGATGATTGTTGTGCCAGCCTTCGCCGAGAGTGATGAGTGCAAGAAAGAAATTGTTCCGGCTGTCGTCACCGGTTTCAAATCGGCGGGATCCCCAGACGTGCGCCAGCGAATTGATCGAAAATGTTCCGTGCCACAGAACAACGGTTGAAAGAACGAATCCCCACATGAACACCGGTAAGCCGCCGATTGCGAACAAAGCCGCGCCGAAAAGGATTCCCGGTACGTGGTGATAGCGATTCAGCAGCTTCAGTTCGGGATATTTTTCGAGATCTCGAACCGCGTTGCGGTCGCAGTTGCCGGAAGTTCCTGCAAACAGCCATCCAATGTGGGACCAGAACAAACCATGCCTGGCGGGGGCGTGCAAATCATCGATCGTATCGGAATGCCGGTGATGAAATCGGTGATGAGCCGCCCACCACAATACGCCTTTCTGAAAGCTCGTTTGAGCCAGAACGGCCAGAAGAAACTGCCAGACTCGTCCAAGTTTGAAGGATCGATGACTGAAGTAACGGTGATACCCGGCGGTTACACCAAACATTCGAATGGAATAGGTCGCAACCAGCAAAACGACGTAAGACCATTTGAAGGGAATCCAAAACAGGAGGAGGCATGCAACGTGGAGAGGCCCAAATGCTATGACAGCATCGAAATGGAGTCGCCGGATGAGCGCCACCACTCTGGAACTACTCTGTGGCGTCTCCAGCAGCATGAGCCTTAAGAGTATCGTTAAGACTCCCCGTCACCTAGCGATTACCTCATTGTCGCGGATTCATGAAACAGAAGTCGCCTTCCGCAAAATGACAATTGAACATTGAACGATGGCAAATTCCCCGGATCCCTAATACCAGACGGCCTTTGTATTTTCCTGAACGATGAGGTCGATCAGGTGAACCATGGAGCCTGCCTGAAGGCCCGGGGAGCACTCATCCATGGAGATGCCTCGCTTCTGCATTGAGAAGTCATCGGCGAGTACGGTGACTCCGGATTCAACGATGGCGGGTACCTGCGATTTCGCGGCCTGCTTTCGCGCGCCAAGGACTCCGTTTTCCACAAGGAATATCGTTACGGTGTGTCCCTTCTTCCTGAGGGCAAGCGCTGTTTCCGACACGGAGTTCATGTCGGCGCAATCGAATGGATCCCTCGATTCGATAAATACGTAGTTGGACAAGTGGCCCCCTTTTGAGTTGAGCGATAAAGGGTAGCACAGCACGGGAAGTCGATCACATCGGGAGGGTCTGGTTGCTGTGATGGAGGTGCTTCATTTCATAGAGCGCACGGTCGGCTTCTCGAATCAGTTCTTCAGCAGTTCGTCCGTTGTGCGGCCAGACCGCGAACCCGATGCTGACTGAAAGTTCAGGAAGTTCTCCATCATTTGCCAGACGCGACGACAGGCGATCCGTAATGGTTCGGGCAAATCCCAATTCACACTCCGGCAGGATTACAGCAAACTCATCTCCTCCGTAACGCGCAGGTGTATCGATATTGCGGCAGTGGATCTGCAGAATGTTTGCCAGACGGCACAGGGCGCGATTCCCGACGGGATGGCCATAGATATCGTTGATCTGTTTCAATCCATCCAAATCCATGAGAACGAATACAAAGGTTCGCGTCGTCCGTTCCGCACGCCGGATTTCCATTTCGAGAGTGTCGATCAGTTTTCGGTAATTCCCCAGTCCGGTCAGCCGATCCATTCCAGCCAGGATCCGGGCATCCCTTTCGGCGCGTCGGCGGTCTGCAACCTCGGAGGCCAGGCCCATGGTCATCACGGCTCCGACGCCGAGAAACGCCTGTAGCAGAAGCAGCGACTCATTTTTCGGAAGTTGAGCGAAGGGACCAAGGCCGTGCAGTGTTCCCCAGATCGCGGGACCGGCAAGTACGAGTGTGGCCAGCGCGGCTTCGCGCTGGCCGAATCTTGATGCCGCCCAGATAAGGAAAGGCACACAAAGAAATTCCAAAGGATAGTTACCTGGTCCGGAACTCAGGGCCCCTCCAAATACGATCAGGCCAACCCCAATAAGACAGACAAACAGAACGGCAGCTTCGAGTACAGCGGCAATTCGCCATCGGCCGAACGGATTTACATTCCACAATAACAACAAGGGCGCGACGACGATGACACTCACCGCGTCGCCCAGCCACCACGTCAGCCAGATGTGCAGCGCATCGTGCTGGAATGCGGAACCGCTCCACACCAGGCTCCAGACCCCGATCGTCGCGGCGATCGTGGAACTGACCATTCCACCCAGAATGGCAAACTTGAATATGTCAGGAGAGCGCTTCATGGCGTTTCGGCCTCCCGCAAAGCGAAAGACCAGGAACGCTCCGGCAAGAGCTTCAAGGGTATTTCCAGTTGCAATGCCAATGGATGTGGTAACGGTGCCGGCTGTGGTCAGGTTGACGAGAAAAGCGCCAAGAAGAATTCCCGGCCATACGTCATAACCGAAAATCAGGAGTGCTCCCAGTCCTATTCCCAGTGATGGCGAAACGGCTGTCGCGTTGGGGTGTACGAAGGCAAGAGTGAGCCCGAATTTACCGCCGACAAAATAGATCGCCGTCAGAATGAATATCCGAATCAGGCGTCGATTGAAATCATTCAAGATTCAACCCCAGGGTCGGAATCCGAAATATTCCAGGATTCACAGTCAGTCACGATCCATCGGTGACCGGGTCTTCCTAACGCGCCTTGCTTGATTTCGCTCCTGCGACAATGCTTCGAGAAAGCATAAGCCATAGGCGCGAATTTCGTGCCACTGGAAAGTTACTATTGGATCGAATAGCTGCTGTCGGACGATTTGAATTCAGCCTGTCCGGTTTGACAGGTTCCCCGCTTTCGGTAGCCGTGTACGATTCCTGCGGAGCCGCCCGTCACAAGCGTGGATATTTCAGCAGCGTTCCAAAAACGACAGGAGAAGTAAAGTGACCGCAAGACGAATTATTTCGGTCGTGTTAACCGGCACCCTGGTGTTCGGTACCGCGTTCCAGTCCGGTAGTTTGCCGGCGACGGCGCAGACCGCCGCAAATGCAAACGACCAGGCATTGGACAAACTGATCGGGCCCATCGCGCTTTATCCCGATCCACTGCTGGCGCAGGTCCTGGCGTGTGCGTCAAGTCCTCAGCAGGTGACGGACGTCGATGCCTGGCTGAAGATGCAGGATAAGGAATTGACGGGCTCGAAGCTCCAGGAAGCAGCGACGGCAAAAGGGTTCGACGCCAGTTTTGCAGCCATCGTTCTCTTTCCGGACGTCCTCGATACCCTGGCGAAGAATATTCCCTGGACTACCGAAGTCGGCAAAGCATTTGTCAGCGATCAGAAGGCCGTCCTGGCCTCAGTGCAACGCTTGCGCCAACAGGCGCAAACGGTGGGAAATCTGAAAACCTCACCCCAGCAGGAAGTGAAAATAGAAACACAGGATGGCGTGCAAACGATCGTCATCCAGCCTGCAAATCCGCAGGTGGTCTATGTTCCTGTCTATAACACACAGACCGTTTACACGACTCCGCCTCCCGCGCCAGAGAAGGAGAAGGATGATAGTGACGCTGCTGCCCTGGCTCTGCTCGGCTTCATGGCCGGCGTTGCCATTGGAGCGGCTGCGAGTGATCCCTGCTGCTACCCCTATGGTTGGGGTGCCTGGGGAGTAGGCTGGCACTCCAGCACCGTTATCGTGACCGGAGGTGCGTGGCGGATTCCTCCTGGCGGCCGGTACGGTTATGCGAGACCGGTACCGTATGGCAGCTACCGTGCGCCCACCAACATCAACGCGCCGAGCCGCAATATCAACAACGTCAACGTCAATATAGACCGGTCCAACAACATCAACACTGGCAACAATTCGAGAAACAACAGCTCGACGGCGAGGCCTTCGACCCAACCGGCGAATCGCCCGTCCACATCACAGCAGCCCGCGGCGAGACCATCTACGCAGCCTTCCACCGGGCAGCAACCTTCGGCAGCGTCACGGCCTTCCACGGGGCAGCAGCCTGCCGCAGCATCACGTCCCTCGACACAACCCTCAACCACACAAAATCGCCCCGCCGCGACTACGACTCCAAGCACGCGTGGATATAGCAGTCCATCGGCTTCCCCCTCGGCTCGTTCAGGTACGTCTTCCAGCGGACTTTCCGGATATCAGAACAGAAGTTCAGCCGGCGCTGCCAGCTCACGTGGTGCAAGAAGCGCCGGCGGGGGACGACGGCGATGAGGAAGGAAAGGAATATGCGATTCATTTCTCGAACAGTCGGTTGGATCATGGTTCTGGGGATTGTCTTTGGCTGCGCAAAGAAGGAATCGCCGCCGAATCAGAAAACATTTAAGTCTCCGGAAGATGCCGTCGTTGCTCTTGTGGATGCACTGAAAGCGAGCGATGCCGCACAACTCTCCCAAATACTCGGACCGGATAGCGCGAAAATTCTTTCTTCCGGTGACGATGTGGCCGATAAACAGGCACGCGAAGTGTTTCTGACGGCATACGCCGAAAAGGCAGAGCTCAGTACGGAAGGCGATCACACCATCCTGAGTATTGGCGCCGAAGAGTGGCCCGTTCCCATTCCCCTCGTCAAGGATGGAAGCAATTGGCGATTCGACACCGCAGCTGGACTGCAGGAGGTTCTGTTCCGCCGTATCGGTAATAACGAACTCACGACCATGCAGCTGTGCAAGGCGTATGTGAATGCTCAAAAGGAATATGCGTCCAAAGGCCACGATGGGAAGGCCAAAGGAATTTATGCCCAGAAGTTCGCCAGTTCCGCCGGTAAACACGATGGACTATTCTGGAAATCCGACGACCCCAACGACGAAAGTCCTCTTGGCGATCTCGCGGCACAAGCCGCAGGCGACGGATATTCGAAAAGCGGAGACAAGCCGATTCCGTTCTACGGTTATTACTTCCGCATCCTCACGGGCCGCGGCGCATCCGCACCGGGAGGCGCACTCGACTTCCTGACGAATGGCGAAATGCGAAAGGGTTTTGCAATGATTGCCTATCCCGCGGAGTACAAAAACAGCGGTGTGATGACATTCATTGTCGACGACAAGGGCGAAACTTATCAGAAAGACCTGGGGACGGAAACTGCGAAGGTTGCTGCGGGGATTACCGTATTCGATCCGGACTCCAGTTGGGAAAAAGCCGAGTCCGAGTAATGCCAGTCTTCGCCTGATGGGCTGCGGGGCCAATGAAGGTCACGCGGAACAAGAGCTCTGGGCTTATGTCACGGCACTGAGTTTTGGGGCCAGCTTCACGATCGGCAAAAAGAAATAGCCTTTCCAAACCTGCGGTACTTCCTACCTGTCATCCCGTCTATGTGGCAGTTCAGGTGCATACACAATTCTCTGCGGATCAAATACTTCGGAGAATGCATGACTTAGGCGATTGCGGACTGAAGCATTTCGGCAAAATGTCTATAAGGCGGGGAATATTTCCCTGATCCGCCGTTTGGAGTAGACTTGCGGGAGGATTACTTGAAGTCAGAGGCAGTCATGTCAGCGCAAAACACATCAGTTCTGATTGTGGACGACGATCCTGCAATGCAGGAGGTTCTCACCATCCTTATGGATGAGTGGGGATTCAGATCGCGCATTGCAAGCAACGGGGTCGAAGGCGCCGAGATCGCCGATTCCTGGGATCCGGATATTGTCATTTCGGACGTCGTGATGCCCGACTGTTCGGGACTGGAGCTTCTTCGCAATCTGAAGAAGGGCAATCCCACTCGGCCGGTAATACTGATTACTGCCGCAGCGAGCATCGACGCGGCAGTCGAAGCCATGAAGGAAGGCGCCCAGGATTTCCTGACAAAACCCCTCGACTACTCGAAGCTGCGCGCATTACTTCAAGAAGCCGAACGGGATTTGGAATTGCGTGAAAAAGCCACCCGACTGACGTCACGGCTGAAGAAGGGCAGTGGATTTGGCGAATTTGTCGGACTGGGCAGGGGAATGCGCGAAGTTTACGAACTCATCGAGAACGTTGCAGCCAGCGACGCATCTGCGATTATTACCGGGGAGAGCGGAACGGGAAAGGAACTTGCCGCAAAGACCATCCACCAGCTGAGTGCGCGTTGCAAGGGGCCTTTTGTCGCAATTAATTCCGCGGCAATACCAGAGAGTCTGATCGAAAGCGAGATTTTCGGTCACGAAAAAGGTTCGTTCACTGGTGCCATTGCCACACGAGCCGGCTGTTTCGAGCTGGCGAATACAGGTTCGCTGTTCCTGGATGAAATTGCCGAGATGCCTCTCCTGCTTCAGCCGAAGCTTCTGCGCGTGCTGGAGGATGGAAAGGTGCGACGTCTGGGCGGCGACAGGGAGTTGTCCTTCAATGTCAGGGTTCTTGCTGCAACAAATCGCGATCCCCGAGCCGCGATTCAGGACGGCCGCCTTCGGGAGGACCTCTACTATCGGCTGAATGTATTCACCATCGCTCTTCCATCATTGCGCGATCGACGAGACGATATTCCATTGATCACCCAGCATTTCATAACCGAATTCAACAACAAGCATCATCGAGGGGTTGAAGCGCTTCGCGACGAAGCGATGGAGTTGCTCAGCTTGTACTCATGGCCCGGCAACGTTCGCGAACTGCGCAATGTCATTGAGCGGGCTGTCATACTATCCAAAGCGAACTGGATCGAGCCCAGCCACCTGCCTCCGTATATTCGCGACAAGGATCCGGCTTCGTCGACAAGAGTAGTGCTTACCAAGGGCATGACGATGGCCGATGCCGAAAGAGAACTGATTATACGGACGCTTGAACAGTCCGGGAACAACAAGGCCGAAGCCGCCCGTCGTTTAAGCGTGGATGTCAAAACGATTCGAAACAAAATGAAGGCGTACCGCATTGAGTGAAGAATGAAAGTTTCGACGATGATCATTGCCGGTTACCTCGTCTTGATTCTTCTGACGGTCGCCGTTCTCTCCTACCAGGTCTACACGATTCAGCAGTTGAATGACATCAACGGACAGCTGGCCAGCACGAATGTCAGCAATGCTCTCAACAGTCTCTACCTGTCTTACTATGAAGGGCTGATTGCAGATGGCGCGGTGAAATATCACGGAACTCGTTATCCCCAATACCTGGATCAGGTTCAAATGTTCAGTGACTTATTTGAAAAGGACCTGGAGTCTCTGAAGCAGAATGCGACATCCCAGTCGGAGTTGCAGGCTATCGAGCAAGTGTCCAGGTCCTGGAGCGCCGTCAGGGAAACTATCGCCGCCGATGAGAAGCTGACCAAAAAGTCCGACGACCCTGAAGCCGCGATGCGTCTCAATGACCAGCTCGACATGCTTTACAACGACTCCCAGTTCGTGGTGGCTGAAGCGAAGACGGCAATCAATAACGCGGGCATTCGCTCCTCTAAAATGGCAGCGAGTGCATCGCGGGTATCCATGATCGCCGCGGGTGCTGCGCTGCTGCTGAGTATTCTGGTCTCAGTGCCAATAATCTGGTCCATTACCTCACGGCTGAGAGAACTGGGGAAAGCGACCAGAATGGTTGCGGCGGGGCAGTTCGAGCATCGTATGCCCGCGTCCGGCACGGATGAGTTTGCGAATCTTGCCGGGGATTTCAACACCATGGCGAGGAGGCTCGGTGAACTTGATCAGATGAAGAAGGATTTCGTTTCTCACGTGTCCCACGATCTTAAAGGCCCATTGGCTTCGACGCGTGAGACCGTTCATATCCTGCTGGAGGAAATTCCCGGCCCTCTCAATGAAAAGCAGCGGCGTCTTCTCGGCCTCTGTTTGAAGAGCTCGGAGCGGCTTTCCGGAATGATTGGGAATTTGCTGGATGTTTCCCGGATGGAAGCCGGTATGATGGATTACAAAATTGAGTCCTGCGACCTGATACCCCTGGCCCGAAATGCGGCTTCCGAGCTCGAGGGGCTGGCGCGCGAGAAGAAACTGGAACTCATAGTCGACTCGAGCGTACCTGAAATGCGCGTGGACTGCGACCAGGGGCGGATCACGCAGGTCATCAGCAATCTCGTTGAAAATGCTATAAAGTTTTCGCCGGTTTCCAGCAAAGCCCATGTCCGAATTGAGGCCAAAGACGAATATGCGATTCTTTCCGTTCGGGATCGCGGTCCCGGTGTTCCAATGTTATCTCGAACCAGAATATTCGACCGATTTCATCAGGTGAACCCCGGCAAGAAGATCGCAGGCCAGAGCGTGGGACTCGGACTGGCGATCTGCCGAACAATTGTTGAAGCTCATGGCGGATCGATCTGGGTCGAGGACAACCCTGGCGGCGGTAGTGTTTTCTTTATGAAAATCAAATCATCGGAGCGGATCAGGGCATGAATCGAAACCGGCTGTGGATCGTTCTGGTCCTCATAGTGGTTACCGGATGCCATCGTCATGGACGCGGAGTCGCGTCTGTCGCGCCGCCCACACCGCCTGCCGCCACTGCGCCCGCACTTCCCGTCTCTTTAATGGATGCGGAATCCGCATTTGAAAGCGGAGATTTTCTTCGGGCAGCCGTATCGTACGAGTTTTATCTTCAATCCAAACCTCAGTCCAACGATCTGGATCGTATCCACTTTCGATATGGCGTCGCGCAGTCACTGAGCGGAGTTATGGCTCTCCAATCTGCGAGCACCGATACCTTCAATCAATTGATCCGCGATTTTCCGAACAGTCCCTGGGTTCCGCCGGCCCGTATGGCAATTACGCTTCAGGACGACATTGCCCGCTTACAGACGGATAAGTTGCAGCGCGACGAAAAAATCCGTCAGCTGAATGCGCTGATACCGCCTCCCCCTCCGGTGCTGCCGACTGCACTCGCGGAAGCCGAGTCCGCATTCGAAAAGGGAGATTTTGCTCTGGCCGCGAGTTCGTACGAATCCTATTTGCAGTCCAAACCCCAGTCCGCGGAAATGGACGGGATCCTGTTTCGCTTTGCGGTTTCGCAATCGTTAAGCGGCGTCCCGGCTCGTGAAGCGGCGAGCAATGACGCGTTCCGGCAATTGACTAAGGACTATTCAGCCAGTCCCTATGCTTTGTCAGCTCGCCGAATTCTCGATTTCCGGGATAAGCTCAGGAACGCACAGCAATCCGAATTGAAATCGAAAGACGATAAGATTCGTCAGCTGACTGACGAGCTGGAAATATTGAAAAAGGCCGATTCCGGACGCCGCCGAACTCCGTAACGATCAGAAGGTGTATCCAATCCCGAACTTGAACTCGGGGCTGTCCATCACTCCAACTTTGATTTCTGAAAAGAGTCCCTTTGATTTCCGGATTCCCGCCAGGAAATTGAATCCCGGCCCTACGTCGGTGGTGTTGTTCGCCGGTGCGTCATTGTGTGTCGTGTCGATAATCAAGGCCGGCCCGCCGCCAAAATATGCGCTCCATGGGCTCTTATGAATATCCACCAGATAAATAAACTCACCATTGAGTCCCACAACTGTCCTGCTGTTCCCGAGGCCGATTTCACCACCGGGGCGGAACCAGAAATTTGAGGCGACCTTTGCGGCCATGAAATTGACCCCGAAATAAAACTGATCCGGGGCGGCGCTGACACCGGCCACGATCCCAATGCCGCCCTGCCCATTGCTTTGTGCGGTGCTTTGTGCCATCGCCGGCGCCGCCAGGACTACCAGCATGAGAAGCAAAAAACCACATCGCACGGGCCATCTGTTCTTGAGCATCGACAAAATCCTCCTGAATATTTGAATTGGAATACACGCGCTGTTGTACCACAAAAAAGCGCGATCCCATCCTAGCCCGGATGGGATCGCGCTGCCCCAGAAAGTTTGCGATGTTACTTCGCGGCGACTGTTCCGGTCGCGTTCGGCGAAAGAATGCGAACGACTGTTGCTCGATTCTGTTCCCGTCCTTCCTTTGTCTTGTTATCGGCGACGGGTTTCTCCTTGCCGAGGCTCATCTGGTAGATTCTCTGGATCGGGATGTCGGACTGGACAACCAGATAACGCAACACCGCGTCCAGCCGCTGCTGGCCCAGCTTGATGTTGTAATCGGCATCGCCCGTAGAGTCCGTGCGCCCTTCCAGAACAATTACTGCATTGGGATCCTGCTTGACCTTCTGCGCGAGGCTATCCAGAACCGCGTGGAACTCCGGTTGAAGCTTCGCACTGTTGAATGCGAAGTGAACCGAATCCTCCGCTGCGACAGTGTAATTGTTGCGATTTTCAAACTGACTCGCCAGTCCATCCACGCGCTTGCCCGTTTCGGCAACTCCCGCGCGTGCGCTTTCTGCGGCAGTCATGGCGCCGCCCGCCTTGGTGTCGACGGTGCGAATCTCAGTTTTTGCTGCCTGAAGGTCGCTTGACGTTTCATTGATCTTGGTCGCGTTGGAAGCGATCTGGCCGGTATGCTCTTTCGTAACGCGCGCATTTTCTCCAACCTGATCCGAGAGTTCAGCAACGTTGGTTTCCACGCGCTTCACATCGGTATCATGTTTCGATGTCAGTTGATCACTGGATGCCTGAACCTGGTTACGTACGTAACCTTTCGATGCGCATCCACTGGCGAATGCGAGCACTATTACACCTGTTGTCAATTTCGAAGCTACTGAATATCTCATTTCCTAACACCTCCCCTTCGCGGATTACATGGCACATCGGATTCCATACTCGGAATTACCGCTAAAGTTGGGCAAATGAAGGAACCAATCTGTCCACGGTGGCGTTTTCGCAGGTAAACTGGCGCGAGGATCAGGGAACTTTTCCTTGTCTGAATGGAAGCGAATACCCTCCGGTCTGTGCCGGCCCCAGCCGCCCGTGCTATCGTCACCCGCTATGCCTTTCGGAGATTTGCAAAGCTTTGTACAAGAACTTGAACGCCATGGGCAGCTGAAGCGCGTGAGCATGGAAGTAGACCCCGTTCTCGAAGCCGGAGAAATCGCACAGCGTGTTGTCGCCGAAGGCGGGCCCGCAATTATATTTGAGAACCCGCGAGGTGCG
>Ga0097621_100002819_pt1 | contig 11912 bp, 9 predicted proteins | sample KBSMisM72_FD_73165 | JGI IMG/M metagenome (GOLD analysis project Ga0097621, IMG submission 73165) | Miscanthus rhizosphere microbial communities from Kellogg Biological Station, Michigan, USA - KBS Miscanthus M7-2 (version 2) (version 2) | ecosystem: Host-associated > Plants > Roots >... | reverse complement strand
CCGGCCGCAGCGCGTTGACCTCCCGCACCCGCACGGGGTCGAGACCAAGCTCCGCGGCGATGCGATCCATGTGCACCTCCGCGGCAAACTGGGTCTGCGGCGCGCCAAACCCGCGGAACGCGCCGTTGGGCGGCGTGTTCGTCATCGTCGCGCGGCCGCGGATCCGGATGTGGTCGCAGCGATACGGGCCGCTCGCATGGATGACGCCGCGCGAGAGCACCACGGCGCTGAGCGTCGCGTAGGCGCCGCCGTCGAACACCGCATCGATGTCGATGGCGGTAAGCCGGCCGTCGCGCATCACGCCGGTCTTGTGGCGGATGATTGCCGGGTGGCGCTTGGTCGTGGCGACCATGTCCTCGACCCGGTCGTAGATCAACTTCACCGGCCGGCCGGCCTTCCTGGCCAGCAGCGCGGCGTGGCCGGCGATCATCGACGGGTATTCTTCCTTCCCGCCGAAGCCGCCTCCGGTCTCCGTCTGCACCACTCGGACTTTGTCGCCGGGGAGCCCGAGCAGGACCATCAGCGCGCGGTGCACGTAGTACGGGCACTGCATCGACCCGTGCACCGTGATCCCGTCGGCGTCGTCCGGCACGCCGTTGCCGGGCACGGCGACGACGCCGTTCGGCTCGATGTAGAGCTGCTCCTGGTGCCCCATCCGGTATTCGCCTTCGACGATCAGGTCGGCGATCCTGAAGCCTTCCTCGACGCGCCCCTTCTCGATCCCAATCGTCTTGAACACCGTCGACGATGCGGCCGCGTCGTAGTTCGGAGTGGACGGGCGGTAGTCGATCTGGACGTCTGCCGCGTGCAGCGTGTCGCGATCCTCGTGAGCCAGCAGCAGAATCGGCTCCGCGAAATGCCGCACCGTCCGTTCCGCCAGGCACGGTTGATCGTCGTCGATCAACGCCACGATGTTGCGGCCGGGGACGTCGCGGAAATCGACGATGGTGAAACCGGCGGTGTCGAAGTTGAAACGGATCGCGGCGATCTCGCCCGCGGCGATCGTTGAGCGGATCGTGCGGGCGTGCAGCAGGTTCGGAAACGGAAGGTCGTCGATGTACTGCGCCGCGCCGGTGACCTTCGACCCGCCGTCCTTCCGCAGGACGCTGCGGCCGACCGCTGGTGTCGCGCGAGGCATCGCGCCGATTATACGTAAAGGAGTCGCGGGTCGTTTTCAGGCGGCGGTGGACGAGACCGATTCCCGCCGCCGGCGACGCTGCCGTGCGCCGATCATCGCCGCCACGCCGGCTTCGTCGGTGGCCATCGGCCGGCCGTCCATGTAGGCCGCGAGGATCGCGGGGTGGATGTATGCCTTCCGGCACACCGCCTTGGTGTTGCCCAGCCGGCTGGCGACCGACGCGACCGCCTGCAGCACGTTGCGCTTCGCTTCCGTCTGCGACTTGAACCTCGCCAGCCGCGCCAGCGCCTGCGCGGCCAGCACGGTGCCGGCCCAGGTGCGGAAATCCTTCGCGGTGAAATCGTCGCCGCTGATATCGCGGAGATAGCCGTTCACGTCGTCCGAGCAGATCGTCTGGCGCTGCCCCTCGTCGTCCACATACTGGAACAGCTCGTAACCGGGAAGGTCTCGACATGCCCTCACGATGCGCGCGAGACGGGCATCGTGGAGCTCGACCGCGTGCGCCACGCCGCTCTTGCCGCGGAACTCGAACCTGACGGCCGCGCCACGGATCTTCGCGTGCCGATCGCGCATCGTCGTGAGACCGACGGAACCGTTGGCGCGGGCGTACTCCTCGTTGCCGATGCGGATCAGCGTCTTCTCGAGAAGCTGGACCGCGGCGGCAAGCACCTTCACGCGCGGAAGCCCGCTCTTGCGCACGTCCGAAGCGGTGCGCCGCCGAATCCGCCGCAGCGCCTGGGCGAAGGCCGGCAGACGGTTGTATTTCACCTCGTCGCGCATCTGCCGGAAGCGCGGGTGATAGCGGTACTGCTTGCGGCCGCGGGCATCGCGGCCGGTCGCCTGCAGATGTCCACGCGGGTCGGGACAGATCCAGACATTCGTCCATGCGGGCGGAATCACGAGCGACTTGATCCGCGCCAGCTCAACCGGGTCCGACACTTTCCGGCCGTCCGTGCGGACGTAGCGGAAGCGCCGCGGCGAGCCGAGCCGCTTGATTCCCGGCGTGCGATCGTCGCAGACATGGCGCAGTCCGGCGATCGTGGTGTCCCTTCGTTTAGCCATCCCAACCGTGTTTGAGCAAGAATGACGCCGTGCCCACACGACTCATCCTTGGCGTGCTCATTGTGCTCGCGCTCGGCGCCGCGCCTTTCACACAAACGCCGGCGCGCTACGACGTCCTGATCCGCAACGGCCGCGTCCTCGACGGCAGCGGCAACCCGTGGATCGCGACCGACATCGGCATCCGCGGCGGGCGGATTGCCGACATGGGACGGCTCGGCAATGCCGCCGCGGCCCGCGTCATCGACGCCGCCGGGCGCACCGTGGCGCCCGGCTTCATCGACGTGCATTCGCATGCGTCGCAGGGCCTCGAAGGCGCGCTCAAGGACGCGCGCCAGCTGATCGCGCAGGGGATCACCACCGTCGCCCTGAATCCTGACGGCGGCGGCACGACCGACCTGCGGACGCAGCGCGCCGGATTCGAGCAGCGCGGCGTCGGCGTCAACGTCGCGCTTTACGTGCCGCATGGCGCGATCCGCCGCGACGTGCTCGGCATGGCGGACCGCGCCCCGACGCAGGCGGAGCTCGACCGCATGGTCGCGATCGCGAAAAACGGGATGGAAGCGGGCGGCATCGGCCTGTCGTCGGGCCTCTACTACGCGCCCGGCAGCTACGCGAAGACCGAAGAGGTGATCGCGCTCGCCAAGGTCGTCGGTGAAATGGGCGGCGTGTACGAAAGCCACATCCGCGACGAGGCCGACTACAACATCGGCGTGGTCGGCGCGGTGCAGGAAGTGATTCGCATCGCGGACGAGGGCCACCTGCCCGGCATCGTCGCGCACATGAAGGCGCTGGGCCCCGCGAGCTGGGGATTGTCGATGGCGCTCGTGGAGCGGATCAAGCAGGCGCGGGATCGCGGCGTCGAGGTGTACGCCGATCAATATCCCTACGACGCCAGCGGCACCGGCATCGTCGGCGCGCTGATTCCCCGATGGGCGGAGGTCGGCGGACGTGCGGAGCTGCTGAAGCGGATTCAGGGAGCGGAGCACGATCGACTGGCCGCCGACATCCGGCGCAACTTCGAGCGCCGTGGCGGACCGGACAAGCTGGTGATTTCCCGCTACGCGCCGAACCCGGCCTACGAGGGACAGTCGCTCGCGCAGGTGGCCAGGGCGATCGGAAAAGCGCCCGACGAGACCGCGATGGAGCTGCTGGTGAAGGGTGACGCCAGCCTCGTGTCGTTCAACATGACCGACAGCGACATCGAGCTGATCATGCGGCAGCCGTTCACGATGACCTGCACCGACGGCGACCTCGTGCCGTTCGGCCAGGGCAAGCCGCACCCGCGCGGAAACGCCGCCTTCGCCCGCAAGATTCGGCTTTACGTGAACGAGCGGGGCACGATCGATCTGCCGTTTGCGATTCGGTCGATGACGAGCCTGCCGGCGTCGGTGTTCGGCCTGAAGGATCGCGGGACGCTGCGTCCCGGCGCGTGGGCGGACATTCTGATCTTCGATCCGGCCAAGGTGCGCGACGCGGCGACCTACCTCGAGCCGCACCAGTTGTCGGAGGGCATGGACTACGTCCTGGTGAACGGCGTCATCGAGAAGGATGCGGAGACGTTCACCGGCAAGCTCGGAGGACGTGTGGTGACGCCGGATAGAAGATAGAACTCAGTCGTCCCCTTCTTACGACCTCGCCGTCGGCCACGCCAGGCGGCACGCCCACAGGCAAAGCGCGGCGGCCGCCACCGTAATCAGCACGAAGAAGGGATCGGTCGCGAGATGCGGACCCTCTGCGAGCGCGCGCCAGACGTGGGCGGCGGTCAGCAGGCCAAAAACCGTTCCGGTCGTGACGACATACGCCTTCATCCCCGGCCTCCTTTCGATGCGCGCCGCGCCCCGGTCCTCGAACGCCACCACCACAGCCCATCGGTCGCGGCACGCGGCAGGCGCTGATTCAGTTGCCGCGCCACCATGACGATCTGTCCGCGGTGATGGCCCTCGTGCGCGACGAAATACGCCAGGACGTGGCCGACGTCGAGCGGCAGATTGCGCCAGACATATCCCTTCGACGGTGGCAAGACGCCGCCGGCGGCGAAGCCCAGCTCCAGAAGCTCCTCCATCCCGCGGCTGCTGCGTTTCAACGCCGCACTCAGCTGACGCGGAGTCACCGCGTAACGGTCGACGCGGGCGGGCGTCGTCACGCCGTGCTCGCGCCCCAAGGTCCTGATCCAGCTGCAGCGGGAGTTGTGGAGATGCGCCGCGATCATGCGGATGGTGCGCCGCGGCATGCCAGGGACTTCGGCCGACCAGAGCGGAGCTGGAAGATGCTCGAGCAGTTCGACGGTGACTCGATTGCTGGTCCGCCAGGCCGACAGGATCGACTCGTGAAGATCGGGCGTCGGGGACATCAGCGGTGGCTTCTCATCACCACGCGACCATCGAGCCCTCGAACAACGCGGCGAGCTCGTCCGGGCCGGCCGCTCTCGGCGACAGCTTCGTCACCCGGTGCTGAGGCAGCGTGCCTTCCACGAGACCCGGAATGTCCGACGAGGAGTAGCCGATCGCCTTCAATCCGTTCGGCATCTGCAGGCGCTGCATGAACCAGGTGATGCGATCGGCGAGGATGCTGCCGGCGTCGCCCGCCTTCGCGCCTGAAACATCCGCACCGAGCGCCGCGGCGGCTTCGAGGTGTCGCGCGGGATTGGCCGACGCCGTGAACCGGAACACCGCCGGCGCGTTCAGGATCACCGACATCCCATGCGGCACAATCGCGTGGTCGGTGAGGTAGCCCGGTGCGCGGTAGGTCTTCACGTTCCCCGAGACCGGGTAGGACATCCCGTGCGGCAGGTGCACCCCCGCGTTGCCGAAGCCGACGCCCGCGTACGACGCCGCCAGCAGCATGTTGGCGCGCGCCTCTTCATCCTGCGTGTCGTCGAACGCGCGGACGAGATACTGATTGACCATCCGGAGCGCCTGCATCGACCAGATGTCGCTGATCGGATTCGATCCCTGGTACGCCGGCCTCATCGCGGGGCGATCCGGCATCGGCCGATCGGTGTACGGCATCGCGGTGAACGACTCGATCGCATGGCTCAGGATGTCGAGTCCGGTGGACGCGGCGACCTGCGGCGGCATCGTCCGTGTGTTGTCGGGATCGAGGTAGCCGAGTGTCGGCTTGAGCCGGCGATTGGCGATGCCGGTCTTCGCCTTCAGCTTCTTGTAGTCGAAGATGGTGACGCCGGTCGTCTCGCTGCCCGTTCCCGCCGTCGTCGGGATCGCGAGCAGCGGCTTCAGCGGGCCGGGCACCGGAAGACCTTTACCGATCGGCGGGTTCACGTAGTCGAGGAAGTCGGCCGGCGGATACGTGGTGTAGAGATTGACGGCCTTCGCGGTGTCGATCACCGATCCGCCACCCACCGCGACGAACGCGTCGAACGGCCGCTCCTTCGCGAACGCGATGGCATCGAGAAACGACTCGTCGCTGGGTTCCACACGCACGCGGTCGTAGACCGCGTACGGAATCCTGTTCTGCTCGAGCGACTCGAGCACGGTTCGCACCGGCGGCAGCTTCGCGAGCACCGGATCGGTGACGACCATCACGAGCTTCGCGCCCATCTCGGCCAGGTCCATGCCGACTTCCCGCGTGACGCCGACGCCAAACCGGACGCTGGAGACGGCCATTTCGAACGCGATGTCTTTGGTCATGCCGGGCAAATTATAATGCCGCGATCGCATGGAGGTCAGATTCATGGTGTGGATCAGTCTGCTGGTCGCGCTGTCGTTGAGCCAGTCCCCTGCGGCCGATCAAGCTGGCCGCGTCTCCGGACGCGTGACGCTGCTCGGCGCGGGCTCCCCCGTCAGCGGCGCGCGCATCTCGCTGTTGCCCGCGGGCCGGCCCTCAGGACCGATCGGGCCGCCGCCACAGGCCATCAGCGATCAGGACGGACGTTTCGTCTTCGACCAGGTCTCACCCGGCACCTATTTTCTGGACGCGCAGAAGTCCGGGTTCGCGCCGGCTGACGGGTCGATCCGGCGCGAGACGATCACCGTCGCCGCGGGACAGTCCACCAACGTCCTGCTGCAGATTCAGCGGGGGGCGGCGATCACCGGCAAGGTGGTCGATTCGAACGGCGAGCCGTTGACCGATGCCCGCGTGGTCGTCCTCAGGCGCATGCCGATGCCTGCCGGAGGCGCCCGCGGCCTGCCACCGATGCCGCGCCTGGTACCCGTGCCAAGCCCGGGAGCGCAGACCAATGACCTCGGCGAATTTCGCGTGTTCGGCCTCGCGCCAGGCGAATACTTCGTCGCCGCGGCGCCGCGCTCGGTCGCGATGTTTCCGATGGGCGCGGCCAATCCGGCGAGCGAGCGAAAGACGGCTCGGACGACCTTCCCCACGACCTACTACCCTGGGACCAGCGATCAAGCAGCGGCGCAGCCGATTGCCGTGGCCGCCGGAGCCGAGGTCGGCAACATCCTCGTCACCATGCAGCCGGTGCCGGCGTTTCGTATCTCCGGGGTGGTTGTCGACGAGGAGGGCCATCCGGTCCCGGATGCGATGGTGATGTTGATGGGCGATCCGCGTGGCGGCGGCTTGATGGGACCGGTCGGCAACTCCAGGTCGCTACCGAACGGCCGGTTCGAGATCGACGATGTGCCGGCGGGGAGCTATCGGGCCAACGCCTCGATCATGATGAGAACGACGGCGTCGGGCGGTGGGATCGGCGGCGGCGCCGTCTCCTGGTCCAGTTCGGCGAGCTCCGGAGGCGGCGCCATACCGCAGCAACCGGTCGACATCGTCGTGGCCGACGCCGACGTCACAGGCGTGCGAGTGGTGGCACACCGGCCGAATCCACAGTAACACTCCGATGTAGTGCAGGCCTTTCAGGCCGGCAGGAGACCGCTCGGCTGGAGATCGAGCGCCGGCAGCAGCGGCGACTCGACCTGCTCGCCATCCGTCGCCGTCGACGTGAGAACGAGTCGCGTTTCCGACAACTGGTACACCTCGACGGATGGCCTGTCCGGCTCGACCAGCCAATACTCCCGCACGCGATGACGCTCGAACATTCGCAGTTTCCGGCCGCGGTCGTTGCGCGATGTGCCGGGCGACAAGATCTCGATCGCCAGATCCGGCGCATGACGCGTGACTTTCCGCATGTCGAGCAGATGTTCGCGCTCCGGCATGAACAACAACACATCGGGCTGCACCACGTCGTAGTCGGTCAGCACGATATCGAGAGGCGCGACGAACACGGAACCGCCGTGCGCCTGCACGTACGCGGATAGCACCAGATGCAGGCGCCCAAGGACAAACTGGTGGAGCAGAATCGGAGATGGAATTTCGAAGACCTCGCCGTTGTACAGCTCGTACCGGCGGCCATCCTCGGGCCATCGCTCCAGATCCGCGTAGCTCACGCGCTCCTGCGCAGCCTTCACGCCCGCCATTTTACATCGTCATGCGAGGGGCGTGCCGGCTGAAATCATTGGCAAAACGGGCGGAAGTGCGTGAAACGTGGCAGCGCCTGAAACGTGGCGATGGACGGATGATCGCAACAACTGCAAGGTGTTGGACGATGCGACGGCGGCGGCGACTATACTGGCGCGGGTTCGCCTATGTTCACGATCAGCAGCCTGCTCGTCGCGTTGTCGCTCGCCCCACAGGCGCCGTCCGCCGCTCAGCCCGGCCGAATTTCCGGGCGCGTCACCATCGCGGGCACCGCCACGCCTATCGCCGGCGCGCGCGTCACGATCGTTCCCGCCGCTCCACCGGCTGCGCCGTTCGACGGGCCGCCGGCGGCGATCACAGATCAGGACGGCCGCTACACCTTCAATCGCCTGGCGTCCGGCACGTACTACCTTCAGATCGCCAAGACCGGCTTCGCTTCGCTGTGGGAACCCGATCCGCCGCGCTCGACGAGCCTCCAGCTAGCGCCGGGAGAACTGCTCAACGTCGATCGTCAGCTGCAGCGAGGCGCCGTGATCGCCGGCCGTGTGGTCGATTCGCGCGGTAAGCCCATGGCCGGCATCAGCGTCAGGGCAATGCAGCGTCTCACACTGCCTGGCCTCCCGGTCCGCCCGGGCCGGCCGGCTCCTTTCTTCCCAGCCCCTGGCGAGACGCAGCCCACCAACGACCTCGGCGAGTTCCGAATCGCGGACCTGGCTGCAGGGGAGTACGTGGTCGCCGGGACGCAGGACAGGCCGGCGATGTTCGACGTCGCGACCAACGCGCCACCGCCGGCACCCGCGGCGCACTCCGCCATCGTGCTGACGTTCTATCCCGGCACGACCAACTCGCTTGGGGCGCAGTCGATTCGGGTCGGCGCAGGCGCGGAAGTCGCGAACATCGAGTTTGCGATGCAAGCGGCGCCGGCCTTCCGCATCTCGGGAACAGTTGTCGACGAGGAGGGCAACCCGGTCGCAGGTGCGATGGTCGCGCTGGTGGAAGATTCCAGTTCGGACGTCAGGATGATGGGATCTGCCGGGATCGTGACCACACGCGACAACGGTCGCTTCGAGATCGACGAGGTGACGCCCGGTACGTATCAGGCGCGCGCCACGATCCCGATCACCGTCGGGGACACGACGACCGCCTCCTGGGACACCGCCGACAGCGGCAGCCTCTCCGGGAGGGGCGCCGTCGCCTCCGGCCTGGCCGTCGTCACCTCGGACGGAGTCGGCGGCGGCAGCGTCACCGCCGTCAGCGACGTCACGCCGGCGGCGGTGCACGTGGATCAGCCGAGTGAGGTGATTGTCGTCGATGCCGACGTCACGGACCTGCGTGTGGTGACACGCCGCCCGACTCGCCGGTAATCAGCCGCACGCGGCGCTGCAGCGAGAAATAGGCCCACGCCCACTCGGACATCACGATGAAGCGGTTGCGGAAGCCGATCAGCCAGAAGATGTGCAGGAAGATCCAGAAGATCCAGGCGAAGAACCCTGAGATCTTCAGCCCGAAGACGTCGCCGACCGCCGCGTTGCGCCCGATCGTCGCCATGATCCCGTAGTTCTTGTAGCGGAACGGTTCGAGCGGCTGTCCGGCGATCGCGCGCAGCACGTTTCGTCCGGCGCAGGTGCCCTGCTGCATCGCGACCTGCGCGACGCCCGGCAGCGGCTTGCCGTCCTGCACGAACACGCACAGGTCGCCGACGATGAAGATGTTGGGATGCGCGGCGAGGGCGAGCGTGGGTTCGGGTGTGACGCGGCCCGCGCGGTCGAGCGGTACGCCCAGCGAGCGCGCGATCGGCGATGCCGCGACGCCGGCTGCCCAGAGCACGGTCCCCGCGGAAATCCGTTCCGCCCCGATCGTCACGCCGTCGCCGTCGACGCTGGTCACGACCGATCCCGTGCGGACCTCGACGCCGAGCCGCTCGAGCGATCGGCGCGCCGCCTCACGCAACACCTCCGCGAACGGCGGCAGGACCGAGGCTCCGCCTTCGAGCAGGACGATGCGCGCCGTCTCCGGGTGGATGCGGCGGAAGTCCTTTCGCAGCGACTGCCGCGCGATCTCCGCGAGCGCACCGGCCAGCTCGACCCCGGTCGGCCCCGCGCCGACGATCACGAACGTCAACAGCCGGCGCTGCCTGTCCGGATCGGCTTCCCGTTCCGCCGCCTCGAACGCCCGCAGCACGCGCCGCCGCATCTCCAGCGCATCGTCGAGCGTCTTGAGCCCGGGCGCATGCTCGGCCCACTCGGGATGACCGAAATAGGCGTGGGCGGCGCCTGGCGCCAGCACCAGGTAGTCGTACGCGATCGACTCCGCGCCGTCGATCAGCACGCGGCGGCCGGCCGGATCGATCTCGCGCACGTCCGCAAGCAGGACCTCGACGTTCTTCTGATGGCGCAGGATCCAGCGGATTGGCGAGGCGACGTCGCCGGGCGACAACGACGCCGTGGCGACCTGGTAGAGCAGCGGCTGGAACAGGTGATAGTTGTGGCGATCGAGCAGCGTGACGCTGACGTCCGCGCCGGCCAGCGCGCGCGCCGCGTTCAGCCCGCCGAACCCTCCTCCGACGATCACAACTCTTGCGGGGTTCAAGGTTCAGGGTTCCGGGTGCAGGGTTCGTTCGGGGTTCATGGTTTCCGGGTCCTGGGTTCGATCCGGGTTCAGGGTTCAGAACCCTGCACCTTGAACCATGAACCATGAACCCATCCTGGTGTTATCGTATCCGGATGGCGACATCTGGCAAACCCGATCGCTCGACGCGCGAGGACGTGCTCGGCGGTACCACGACCGTCGTCGAGACCGCGTGCCCGCTCGACTGCCCCGATGCATGCAGCCTCGCCGTGACCGTGCAGAACGGCAAGGTCGTGACGATTGACGGATCGCGCAAGAACCCGATCACCGACGGCTACATCTGCGCGAAGGTGCGGAAATTCGGCGACCGCGTCTACGGCCCGGACCGGCTGCTCTATCCGGCGGTCCGCAGCGGCCGCAAGGGCTCTGGACAGTTCACGCGGATCACGTGGGACGAGGCGATCGAGCTCGTCGCCACGCGCTTCGAGCAGGCGAAAGCCGCCGCCGGCGCCGAGTCGATCCTGCCCTACTCCTATGGCGGCTCCAACGGCCTGCTGACCCAGGACAACATCGATGCACAGCTGTGGCGCCGTTTCGGCACGTCGCGCCTGGCGCGCACGCTGTGCGCCGCCCCGACCGGCGCGGCCAACATGGCGCTGTACGGCAAGATGGCCTCGGTCACCTACCAGGATTATCCAGCCGCGAAGCTGATCGTGCTCTGGGGCGTGAACCCGTCCGCATCGGGCATCCACATCATCCCGTTCGTCCGCGAAGCCCAGAAACAGGGCGCGAAGCTCGTCGTCATCGATCCGCGCACCACCACGCTGGCGCGCACGGCCGACCTTCACCTGGCGGTCAGGACCGGGACGGACGTCGTCGTCGCGCTGGCGATCCACCGCTACCTCTTCGCCAACGGCTACACGGACGAGGCGTTCCTGCGCGAGCACACCAGCGGCGCCGAACAGCTGAAGGAACGCGCCGAGCCGTGGACCTTCGAGCGGGCCGCGGAGGTCTCCGGGGTCGACGCCTCCTCAATCGAGACGCTCGCGACGCTCTACGCCCAGAGCTCGCCGGCGCTCATCAGGTGCGGCTGGGGGCTCGAACGGAACCGCAACGGCGGCAACGCCGCGATGTCGGTGCTCGCGCTGCCGGCCGTCGGCGGCAAGTTCGGTGTCCGTGGAGGCGGCTACTCCATGAGCAACTCGGCATCGTGGAACATCGATCGCACGTGGATCGATGCGCCCGAGCCCGACACGCGGATCGTGAACATGAACCATCTGGGCCGCGCGCTCACCGAGTACAACGATCCGCCGGTCAACGTGCTGTTCGTCTACAACTGCAACCCGGCGGCGACCGTCCCCGACCAGCGGCGGGTGCTCCAAGGGCTCGAGCGCGAGGATCTCTTCACGGTGGTCTTCGAGCAGGTGATGACCGATACCGCGCTCTACGCCGATCTGCTGCTCCCGAACACCACGTTCCTCGAAGGCTACGACTTCGCGAAAGGCTACGGCTCGATCACGCTGGATCTCGGACGGCCGGTCATCGACGCGGTGGGCGAGGCCCGCACCAACGCCGACGTGTTCGGCAGCCTGTGCACCCGGCTTGGCCTGCTGAAGAACGAGGAGCCGGCCGACGAACTGGACCTGATGGTCACGGTGCTCAGCCAGTTGCCGGAACCCATCGGCAGCCCGCTGCGCGAAGGCGCGATGCCGACGCCGCCGTGCGGCGCTGCGCCGGTGCAGTTCGTGGATGTCTTCCC
>Ga0097621_100002818_pt1 | contig 11912 bp, 7 predicted proteins | sample KBSMisM72_FD_73165 | JGI IMG/M metagenome (GOLD analysis project Ga0097621, IMG submission 73165) | Miscanthus rhizosphere microbial communities from Kellogg Biological Station, Michigan, USA - KBS Miscanthus M7-2 (version 2) (version 2) | ecosystem: Host-associated > Plants > Roots >... | reverse complement strand
TGGGCAAACGCTGGAAAATAAATCAGGCCTGATAAGGGTGGCTACAACAATTGGAGTTATCGGGTTGATTGTTCAAATGATTGGACTCCTGCGCTGGACCTTCGTAGTTCCTGTGCTGGCAAGCACATTTTTAGATTCAAATGATGGAGAAACAAAAGCTGCAGCAATTGTTGCTTTTAAAACCATGCACCAGTTTGCAGGAGTCATATTGGGTGAGCATCTCGGCCAGTTATTCACGATTGCCTGGACAATTTTGATAACTGGTGTATTCAAAAAATTGAAGTTGGTTCCAATCTGGGTGACAACGCTTGGGTATATTAGTTCATTCATTTACCTGATAGCTCAGGCGGAATTATTTGCAACTGTCATTCCAGGTTTTCCGGTTTGGAATCCGGCTGGATTTCTGGGAAGCACTCTTTGGTTGATCTGGCTGATAATCATCGGGGTCAAATTTCTGAAAATGAAAATTAATTAACTGCTAAAAACAAGGCGCGAAGGATTGTTAAACTTCATGCTTTATAACAACTCGCTGAACATAATCAGTTACGGAAGTCAGCCTGAATGGATAAACCTTACGGGTTTCACTCATGTCAATATCGTCTCCAGCAGCATAAATAAGCATCAATGCTGCAAAAGATTCACTCAGGGAATCGGTAGCCGAAATTTTCTGGTCAAGCAGGGCTGCAACCGGAACATGTTGCAATTCAAACAAATTTCCTGAATACTTTTCGAAAATTCCTACTGCTTCCAAAGGACTCAGTGCTTCTGGTCCTCCAAGCTGGAATATAGAATTCCTGAATGCATCATTATCCACGGATGCCACCGCTATTGCCGCAACATCCTGCAGGCTGATCCAATTAATTTTATTATTCCCTTCCCCATAGATTGTTGCTTTTGAGTTTGGAAAATCAAATCCTACGGCCGGGCTGAGCCATACTTCCATAAAAAATCCTGCCTGGAGGATTGTGTAGTTCATTTTACTTTCCTTAAGCTCGCTTTCAACTTTACGTTTTGCTGTTTGTAATGGAAACTGCTGGGACATTGGACAGAATGAAATGAAAATAAACTGATTCACACCGCTACCTTTGGCAGTACGAATAAGATTTACCTGACCATTATAGTCGACACTATCTATTGAATCCCCTTCCTGGCGAGACAATGTGGAAGAAGCAGTAGAAATGATTGTTTGCACACCCTCAATAGCTTTCCTAATGGACGCAGTATCCTTTAAATCGCCCTCCCTCGTTTCTACTCCAAGCTGCTGAAGAAAACTGAGTTTCGCAGGATCAGAAGAATTCCTGACCAATGCTATTACGGTTTTACCGGTGCTTATAAGCTGGCGGCAGATTTCTGTTCCCAAAAAACCTGTAGCGCCAACAACCAATATGGATTTCTTTGAATTTTCAGACATGGTTAGAAATTTAAATGTTTAAATCCAAAAGTGCCGGGTAGGATGTAACTGTCAGGAAAGTATGAGATAATAAATATGTTTCTGAACCGGATTAGAAATGATAAATCAAAATTATAGAGAAAACCGGGAAAACAACAAATTCAATATGTGCCTCTCTGGCCGTTCCTATTAACCTGCCATTCAATTGATTAATATTCATCCAGTCGGCAAAAGACGGTCCTAACATCAGTTGATTTACGGGCAGAAAAGTGTTCACTGAAAAATCGATATTATTTTTTAACTTCAAAAAGGAAACTTTGCGGTTGGCAGGAATACAGGGCTATTAAATAAAACTTTGAACATATGAAAGTCAAGTTTTATGGAGTGAGGGGCTCCTTGCCAGTTTGCGGGAAAGAATTTGAACGTTATGGCGGAAACACAACCTGCATAAGGATATTTCGCGAATTAGTTAACAGAATTGCAATTATCGATGCCGGGACCGGGATTAGAAATCTAGGAAAAGAAATTATCAACGAGGGTGTTTCCCAGAATATCATAAATATTCTTTTTTCACATTTTCATTGGGATCATATACAGGGGCTTCCGTTCTTCGCTCCTGCTTATAATAAGAAGCAGAGAATCGGTATTCTTGCTATGGGCAGAAAAGGGAAAATTAAGAATCTAAAAGAAATATTCTCCACACAAATGCAGGATGAATATTTTCCAGTAAACCTGGAAACAATGGGCGCGCAGTTCGAGTTTTTAACACTTGGAAGTAAAGAAACCATTTTTGGAGCCGTCATTAAAGCGGCTGCTCAACATCATCTTCATGCAGGTGGTTCCTATGGTTTCCGGATTGAAGACGAATCTGTGTCGCTGGTTGTATGTACCGACGCGGAGCATATTGATGGAATAGATCCAAATATCGTTGACCTTGCCCGGGATGCCGATCTTTTAATTCATGATGGACAGTATACGACTACGGAATATAAAAAATATAAAGGCTGGGGACATAGTTCCTTTGAACAGGCTGTCAAAGTAGCTATCGAGGCCCGTGTGAAACGTCTTATCATCACACACCATGATCCGGATCACAATGACGACTTTCTGGACAATATGGAAAGAGAGTGCCAGGCTATTTTTCCCAACTCTTTATTTGCCAGGGAAGGGATGGAAGTAATGGTCTGATTAATTCACTTTTCTCATCCAGAATGATCCTGGAACTTCATCTTTCATGTTTCCAAGACCGGGTAATTTGGAGAACATTTGCTGTGGATAGTGAGACTTAAGGTAATTCAAAGAACCTATTATTTTAAAATCCTGATTGCAGGTTAGAAAAGCTTCCAGAATATACTGTTCATTCCAAAATATTCCGTCTGCAACAAGCAACTTTTCGGGATAATCTTTGGGTGAGTAAATATCATGCACATAAATAATAACGCCTTTTCGAAGCCCGGGAAGTATTTCCAGGAATTCATACAGCACGTCTCCCTGGGAGCGCACCACATGGGAGGAGTCAATAAATAAAAAATCATTCTCTTCTAAACTATTAAAAAAATCCGGTGGGACGTCTTCCACGCGTTGCGTTATAATGCGAGCCCCCGTTTTCTCCAGCCAAGGCTTTTTATCTGGTTCGATACAGATATGTTCCGTCTGGCAGCCAGGATCCCATTGACGATTACCGTTGATCGCTCTTTGAACCATCAGCGTTGAATAACCGCTCCTAATTTCAATAATCCTCGCGGGTTTGAAATAACGTATCATACTATACAGGTATTCTGCATCACCCGGGGGGAAAGAAGGGTTATCATAATCGAAATTTGAGTCCTCCTTTTCTTTTCTAAAAGGAATTCCAACCAGTTCCTCCTGAAATTGAAATTTTTCCAACAATCCAAGCTGTTCCTGGTCGTTCCATTTGATACCAGGTAAAAAACGATCCCGATCAAATGGAAGTTTTAATAGCCGGTTGTCAAATAATGGTTCGTTATAATGGTTGATAATAGGAAAAACGCCCACTTTTTTAAAAATGGCTTTACTTACAGGCATATTGGCGATCCGTATTTTCCTTATACTGAATAAAAGCAGGGAAGCGAGCAATGTGAAAGGAGACAGAATAACATCCAATAAGGGGTATAATGGTTTAAAAAATTTCCTTATTGATTGCCTGGTCATTATTAGTATGATTTTATTAACAATCTGAATTATTCATGAAATGACCCTTACTGTCGAAATTACCTATTTTTTTATGCCTTCCGATCCTTCAAGAATTTACACGATCAATTTTTAGCCGAATGTCAAACAGAAACATGGACGGGTGCTTAGCGAATTTTTGTAAACCGTGCGGCATACATAGAATCTGCTGAGTCGCTATAGCCTACCATCAACTCGTCTTTGTCCTTGTGCAATACACCGGATCCTTCGAGTGCGGCAGATACAATTTCATTTTCACCGGAAAAGACAGAACAGGTAATATATACTAAGACACCGCCAGATTTCAGGCGGCTTGCAATATTCGAGAGAATTTTTTCCTGGCGCTGTCGATAATTTGACACTACACCAGGATTAAAATAATAAAGTGCTTCTGGCGTACGGCTCCAGGTGCCGCTCCCGGTACAGGGCAGGTCTGCCACGATGTAATGGAAGGATCGTCGGGGGATGTCGTGCAAGTCAGTAAGATCTGCCTTAAACAACTGATCAGGATTAACTCCTGCTTCCTTAAAGCGTTTCAGGCAATTCTTTAAAATTGATTCGCGTATATCTGAAACAGTTAGTTTACAGCCGGGAAAGAGGTCGGCCATCAAAATGGATTTTCCTCCACTTCCCGTGCAACAGTCCCAGGCTTCAAATTCTTTCTTATTGTCCGGTTTTAAATAAAGCGCCGTCCGTTGCGAATTCAGATCCTGGATCACGGCTTCACGGTTTATGATGATTACGTCGTCCAGCTTTGTACCTGGGGCAAATGAAAATGTTTTAAATGGCAATTCCGATACTGGGTCAGCGTCCCGGAAATCAATATGGTGTTCCTGTAGTTTTATACTTAGAGATTGTTCATATCCGGGTCGGACCCGAATAAACAACCGGGGTTTTTCCAGGAAGGATAAACAAAATAAGCCGTGGTTAATACCCTCACTCAATAAGTTTTTCCATGGAAATATTTCAAGCTCATTAAACTCAGGAAATTTATGGCGGACGATAGCGAGTTTTTCCAATAACGTCCTTTCAATCTGTTCATGCCATTCGGGTCTCAGCCATTCCAGAATCTGTTCTTTTTGATGATTGCAAAGAAACAGGCCAGTCAGAATTCTTTCTTCGATGGAGACGTTTTTAAGTGTATGACCCAGCCTGAAAAAGCAATAAATCATTTCACTTACCTGTTTCCTGTCACGTGAGCCCATTTGCGGATTTTCACGGAAGTAGTTTTTGAGAAAGCTTTGCAAGGGTATTTCTCCGGAATAAGCGGATAGAATCCGAACGGCGTAACGGAGAAGGTTGTCAATTCTCATGAATTAAATTCACCTGTCTTTTTATGAGGATAAGTCATGGGTGAATCCGGAAGGAAAGTCTTCTTATATATCATGAAATTTATAATTCGCTAGTAGCGGTATCAGGCAGTTGAAGGTATCATAATTCAAGCAGGGCTTTGACTGGATCTTTTCCAAATAGTAGCTGGTCGGGATTTTCGAGCAATTCTTTCACTCTAACCAGGAAACTAACAGATTCACGTCCGTCAATAATTCGGTGATCATAACTAACAGCCAGATACATCATAGGGCGGATTACGATTTGTCCGTTAAGCACAACTGCTCTTTCTTCTATTTTGTGCATGCCCAGGATAGCTGACTGCGGAATATTAATGATGGGTGTAGACATGAGAGAACCAAAAACTCCTCCGTTGGTGATTGTAAACGTCCCGCCCTGCATTTCTTCCATGCTCAGTTTATTATCCCTTGCCTTGCCGGCGAGTTCAACAACTTTTTTTTCAATCTCTGCCATGCTAAGGCTTTCTGCATTTCGAATTACCGGCACGACCAATCCTTTCGGTGCTGAGACGGCAATTGAAATATCGCAATAATCATGAAAAACAATTTCTTCTCCGTCAATATATGCGTTTACAGCAGGCCATTCCTGCAGTGCGTAACAACATGCTTTGGTGAAAAAACTCATGAACCCAAGATTAACTCCATGTTTCTCCTTGAATTTATCCTTGTATTTTGTACGTAGTGTCATTACCTGGCTCATATCCACCTCATTAAAAGTGGTAAGCATCGCCGTTGTATTTTTTGCTTCTACCAACCGGCGGGAAACCGTTTTGCGGAGATTACTCATTTTCTCCTTCCGAAGGTCGCGTCCAAACAATGCTTTTCCCGGAAGACGTCCAGGATTATTTAAAGCATCCAGTACGTCGTGTTTTACAATTTTTCCGTTAGCACCAGATGGAATGATAGTACCCTTGTCAACTTTTTTATCAGAAATAATAGCCGCGGCAACGGGAGTAGCTTTCGGCTCCGCTCCTGAATCCTTTTTTTCGGCTGCCTGTGAAACAGCTACTTTTTCGGCGGCTGATTTCGCAACCGGTTCGGTTGTCTTTTGCGGAGTTCCATTCGTGGCATTTGCTTTTTCAGCGGTCTTTGCAGCAGGCTTAACAGCAGATTCATCAATACTTGCCAGCACATCGCCGATTTTCAGTGTATCTCCTTCCTTTCCATGCGTCTTCAGAGATCCGGCTTTTTCCGCATTCACTTCAAAAGTTGCCTTTTCGCTTTCGAGTTCGGCAATCACCTCATCACGGTCGACATAATCTCCGTCCTGTTTCAGCCATTTTACCAGGGTTACCTCACTGATGGATTCACCAACAGCCGGAACTTTAATATCAATCATCTGCTTTTGAATTTACATGCACGAAGATAATTTAATTAGTCAAAGACGATCAATTTTCCAGTCAAATGCTGAATGCCGTCTCAATGATTTCAGATTGTTCCTGCGCGTGCACTTTGGCGTAACCGGTAGCTGGTGAAGCCCCCGGCTGACGACTGATAAAGCCATAGTTAATAGTCTTCAGATTCATTTGTAAAAATGAGGCCGCGCCCATATTCAAAGGTTCTTCCTGAATCCAGAACCAGGTGGCATTATTATACTTTTTATATAACAAATCCAGTTGGTTTGTAGGCAAAGGATAGAGTTGTTCAAGGCGGATAATCGCAATGTCTTTACGGTTATCCTTCACCTGTCTTTCTGCCAGTTCAAAATAGATTTTCCCGGTGCAGAATAATACCTTTTTCACCTGAGCAGCATCTCCCGCAAAACGGTCATCGATTACTTCCTGAAAGCCGCCACCGGTAAAGTCAGATATTTTAGAATAACTGCCTGGGTGGCGCAGGTTGGCTTTGGGAGAAAAGTTGACCAGGGGTTTTCTGAAGGGCCACGCCAGCTGGCGACGCATGGCATGAAAATAATTCGCCGAAGTAGTCACATTGGTGACTATCAGGTTCAGTTCCGCACACATTTGTAAAAATCGCTCCATCCGCGCACTACTGTGTTCAGGACCCTGACCTTCGTAACCATGCGGGAGCAGCAATACCATTCCGTTCATACGCTGCCATTTTTGTTCGCCCGCGGCTATAAATTGATCGATCATTGTCTGAGCACCATTACAAAAATCACCAAACTGTGCTTCCCAAATAACCAGTGCGTTCGGATTGGCCATTGCATAGCCATACTCAAAACCCAGCACGCCATACTCGCTAAGCAGGGAATTGTAAATTCTGAACTGCCCTTTGGCACCAGGAATCCTACTAAGCCTGTTGTAGGACTCGTCGGTTTTTTCGTCCTGCAGAACGGCATGCCTGTGTGAGAAAGTTCCCCGGCAAACGTCCTGGCCACTCATTCGCACATCTCTGCCGTCGAGTAAAATACTCCCATAGGCCAGCAACTCGCCCGACGACCAGTCGAGTTTTTGTTCATCGTTGAACAATTTTTGTTTGTCCTGCAGGAGCTTCTCTATCTTTTTAAGCGGCGTAAAAGATTCTGGCCAGTTCATCATCGCACCAAAAATTTTCCGCAGATCAAATTCTGATACGGCAGTAACGGGCGACTTTTCAAAATCAACAGGCGTCGCCCGGCGCAGACTTCTCCACCACATTTCCGGTTGCTGGTAAGTATAGGGAAGCGGTTTTTGTTTTACTTCATCCAGTCTTTCCTGCAGGTCGTTCCAGAACTTTTTTTCCATTTCCTTAGCCAGATCACGGGCATCACTTTCGCCATTTTCGATGAGGAACTGTGTATATACCTCGCGGGCATTAGGATGTTTATCAATCAATGCGTAAAGAGTAGGCTGGGTAAACTTGGGATCATCGCCTTCATTATGCCCGTGCCTGCGATAACAGACCATATCCACAAAAATATCTGCATTAAACTCCTGACGGTACCGGGTTGCAATTTCTGCGCATTTTACAGTTGCTTCGGGGTCATCTCCATTCACATGGAGTACGGGTGAATGCAACGCAGCTGCCAGTGAGGTACAATAATCTGAACTTCTGGCTTCTTCAAAATCTGTTGTAAAACCGATCTGATTATTGATCACAAAATGAATCGTACCACCTGTATAATATCCATCCAGATTGCACATCTGCAAAACTTCATATACGATACCCTGGCCTGCAACAGACGCATCGCCATGTATTAATATGGGAAGAATTTTGTCAAAATCACTGCTGTACATTACATCTGCTTTCGCACGGGAGAAGCCCACCACTACCGGATCAACCGCTTCGAGGTGAGAGGGATTGGGCATGAGCTTTACATGAACCTTCTTATCGGTTGGTGTGGTCAGTTCACTTCCGAATCCGAGATGATATTTAACGTCACCGCTGCCCATGGTCTGGTCGAGTTTGGCAGTCCCTTCAAATTCACTGAAAATCTGTTCATAAGTCTTACCCAGGATATTGGCGAGAATATTCAGACGACCCCGGTGAGCCATACCCATGACCACTTCATGTACATCATATTCTGCCGCCATATTGATGATGGCGTCCAGGGCCGGAATGGTCGTTTCACCTCCTTCCAGAGAAAATCTTTTCTGCCCGATATATTTCGTGTGCAGAAATTTTTCAAACATTACCCCTTCATTAATTTTTTCCAGGATCCGCTTTTTTTTCTCAAGCGGAAGCGGCTCGATGAATTTCTTCTCCATTTCTGCCGTCAGCCAGTCAACCTTTTTCTGATCACTGATATATTTAAATTCAATTCCTACATGGTTGGCATAACATTTCTGGAGATGCCCCAGGATATTCCGGAGACTGGTTGTACCCAGCCCGATCAGGTTACCGGCAAAAAAGGACTTGTCCAGGTCTTCCTCTGTAAATCCGAAAAAACCCAGATCCAGATTGGCGCCACGGTCCTTTCGCGCTCTAATGGGATTGGTTTTGGCTATCAGATGACCTTTGTTCCGGTAACCCAGGATTAACCGGTATGCGCCCAGTTCTTTCTTCCAGTCCACTCCATCGGTGGTTTTGTAGGCAGTTTCTTTGGAAACCACGGCCTGCCCGTTGCCATTTTTACCTTGGGTAACGGCAAAATCAAAGCCTTCAAAAAATTTTTTGAACTCAGGGTCAACACTTTGTGGATCTTTTACAAAATCCTGGTATAAACTTTCTATAAACGAAGGGGAGGAATTCGTGATGAATTGTAAGTCTTTCATTTTTTGACATTAATCGCGTTACAAATATCGTTAAAAGAAACTTCCGGATTATTTTTCAATATTTGCCCATTTTTCCTACCTTTGCCGTCCAAAATTCTGAATTCATGGCCAATCACCGCGCAACGAAAAAAGATGTTCGAAAAGCTTCCAAACGCCGGGACAGCAACCGTTACTATGGCAAAACTACCCGGAATGCGATCCGTGATCTGAAGACCATCAAAGAACCGAAAGCCGCAGGCGAAAAACTGCCTGAAATTGCCTCACTAATTGACCGCCTAGCAAAAAAAGGCGTTATCCATAAAAATAAAGCCGCGAACCTGAAGAGCAAGCTGACACGGAATGTGAACAAGCTGGTTGTCGCCAAGTAAAGTTAAAAGGCAAAAGTAAAATATCACTCAAATTATTCTAAAAGGATAAAAGGCACTCCGCGAGGGTGCCTTTCTACTTTATCATTTTACGTATTAATTTTCCTTTCCGTGGCACTGTTTATATTTCTTTCCACTTCCACAGGGACAAGGATCATTTCTTCCCACTTTCGGGCCTACTTTAACGGGTTCCTGTTTGACGGGTTCTGAAGGTTCATAATAGTCTCGGCCTTCATCCATTATAGGCCCCGGCCCCGCACCGGCCGTAACTAATTCATCCTTCCGTACTTTCATCTTGCTCATATCTGTTTTCTGTTCCCGTCCTTCTCGGATTGGCGCTTGCTGCTCAACAGGAATAGCACAATGACAAAGAAAACTGACAATTTCCTTGTTCATATTGTTATCCATTGCCCTGAAGAGTTCAAATGCTTCCATTTTATAAATGACCAGCGGATCTTTTTGCTCCAGGTAAGCAGTCTGCACACTTTGCTTCAGATCATCCATTGCCCGTAAATGTTCCTTCCAGGCGTCGTCAATGATAGACAGCGTGATCTGTCTTTCCACCGCATTCATCAGTTCACGACCCTGGGTATCCAGGGTTTTTTGAAGATTGGCCAGGACGTTTATTATTTTCTTACCATCTGAAAAAGGCACAACCACATTTTCAATATGGCGACCCTGATTCAATAAGATATTTTTGAAAACGGGCACCGCGTCCTTCTGAACCTCCGCCATTTTGCGTTCATAGTTGAGTGTTCCTTCAGTATATAATCTTTCCACGAGGTGCTCCAGATTATCTTTTAGAAATTCTTCTTCAGTAATAGCGGTTGACACACCGAAATGAAGGATTATAGCCACCTTAAATCCTTCAAAATCTTCCGCATCGCGATAAGTGCCCACCATACCCTCTGCAACTGAATAAAACGCATTGTCGAGATCAAGTGCAAGACGTTCACCAAAAAGTGCGTGATTTCTTTTTTTATAAACCACATTCCGTTGCTTGTTCATGACATCGTCATATTCAAGTAGTCTCTTCCTTATGCCAAAATTATTTTCCTCCACTTTTTTCTGAGCCCTCTCTATACTTTTGGTTACCATACTGTGCTGGATCACTTCACCTTCCTTATAACCCATCTTATCCATCAGAGAAGCAATTCGCTCGCTGCCGAACATGCGCATGAGGTCATCTTCCAGTGCTGAATAAAACTGTGTAGTGCCAGGATCACCCTGTCTTCCCGCACGTCCCCGTAACTGGCGATCCACCCTGCGACTCTCATGTCGTTCCGTGCCTATGATGGCGAGACCACCGGCTTCTTTTACTCCGGATCCCAGCTTGATATCCGTACCGCGGCCAGCCATATTCGTGGCTATGGTTACTGCACCAGTTAATCCCGCTTCCGCTACCACCTGGGCTTCACGCGCATGTTGTTTTGCATTCAGCACATTGTGTGGAATCTTTTTTACGGACAGCATTTTACTCAGCAGTTCGCTCACTTCTACGGAAGTAGTACCCACCAGGGAAGGTCTGCCTTCCGATCGCAACCTCTCTATATCGTCAATGACCGCTTTGTATTTTTCTCTTTTAGTTTTATAAACCAGGTCCTGCGAATCCTTACGGATCACCTGCACATTGGTAGGAATTGTTACTACGTCAAGCTTATAAATATCCCACAATTCTGCTGCTTCGGTTTCTGCCGTACCGGTCATACCGGCCAGCTTATGATACATGCGGAAATAATTTTGGAGGGTAACTGTTGCATAGGTTTGAGTTGCCGCTTCAATTTTTACATTTTCCTTTGCTTCTATGGCCTGGTGTAACCCGTCACTGTAGCGACGCCCCTCCAGAATACGTCCGGTTTGTTCATCCACAATTTTAACCTGACCGTCGAGCACTACATATTCCACGTCCTTATCGAATAAAGTATAGGCTTTAAGCAACTGCTGAACGGTGTGAATCCGATCTGCTTTGATTGAATATTCATTTAACAGTGCTTCTTTCTGCTGGAATTTGTCTTCAGCAGACATATCACTTTTTTCTATGTCGGCGAGTTTGATTCCGATATCCGGAAGAACAAAGAATTCCGGGTCTTCTCCTTCCCGGGTAATTGTCTGAATACCTTTATCCGTCAGGTCGACGGAATTGTTTTTTTCATCAATACTGAAGTAAAGTTCACTGTCTACCTTGGGCATTTCCTTTTGCTGGTCTGCCAGGTAATAATTTTCTGATTTCTGTAATTTCACCCGTATTCCCGGCTCGCTCAGAAATTTAATCAGGGCGCCAGTTTTCGGAAGACCGCGGTGGGCACGCATAAGCGCCAAGCCACCATCTTTGGGATCGTCATTATTTTCTGCAAACTTCTTCTTGGCTTCATTCAGATAATAGTTGGTCACTTTTTTCTGTGCTTCCACCAGTCGCTCCACCCGGCTTTTTAGCAGGTGATACTGTTGGTCGTCTCCTTTG
>Ga0097621_100002817_pt1 | contig 11913 bp, 3 predicted proteins | sample KBSMisM72_FD_73165 | JGI IMG/M metagenome (GOLD analysis project Ga0097621, IMG submission 73165) | Miscanthus rhizosphere microbial communities from Kellogg Biological Station, Michigan, USA - KBS Miscanthus M7-2 (version 2) (version 2) | ecosystem: Host-associated > Plants > Roots >... | reverse complement strand
ATGCGGCAGAAGGCTCAAGGTTTGCAGGCAGTCAATGCAATCCTATCATTGTTGATGCTGTTATGTATGCGGCTTCAGCCCGCCACCGGATATATGCTATCAATGCGGAGAATGGAAAAAAGGTATGGTCATTTGATCCCTATAATGAAGGACCCGGTGGAGGATCTTTTCGGGGCGTCACTTATTGGGAGGATGGGAATGATAAAAGAATTTTATTTACAGGTGGCGACAATCTTTTTGCATTGAATGCAGAGACGGGACAGCCAATTGCTGCATTTGGAAAAAACGGGAAAGTTAGTATGAATGTGGGCATCAGAGATGACCCTGAAAAGATATCGGTAAAGCCAACATCGCCGGGTATTGTGTATAAAGATTTGTTGATAATCGGAAATGAAGTATCAGAATTATATGGTGCACAACCCGGTTATGTGCGGGCCTACAATATAAGAACAGGTAAATTAGAATGGACTTTTCATACCATTCCAAAGCCCGGAGAATTGGGATATGATACCTGGCCGAAAGATGCCTGGAAATATGCCGGTGGCGCCAACGACTGGGGCGGCATGAGTATGGACGAAAAAAGAGGCATGGTTTTTTTGGCAACAGGTTCCCCATCGTATGATTTTTATGGAGCAGATCGTGCAGGAAAAAATTTGTTTGGAAATTGTGTGATAGCGCTTGATGCAAAAACCGGCAAATATATCTGGCACTTTCAAACCATTCATCACGATTTATGGGATTATGATTTGCCGGCACCTCCTAATCTTGTTACAGTAGAAAAGAATGGAAAAAAAATAGATGCGGTGGCGCAAACATCAAAGGTTGGTTTTCTGTATGTATTAGACCGTGAAACCGGAGAACCTTTATTTCCGGTAGAAGAAAAACCGGTACCGGCTTCTGATGTACCAGGAGAGCAAGCCTGGCCAACACAACCTTTTCCGGTAAAACCAAAGCCGTATTCGCGACAGTATATGACGACAGACGATCTGGCTGATTTCTCGCCGGGTGCGCACGATTCATTGACGAAGATGTTTGGTAATCTGAGGTATGAAGGATTATTTACGCCTCCTTCGGTTAAAGGCACGTTGAATCTTCCCGGAACAATTGGAGGATCAGAATGGGGTGGTGCAGCTTATGATCCGGCAACAGGAATTATTTATCTGAAATCGAACGAAGCGCCGGAAATTGATTTGCTGCAAAAAGTTGATCCTGTAAATACGTCTGCAGCCCTTTCTATTCCTGCAGATGGGAAAAAGATTTATACTGCTTATTGTGCCACTTGTCATAAGGCCGATAGAACAGGCGACGAACCCATTTATCCATCATTGGTTGATCTTAAAAAAAGAATGACAGAAGTTGAAGTATTGAACAAAATAAAAGCGGGTGGCGGAAAGATGCCTCCATTTGCAGGTATACTAAAGGGACATGAAGAAGGCATTATAAATTATTTATTTGAAAAAACAGATAAACGTTTATTACAAAAAGAAATGGATCTGGCAGAGATAAAAAATAACCGGTCATCGAATGCAGCGCTAAAAAATGAAAAAGAGAAGCGGGATACTACCGCTATGTACCTGAATATAACTGCCTATGCGCAGTTAAAGGGTACCGACGGTCACCCGGCCACTAAACCACCCTGGGGTGTATTGAATGCTATTAATCTTAATACCGGTGAATATGAATGGACAATACCTGTGGGAAATAATCCTGAGCTACAGAAAAAAGGAGAACCAGTTACAGGTGCTACCGGTTCACCGGGACCAATTGTAACCGCCGGTGGACTAGTGTTCCTGGGAGGTTCACGGGATCGCAAATTTCAGGCCTTTGATAAAGCTACTGGTAAGCTGCTGTGGGAAACAATACTACCTGGTTTTGCATCTTCTACCCCTTGTACATATGAAAGCAATGGAAAACAATATATAGCAGTATCAGTTGCCGGAAACAAAGAATCACCAGCCGGATATATAATGACCTTTGCATTGCCCGGATAAAATTATTAACCTGAGACACATGACGCAGGTGAAATTGTCGGCCATGCGTTAATAGCAATCAATTATTGTTTTATAAACCCGGAGTATCAAATAAAAAAAATACAAATGAAAAGAAGAGATGTTTTAAAAGGATTTTCACTGCTGCCAATAGCAGCAGGTAGTATTGCTACTGCTATTCCTTTTTCGTCCGATGCTGCTCCCCAGCCAGTAACGAGGGATTTTTTTAAAGAATTGGGCGTTACTCCTATTATCAACGCGGGTGTAACTATGACGTTCTTATCAGGGTCTCTTATGATGCCTGAAGTGCTGGAGGCTATCAACTCAACGGCCCATGATTTTGCGAATATGTATGAATTGCAGGATAAAGTAGGGGCAAAAATTGCAGAAATGCTAAAGTGCGAAGCTGCGATGGTTACCTCTGGTGCAGCATGCGCCTTGCTGCTGGGTACTGCCGCAACCATCACCGGCACTGATAAAGAAAAAATCAGTCAGCTTCCCAATCTTCCCGGGCCGCAGCGGGAGGTTATTATTCAAAAAAAGCACCGGTATCTCTTTGATCAGGCGGTGCGTACAACCGGTGTAAAGTTGGTAGAGGTGGAAAGTGCTGCGCAGATGGAACAGGCCGTCAATGCCAATACCGTGATGGCATTATTTTTCAATGCTGCAGAAGAGGGGCATGCTATAACCCATGAAGAATTTGTAGCAATTGGTAAAAAGTATAAAATCCCAACATTCATTGATGCAGCTGCAGATGTGCCACCGGTTGAGAATCTTTTCAGGTTTCAAAAAATAGGTTTCGACATGGTTACATTTTCAGGAGGCAAGATGATACGTGGTCCTCAAAGTGCGGGACTATTGTTTGGAAGAAAGGATTTGATAGAAGCCGCCAAACTCAATCACAGTCCGTATGAAAGCCCTATCGGCAGGCCTATGAAGGTGAATAAAGAAGAAATGTTTGGCATGTATGCAGCGTTGAAGTCTTATTTAGAACGGGATCATAAAAAAGAATGGGATGATTGGATAGATCGTACCAAACGTATTGCTGCGCAATTAGAAACCATACCAACAGTAAAAGGTGAAACTGTAATAGATCCTGGTCCTGCAAATGCATTTCCCAGGCTGGCGGTTACCTGGGATCAGAGCCGGGTGAAGATTACCAACAAAGACGTGCTTAAGGCTTTGAAAGAAGGCACTCCGAGTATAGTGGCAAACGGCGGAAAAAACAATGTGCTCAATGTTGGGGTTGTCTTGCTTCGTCCGGAGCAGGTTGATATTGTAGCAAAACGTGTAAAGGAAATTCTGGAAAAGGCTGTATAGAAGAAGGCTATATATTCAAAAGAGGCTGTCTCAGAAGGGGAGGGTATGCAGCAATTACCTCCCCATTTTTATGCCTGTAATTATATCGTGAAAAGATAATTGGTATCAGTGCTTTAATCCGCCTGATCAACAGTGGCATTCTTTTTTAAAGATTGCATAAATTCTGAAGGTGATTTCCCAAATTCTTTTTTAAACATGCGCGAAAAATAAGAATGGCTTTGCAGACCGATTCTGTCTGCTACTTTATTGAGTGCAATATCTTCATGGGTCATAATTTGTATCGCTTTTTTAAGGCGTATGGTTTTTATAAACTCCCCAACAGATTGATCCGAAATGCTTTTTATTTTCTGATAAAGTTTTGTACGGCTAATGTATAAATGATTGCATAAAAAATCCACATCAAGGGTCGGCTCCTGGATATTTGCTTCAATCAGTTCCAGCAATTTGCTTATAAAGTCCTTGTCTTTTTCAGAGTGTACCAGTTCGGTTGCTTCTGTCAGGTAATCATTGGTGTATTTAAGTTTAAGACGATGGCTTTGTTCAAAAATATTATGAACAGTTAAGAGCAATAAATCAATGCTCAGTGGTTTTGAAAAATAATAATCCGCACCAGATTCCATTCCTTCAATCTTGGTATCAAGCGCATCTTTTGCTGATAGGATGATGAATGGTACATGGCTTGTCTCAAATTTGTCTTTAACCAGTTTGCATAATTCAATACCACTCATTACGGGCATCATAACATCGCTGATGATCAGATCCGGAATTTGAGCCGATGCCATTATGAGGGCTTCATTTCCGTCGCTGGCTTCATGTATATAATAGAATTTTTCCAGCGATTGTTTTAGAAATGCCCGCAGTTCATCATTGTCATCAACCAGTAAAATGTGTTTGGATAACCTGCCGGGCAAATGCTGATTTTCACGGGTATTATTATTAACTGGTGTTAGCACCGAATTGTCGAGAAGTTCAAGTTGAGACAAGGTTGTATCGGTTCCGGGTATTGTAATTTCAGCATTTGTAAAATTATATTTGCCCCATGGCAGTGCAACCAGCATTTCAGTTCCTTCGTGCCGGTCGCTGTAAACGGAAATATCCCCTTTGTGCAATTCTGTAAGACTCTTTACAAGGGCCAACCCAACACCAGATCCAAGATGATTTTTGCTAATCCTGTAATAGCGGTCAAAAATGATGCTGATGGATTCTTTTGAGATCCCAATACCGGTATCGGCAATCAGAAAATAAATATATTCTTTGGCGCGGTATTTTTTATTCTTTAAATGATATTCTGTTCCAAATGATGACGTAAAAGAACCACGATCAAAAAAGATTTCAAGCCTTACCTCACCGCCAGCGTGGGTGTATTTGAAAGCATTGTTAAGCAGGTTAAATAAGATTTTTTCAACTACCTGCGCATCAAAAAAATTTGATAACGGTTCATTGTTAGCGGAGGTGGTACGATCAATGATTGTAAAACGAATATCCTTACTTAAAGCAAGGTCTTCAAATTCATGATGAATGCTTTCGCAAAATTTCCTGATGGCCAGCGGCTGCACCTGCAATTTGATGGCACCATCCGCAACCTTCTTGAAATTCATTAGTTCATTAATAAGGTTGATAAGCCTTTTAACGTTCCTGAACATCAGCAGGTAGGAATTGACCAGTATAGGGTCTTTGTTTTCCTTTATTAATTTTTCAAGCGGGCCAAAGATCAGCGTGAGGGGTGTACGGAACTCGTGGGAAATATTTGTAAAAAATTGCAATTGCTGCTGATAAAGTTCTTCACGCTGCTGGTGCATTTCTTCGCGTTTCTTTTCATTGACAGCGCGGATGTCCAGTTCCCTTTTAAGGCGGTACCACCTGGCCTGGTAAAAATAGATTCCCAGAAGCACTGCAACGAACAGGAACGTATAGATGATTTTAGCGGGTAATGATTTCCACCAGGGAGGCATAACCGATATATTGATCGAAGCCTGTGCGGGGCTCCAGGCGCCATCATTATTGGTAGCTTCCACAATAAACCGGTAATTTTTATAATCAAGATTGCTGTAGGAGGCATCCGGATTTTTTCCGTCTGTATACTTCCAGTCCCTGTCGTAGCCAATCAGTTTATAACGGTATTTGCATTTTAAAGGATTGGGATAGTGCATGGAACTGAAAGAAATGACAAAATTATTTTGCAGATGATTCAGCTGTAGCTCATTGCTGTAACCGATAATTCTGCCTGAGTTATTACTGGCTGAACCGGGCTGATCACAACCAGGTTTCTGATTGTTGATCATCAGGTCGGTTAGTTCCGGATGTGCGTCAATAAGGTTTGACTTTATTCCGGCCGGGTCAAAATAATTCAACCCGTTAATGCCGCCAAAATACAGCCGGCCATTGCTGCCTTTGTATGATGAATTAACTTTGAAACTGTTCCCCTGAAGACCATCATTTTTATCGTACCGGATAAGTTTACCTGTTACAGGATTTAAATTTTGCAGGCCATTACCACCCATCCAGATATTCCCCGCATCATCTATTTCAAGGCTTTCCACATCCTTGAAAATTTCGGCGCTATCAGACCAGTGTTTGATAGTATAGGTATTATCTCTGCTTATAATCAGCCTGTTCAACCCTCCGCCAATGGTACCTACCCACCAGGTACTGTCATTCTGTTTAGATACAGGATAAGTGTAGCTGGAACTAAGAGAATTTGCAGCAAGTCCTGCTTCGTAAACATCAGTGCTTAAAATATTTCCCTGCCTGTCAATTGTAAGACGTTTCAGGCCATGCGTGCTTGATACAAATAATTCCGGTTTTGCTTTATCGGCAAAAATAAAATAACTCTCGCCATAATATTTTACATGAAAATTATGCTGGTCGTCTTTCCATATTACTCCAAATTTGTCTACGTGATTACCAAACCATATATTGCCATAACAGTCCTTTGCCATTGTTTCTATTGAATAGGCGGGAAACGATTTACTGCCAGCCGGTTTCCAGAGCGTTTTCCTGTCTGGTTTCAATATTTCAATACCTGCATTGTTTCCAATCCATAAATTGTGATCATTATCCAGCAGCAAAGCTGTAATGTTATCGCTTTTTAATTTTACGGCAGACTGGCTGCTATTATAAAAGGTGAACTTTTTCGAAATAAAATTATAATGGTTCAGTCCATTATAATTAGTACCTATCCATAAATCTTCCCCATTCTCATCCAGCACAGATCTAACATAATTACCAGATATTGAATTGGGGTCTTCAGGATTGTGCTGAAAAGTGTAGAATAGTTTTTCATTCAGGTCACAATAGTTTACCCCACCGCCAAAAGTACATACCCATAAACATTGAGACCGGTCGATATAAAGTCTGTTCAGCGCATTTGAATTTATGCTGTTGACGGAGCTTTTATTATTGATGAATTGTACAAGTTCAAGATCACTGTTGAGATACAGCAGACCCGATTTCGCATTTATCCAGTAATCAGCATATCTGTCTTCAAGAATATCTTTAATGACAATGTTCGCGTTGCCCGAATACTGTTTGGCTACAACAAAGCGCTCATCCTGCGGTGTACCCGTAGTGGATGAATTATTTATTTTGCCCGCCAGGAATAGTTGTTTCCCATTTGCCAGAAGCAGGTTCTGCCTGCGGTTAATGTAGATTTTAGTAAAGCTCAGTTCAGGGCATCCGCTAATGACAATATTTTTAAGGACTTTATTTTTATCCAGTTTCCACACACCTTTATTGCCGCAGAGATATAAATTACCGGCATAATCAAATGCCATGTCCGAAAAATCCATCTCCGCATGCCTGGTCAATACCTGTTCGCGGATGGTATTCCCTGTTACCTTGTAGACTTTTAATTCGCCGCCAGTTAACCCGTAAAGACAATGGTCATCATGAAAGATCAATTTGTCAAATTCCGGTTCAGGCTTCTTTCCGCCAATTGAATAGTCTGTATATTTTTCTGTTTTTGAATCAAAACATTGCAGACCACCTTCTGTGCCCAGCCAGATATTTCCATCATCACCTGCCGTCATGCACAGTAACCTGTTTTTAAAAGCGTTGTTTAAAGGGGAGTTGCTGTTGTAAAATCTCTTTATATTATAGCCATCAAACCTGTCAAGTCCAAAATTGGTGGAAACCCATATATATCCCTTTTTATCCTGCACAAGATCGTTTGCATCTGTGTGCGACAGACCTTCATCAACTGTAAGATAATTAAAACGATAAGGATATTGCTGGCTTAACGCGCTGTTAACAAATGTAAACAGGAGTAAAAAAACAATGGATTGGCAACATCTTTTGCCAGCCCGAATTGAGCGGGCATGTTGTATAACAGTAATAAGCAGTTGTTTTTCCATTTGTACAATCGTTCAGATGGCAAGACGTATGTGCAATTTAATCGTTTACATAATATGCTTTTGTTAAGCACAAAAGTGACAGAAATATGTATGATTGGTCAACTCCTTCTCAATATTATTCAGGTTCTTTATACTCAGGCTTTTAGCACATTGAAGCTGCGATTGATTAAAAAATTATTAAACCAAAAACTGCCATTATGGAAAAGCGTATACATACGCCTCTTTCAGGTAAATCCAATTACCTGCCGTCGTGCTTTCTCAAAAAAATTTTATTGCCGCTTGTTTTGGTGTTTTGTGGTATAGTATCACAGGCGCAAAACAAAATTCATGTCACCGGTGTCATTAAAGATGATAAGGGAAATGCGGCTCCTAATGCGAGTGTTACAGTAAAGGGCACCAAGACAGGCGTTTCTACGGATGCAAATGGTGCTTTTGGCGTTGATGTTCCGGGAGAAAAATCTGTACTGGTTGTTAGTTACCTCGGCTTCCAATCACAGGAATTGGTGGTTGGCAAGCAGACCTCTCTTAACATTAACCTTGCGGTGGCCGCAGGCTCTTTAAGTGATGTGGTAGTGGTGGGTTATGGTACACAGAAAAAAGTTACTGTTACCGGTGCGGTTGCGATGGTTAAAGGATCTGAACTGGCAAAATCACCGGCTGTTAACTTATCTAATTCTATAGCTGGGCGCTTGCCGGGTGTTGTTGCCATGAACGGCAGTGGGGAACCTGGTTATGATGGTTCTACCATTTTAATTCGCGGTACGAACACACTTGGCAACAATGGCGCATTGATTGTTATTGATGGTGTACCTGCCCGTACAGGCGGTTTGGATCGTTTAAATCCTGCGGATATAGAAAGTATGTCTGTGCTAAAAGATGCATCCGCTGCTATCTATGGTGCACGTGCTGCAAACGGTGTAATTCTGATTACTACCAAACATGGTAAATCTGGTAAACCAGAGCTTTCTTACAGTTATAACAAAGGATGGGCAGCCCCCACCATCTTACCAAAGATGCTGGATGCAGTGGAATATACTACCATGGCCAATGAAATTGAATTGTATAAACTGGATCCTTCACAATGGGCTGCCGCAGCTGCTGCTTATAAAACACCTTCCGGAAAATATACGGATCCCTCTACGGGCGCAATTTCAACAGCGCCGTTTCTGCAGGCTGATATTCAGAAATACAAAGATGGTTCAGATCCCTGGGGTCACCCCAATACAGACTGGTTTGCTACTGTATTAAAACCATGGGCAAATCAAAGCCGCCAGAATTTGCAGATTTCAGGTGGTTCAGAAAACGTGAAATACATTACTTCCGTAGGTTACGAAAACCAGGATGGCCAGTATAAACATTCTGCCACCGGTTACAAGCAATATGATATGCGTCTTAACCTGGACGCAAAAGTTAATAAATACATCAGTACCTCAATCGGTGTTACGGCCCGCCAGGAAAGCCGTTTCTTTCCAACCAAACCTGCCAGCGCTATCTTCCGCATGCTGATGCGTGGTTATCCATATAAAAATGCTATCTGGCCCAATGGCCTGCCTGCACCGGATATTGAAAATGGTGAACAACCTGTTGTTATTACAACTAACCAAACCGGTTATGACAGAGACACGCGTTATTATTTCCAGACCAATGGTAAAGTAGAAATCACCAACCCATGGGTAAAAGGTTTGAAGCTAACCATCAATGGTGCATATGACAGGTATATACAACAGGGTAAAACATGGATAACTCCATGGTATGTTTATAACTGGAGTGGTTTCCAGGCAGATGGTGTAACACCTATTATGACTAAAGTACAGAAAGGACCTACTACACAGCCCACGCTTAACCAGTATACCAACAACGCAACCAACACAATGCTGGAAGGTATTCTTAGCTATGATCACAGTTTTGGCAGTCACGCTATTACCATTCTGGTTGGTTCTACCAAAGAAATCGCCAAGACAGATGGATTTAGCGCATTCCGCCAGTATTTTGCGTCTTCTGCTATTGACCAGTTGTATGCAGGTGGCCTCACCGACCAGCGTGCAAACGGTAGTGCGTTTGAGGGTGACCGTTTGAATTATTTTGGCCGTGTTGGTTATAACTACAAAGAAAAATACATTGCCGAGTTCTTATGGCGTTATGATGGTTCTTATAACTTTCCTTCTAACAAACGTTTTGGCTTTTTTCCTGGTATAACAGCCGGATGGAGAATTTCTGAAGAAGATTTTTTCAAGAAAAATGTAAACTTTATGAACTCGCTGAAGCTGCGTGGTTCATGGGGGCAGTTGGGTAATGATCAGCTTACTTACAGAGGTGTTGCCCACCAGTATGACTATGTACCCACCTATTCATTCGGAACTTACGTTATAGGCGGCCAGGTGTCACCAACATTGTATGAAACAGTTATTCCCAATCCCAATGTTACATGGGAAGTTGCCAATAACTATGACCTGGGTTTAGAAGGTGCTGCACTAAACAACAGATTGACATTTGAACTTGATTTGTTCTGGAACCACCGTTCTAAAATTCTTTGGGTTAGAAATGCTTCTATTCCTCAGTCTTCAGGTATTACACCGCCCGCAGAAAATATTGGCAAAGTGGATAACAAAGGATATGAATTTAAATTAGGGTATACTACCAATATCGGACAGGTAAGGTTCAATATTGGTGTTAATGGGGGCTATGCAAGAAATAAAATCAAATTCTGGGATGAAACGCCAGGAAGACCTGCTTACCAGTTGTCTACGGGTAAAGTACTGCCCACAGATCCAAGCAATCCTGATGATATGCTGCTCTACCAGTATGATGGGGTATTTGCGACACAAAAAGATGTGGATGCCAATAAACTGGATTATACAGGTGTTGGTGGCGCCGGTAAACTGTTTCCCGGCAGTATGAAATTTAAAGATGTAAACGGCGATGGAAAGATAGATGCCAATGACAGGGTGAGAAGTGATAAAAACCAAATACCAAGATTTCAGGGTGGTTTTACACTGGGGGCCCAGTACAAAGATTTTGATCTAAACATTTTGTTTCAGGCAGCTACCGGTGCTGAAATATTTTTCCAGCCTGAAGCCGGTACCATCGGTAACTATGTGCAAACCCAATACGATCATCGCTGGACCTTAGACAACCCGAGCAGTGTAGATCCACGTACTGTAGACAGGAGCAATCAGTATTTCTCTAACAGGAATACTTATTACATGCTTAATACAAATTATATCCGTCTTAAAAACTTCGAGCTCGGTTACTCATTGCCGGCATCTATTGGTAAAAGGGCCGGTATTAGCCGTATGAGGTTTTATGTAAACGGACTTAATATGCTTACGTGGTCACATACCAAGGGCATTTTTGATCCTGAATCAACCAGCAGCAGTGGTCAGTACTATCCTCAGTCAAAAATTATTAATACTGGTGTAACCGTAACCTTCTAAATTTTAAAAAATGAAAAATATAATTAAACCATTTTTTCTATTATTGGGTTCAGCAGTACTGATTACATCCTGTAACAAAGACTACCTGAATACCCAGCCGTTGGATAAAGCAGCGGCAGGACCTACCTGGTCTGACCCCGCATTATCAGAATCTTTTGTAACCGATATTTATAATGCATATCATGATGGTATCCTGAACCAGGAAAGCATGGATTGTATAAGTGATAACTGCCTGTACAATTTTGGCCGTGCTGATATTATGGAATCAAATATCAGCCCCAGTAGTACCGGCTGGGTTAACAATACTTATGAGTGGGGCGAAATGTATCTCAGGATAAGGGCAACCAATCTTGCTTTGGAAAATCTTGCGACTGCACCTTTCGATAAGTCAATGATAGATCGCTTAAAAGGCGAAACCTATTTTTTACGTGCGCATTGCTACAACCAGATGCTGCGTTATTACGGTGCTGTTCCTATTATTAAGTCATCTTACTCACTCTCCACACCCGATTTTACCATTGCAAGAAATACTTATGATGAATGTGTGAAATTTATTGTAAGTGATTTGGATTCTGCCAAATTATTGCTAACCGGTAAAACGCTGGCAGCCGGCCGCGCAACTGCTGAAGCTGCAATGGCTCTAAAAGCAAGGGTATTGCTTTATGCAGCGAGTGATCTGCACGATATGCCTACTGCAAAAGCCAATTCGGCATTATTAAGCAGCTATGCGCATCCTGAATACCTTGGGTATACAAGCGGCGATCGTGTTGCCCGCTGGACAGCCGCACGTGATGCAGCAAAAGCAGTGATTGATTTAAA
>Ga0097621_100002815_pt1 | contig 11918 bp, 7 predicted proteins | sample KBSMisM72_FD_73165 | JGI IMG/M metagenome (GOLD analysis project Ga0097621, IMG submission 73165) | Miscanthus rhizosphere microbial communities from Kellogg Biological Station, Michigan, USA - KBS Miscanthus M7-2 (version 2) (version 2) | ecosystem: Host-associated > Plants > Roots >... | reverse complement strand
GGGCTGGATCCTGCCTTTAGATTTCGAACCGGAGAAGAGATGGACTCTGCGATAAATCTCGAGATGCGTCCCTTTGCCGTAAAGAATGCGCTTATCGTCGGCGCAGATCCCGAGATCCGGGAACTTTTATCGCGAGTCCTCGAACCCGGTTCTTGGACCGTGCTGAGGGTGCCAGACAATCAGGCGGCACTTGCCGCGGCCCAGGCAAAGACCTTCGATCTCATAGTGACCAGCGACCAGACGTCTGGCAAAGAGGACGTGGAATTGTTGCGCCAGATTCGCAGGGTGCGTCCCCATACTCGTCTGATCATCCTAGCTGCCGAAGGCACACCCTCAGATGTGATCGCCGCGATGCGTGAACGTGCCTTCAGTTACATCTCGAAGCCAGTCTCACGGGACACTCTCGCCGATATGATTCGATTGGCCACGGAGGGGCCTTGCTGGGACGATGGTATTGAGGTCATATCAGGAACGCCGGAATTGATTCAAGTGCTGGTACGTTGCGAGGTGAAAACGGCCGACCGATTGGTGCAATTTCTCAACGAAATCGCCGAACTGCCTGATCCGGAACGGAATCAGGTGGCGATGGCTTTTCGCGAGATGCTTATGAATGCGATCGAGCATGGGGGACGACTTAATCCGAATCAATATGTCGAGATCGAATACGTTCGGGCGCGTCACATGGTGAATTGCCACATTACAGATCCCGGGCCCGGCTTCACGCTTGACGAAATCCCCCATGCGGCGATTGCCAACCCCACCGACGATCCAATCCGCCACATTGCTATACGCGAAGAACGAGGGATTCGTCCGGGCGGGTTCGGCGTGTTGCTTGCTCAGCAGCTTGTTGACGAGCTCATCTACGGGCAGAATGGTAACGAGGTTTTCCTCATCAAGTATCTAAATTTGCCTCGATCTGCCTAATACCGCCATAACGTATTCTGACCAGGGTTTCGGGCGCAATGCCGGGATTGTTGTCGCGGGGCGACGTTCCGAAAATATAGGGCGTTAATTCTAGGAGACTCACCGGATGGTCGTCCGCTTACCGAAAGGAGGGTCACGTTTCGAAGCACCACAGACCTGACGCAAATGTATTTTCCGGCGGATGCGTTAAGCACAAGTGTCGCCGCTTGCCTGGTACGGCCTGGTCCACCTGGAGAGACATGTTCAAGAGTTCCCTCAGGTCTTTCTCAGTTGGTGCTTGCCCACACAAATATGGCTTCTTCTCAAATCGTAAGGGGACGGGGCTCATGTTCATGTTCCCGTACCAAAGGATTTTCAGTGGAATTGCAGTAGGGCGACGCTAGTGGTCCAGTGGCCGATGGCAAACTGTCACATGTTACAGCTTCGATGGTCGCAGGATACTAGCGAGAGCAAACTCACGACAGGTAAATGTTTGCGACGGCTCTCAATGAGTGCCGCTGCCAGTGGGTGGAAAAGTTCCCTCCCTCGCCCTCGGCAGAAAGAGGTAGCGCTTCCTACCGGTTTTTCCGTTTCTTGGTGATCACGCGCCCCAGGTCAGGAAGGAATTCTTTTACCACACCGAATCCCATATTGCTTGCCATGCTGATTCCGAAGCTGACCGCACCATCTCCGGCAGAGCGCTGACTGGCCGGCTGCCAAGCGCGGGACAGGAAAGCACCAGCGGCTGTTCCACTCACTTGGGAGATTGAAACATACCGGCTTCCATCGTCATGACGCGCAAGCACACCGCTCGCTACCGCATACCCAGCCCGAGGCCAGAGACCTTTTTTGCCAGAATTGAAATATCGGTTGTCTTCGTGTAGAGCGCTCGCCAGACCGAATGTTATGGTGCGCTGAATTGAATACTGGCCTACGATGTTCGCAAATCGCTTGCCATAGCCGGAGGCTCCCTGTTCCCACTCTGGAGGCTTATCCTTCCAGTGATCGATTCCTGCCGAGAATCCACCTTTTATGTAGCCCAAGGGGTTCATCATGGTTTTCAAATAGATTTGGGTTCGCTCCCGCTGCGTCAACGGGCGAAAGTCGCGGGCCTTCATGGTGCCGGCCATGTTGAGGTAATTGAGGAGGTAGCCGACCCCTTTGCCGACTGGGCTTGAATCCTGCTTGGCGGCTGCTGACTTTTGGTCTTGTGCAGCCACAAGCGGACCGAATACCAGAACAAACACGGCCAGCCGACAAGTGCTTTTCTTCATCACGGGGCAACCCCCCAATTTTTCGATCCGCTCACCGAGTCGCACACAAGAAGACTGCAATCGGAGATGGCAGCTTCAGCTAGTTCCCTGGTGCGCGAGCAAGTCAACTTTGCTCGACCGTTTTTGTCAGCAACTGAGCGAGTGCAGAAAATTAAAGTTTGCATTGCTACGCAACATAGTCGGCTGAGATGTCACTCGACGCCACTGGGAAGACTAGCAGCAGGCACCGACCCCACTTTTCAATGACAGACCCCACGGATTTAAAGCACGGCGTTCTCACTCTGGGAATACCTGCACCTGCTATTTCTGTCAGGTGCCATGAGGAAACCGTTGATCTAGAGTGCGAGGCGTAAAAGCTTGCACTCCACAAGACGAACGAATGCGGCCTTAAACACGCAGCGCCGTTTGTACCGAAAGCCTGAAGGGCTCCGCAGGAAATGAGAGTGATCCCATGACGTCGAAAAGAACGCGCGGAACCGTCCGATCTGTGGTGGCGATTCTCTGTGCCGTTGTCCTCTCGCCAGGTGACACCTTGGCACACATGTCGTCCTCTCCGCAGGCGTCCCAGGCTTCGTCACAGAGTCAGGCAGTCAAGATTGCACCTGAGCAATTGGATTCGCTTGTGGCACCCATCGCCCTTTATCCAGATCCATTGTTGGCCCAGACTTTGGCGGCATCTACCTATCCTCTGGAGATTATTCAGCTCCAGCAGTGGCTGGACAGGAACAAGAACCTGAAGGACAAGGCGCTCGCCGACGCTGTGGCGAAACAGCCCTGGGATGCCAGTATCCAGGCCTTAGCCGCTTTGCCCGACGTCGCCAAACGACTGGCAGACGACATTCAGTGGACCACCGATCTGGGCAACGCGTTCCTGGCGCAGCAAAGCGATGTGATGGATGCCGTGCAGCGCATGCGCAAAAAGGCTCAGGATAAGGGCAATTTGAAATCGACCGAACAACAGAAGGTGGAAACCAAAGTCATCGAAAGCAAGAGCGTGATCGTCGTCGAGCAGGCGAATCCTCAGGTTGTATATGTGCCTTCCTACAATCCCGTTGTTGTGTACGGCCCCGCTTACTACCCATACCCTCCTATCTACTATCCCCCAGCGGGGTACTACGCTGCAGGCTTGGCTATCTCCTTCGGCGTGGGCGTGATGATGGGTGCATTTTGGAGTGGCGGCTGGGGTTGGGGCTGCGGCTGGGGTGGCAACGACATCAACATCAACCGAAACAACAATTTTAACCGCAACACGAATATTAATGGCGGTAACCGCAACAACATCGGCAACCGCCCCTCGAATCAACCAGCCGGCGGCAATCGTGGCAACGTTGGCGCAGGAAACCGCCCGTCAACTCAGCCGATCCGAGGCGACGGAGGTGCGGGCAATAAGTGGCAGCACAGTCCCGAACATCGAGGCGGGGCCCCTTATCGAGACCGTGCGACGGCGGACAGGTTTGGGGGCACGACGCGCGGCGATTCTCTTGCCAAACGACAGGCGGGTGCGCGACAGCAAGTTGGTCGACAGGGCGGCAATCTAGCCAGCAACCGCGGCGGTGGAGCCGGCTTCGGCAATCGCGCTGGCGGCACTGATGTCAGCAACAGAGCGGGAGGTGGAAGCATTGGTAGCAGGGGAGCCGGCGGCGGACCTGATCGCATCGGAAGCCGGGACCTTTCGCGCAGCGGTGGGGGAAACCGGGATGCCTTCGGAGGGGGGTCGAGGGGGTACAACGGATCGAGCGCTCGGGGCAGCAGCAGCCGCGGCGCCTCCAGCATGGGATCACGAGGTGGAGGCGGCTTCAGTCGTGGTGGTGGGGGCGGGCGGCGCAGGTAGCAGGCCTGGATTGTGGAACAGAACCTAGGAGCATTCGAATGAAACCAATATCTGCCAAACAAAAACTCTGCCATCTTCTTTTCGGCGCAGTAGCTTGCGCGTGTCTGGGCATGTCCGTTTCTTCCATTGCTCAAGACGCCGCCCTGAAAACGGCAGCAACTTCTAGTGCCTCAACTGCGAGTGCGAAGAGCTTTGACACTCCGCAGCAAGCGGCTGATGCGCTAATCGACGCGGCCGACAAGTTCGACGTGGTTGCACTGGGTCAGATCGTTGGATCCGATGGCGAGGACATCATTTTTAGCGGCGAATTCGCGCAAGACCGGCAGCACGCCACAGACTTCGCTGCGCAAGCCCGCGAACAAAAGAGCGTCTCTGTAGATCCGAAGAGCGGAAATCGTGCTTTCCTACTCTTAGGCAATGAGGACTGGCCATTCCCTGTGCCGCTCGTGAAGAGAGGAGGCAAATGGTCCTTCGATGCGAAAGCCGGGCGCCAGGAACTTCTTTTCCGCCGTATCGGCGCCAATGAATTGGACGCCATTCAAGTCTGTCATGGCTATGTGGAAGCGCAGCACGAATATGCTCTCCAGCCGCACGAGGGCTATGACGTAAATCAGTACGCGCAGCGCATCATCAGCACTCCCGGCAAGCAGGATGGCCTGGCCTGGCAAAATCCGGATGGGTCGTGGGGCGGTCCAATTGGCGAAAAGATCGCCCGTGCCATCGAACAGGGCTACACCAGCCGCTCGGAGCCGTACCACGGTTATTTCTTCAAGATTCTAAAAGGGCAAGGTCCTGCAGCGCCCCTGGGCGAGATGGAGTTTGTGGTGAAAGGTGTAATGATCGGGGGTTTTGCCCTGGTTGCTGCACCGGCTGAATATGCCGTTACTGGTGTCAGGACCTTCATCGTCAGTCACGATGGTGTTGTCTATGACAAGGATTTTGGGCAGAAAACCCTCAACGAGTTCAAGAATATGGAGCGCTTCAACCCCGATAAATCCTGGACCCCGGTTCCGGAGCAAGACGAATAGACGAAACCGCTCGCGTTGGCTTTCAAGGATGTTTCGCCGGCGTGTCCACAGAACTGGCTCCAAAGTCGTCTATTCGACTGGAATTTGTGACGCATGTTTGGGGGCGAGCGCCTCTTGGCGATCGCGGGACTCGCGCGGGCGGAGCAGAAGAAAGTTAACATCCTCGACCGACCCGGTCCATGCATTAGGGAAGAAGCGCAGAGATGGTCTTCTGGCAAACCTCAGACTCCGCACAAAACCCCACATCGCTCTCTTGCCACTTGCGATCATCGCGGCTCGATAATCATCGGACCGCATGAGAACTATCGACGCTCGTTACAGGTGATCTGTTCGACAAGGAAGTCAATCGAGCCTTCCCACGGCTTCAGTTCCGTTCGATCTGCGGATTTCAGCGGGAATAAACCGCTGAATGCTCCTCACAGATTCTTTTCATAACGTGGCCGTCCATCCTGCCCTGAACAGTGGCCATACAATAGCCGCATAGAATATCCACGTCGTACTCCATGGCTATCCGATCCGTGAGCCTTTCGAGCCGAATCGCCGCCTCTGCGTTACCTTCTGCCCACAGGAGTTGGACACCTTCTCCAAAAACTGCTACGCGGGCTTCGTCTCCCTTCGCAGCCTTTGCCACTGTCACGATGAGATCACCGAAGAGCTTCAAAAATCGCGCTGGGTTAGGCATCCGATTGATCATGAATGACGAGAGCGCGTGGGCAGCGTCCACCGAAATGTATCTCTCCTGCTCAATAGCGGCGGCAATATCCACGCCGTGTGTCTCCAATCTCCGCAGAAGGCTGTTTTGGTGTGACTCGGTCGCGACAACGATGGCCCCCTGTCTGGCCTTGAGAGCAGTTCCGATGAACTGCGTGACATCAACTAGCAGACTTGCATCGTCAGAATAGAACCCCACGTCGTGGCGACGGGCGGTTTTCGTATTGAGCCGAAGTGGTTCAATAGCACCGTGCGTTCGGAACTCTTGAAAGGCTACCGCATCCGAAGCTCCAGCGAAATCATGACTAGCAAACCTGCTGACAAACTGGTCGCCTCGAAGAACTGCATTCACCCCTTTCAGCAGTTCACTTCCCGCGTCAATCTTGAGGACATAGCCATGTGCGCCCGTCCCAAGGGCTTCCCGAACCACATCGGCAGAAGATTCTTGGCTTACAAATAGTATTTTGGACTTGGGGGAGAGCTTGCGGCTTTGGCGAGCAACTTCAATTCCGTGCAGCGACGGAAGTCCAATGTCGAGCAGAATCAAGTCTGGTTGCAATTCGTCCGCTCTCTGAAGCGCTTGTAGTCCGTCGGCGCACTGGCCCACTACCTGTAATTCCGGTCGTTCCCCAAGCGTTGCACAAATGAATTTGCGAAATTCCTCCGAATCCTCGACGACGAGAACCCGGATTGATGATGTTTCCAAGTAGCACTCCTTATTACTACTTCAACCAACTCTGAGACTCGAGTTGCGTTGTTTCCAGAATCCCACACTTCGCAATTCAGGTCGTTGCGCAAGCGCACGAATAAATTCATGGAGCGCGTCATCTTCAAAGCCTTTACCGAGGTGGTCATAGATGCGGTCGCTCAAATGCATCCCTCATGCGTTAGCTTTGATGCTAGTTGTTCCATTAACGTGCCAGCGCAAGAAAGAATAGTCCCTACGAGGGCAGGAAAGGCCATAAATCGCCTTCTGCTAATCAATCATGAGCCCTTCCGGAGCATGGAGAAGTACACGCCCCCCTTGGAAAAAGTTCCCATTGAACAAGAACAAATGAGTAGACCGATTGCCTAGCGTGATGTTGTACTTGGCGGATATCCGCCGGATGGCCGCGGAAGTGAGGCAGGCGCCTCACTGCGGGTTTGCAAGCTCCGGCGAAACCGGTTCAGCGAGTTCTTCGCCAGTGGTGAGCCTAACTGGTTTGAACCCGCCGTGTGAACGGTCGTAAAGCCAGATGGCTCCAAAGACGATCAGCAGCAAGGCCGGAAGCACCGCCACCAGGCGAAAAGACATTTGCGACGCGGTCACTTCCCCGCCCTGCGCTTTGTAGTAGTCGTATACCTTTCCCATCTGTGGCAGCACAAAAAAGACCGACAACATGCCCGCCGTACCCATCAGCCCCATAAGCACCGCGCCGCCGCGAGGGAAGCGCTCCGATGCTGCCGCCAGCATGGTGGGCCACATATAGCAGACGCCGGTTCCCCATATCGTCGCCGCGCACAGTCCAGTGATCGGAGAGTTGGCGACACTCAGCAAAAGCAGCCCAAGCGAGGCCAGCAGGCAGGAGAACCAGAGCAGCCCAACGGGCGAAAACTTGTGGGCCATGGGTCCGGCGAAGTGGCGCATCACGAACATCATGGCGCTCACGTACACCAACAGCAGGATTCCGGGCATGTGCACCGTCCGGGTAAGCGCAAATTGCACCCATTGCCCCGGCGCCAGTTCGCTGGCGGCAGTGAGGAACATGGAGAAAAACCACACCAGGAAAAAGGGGCGAAAAAACTCCTTCATCATTTCGCCAGTTGAAATCCCGGCCGCCACCCGCTCCGTCGGTGGGAATTTGCTTCCGAAAAGAAGCGCGCCGAACGTCACCGAGGGAACCAGCACGCACGCCATTTGTAGCCGCCAGTCGAGATTCAGTTGGCTGAGGCCGGCGCCGATCAGTCCGCCGACAATCAGACCACCCGGCCACCAGGCGTGCAACAGGTTCAGCCTGTGGGTTTGATCGTCGGGGTATAGCGTCACCGCCAGCGGGTTGATCACGGTCTCCGTCAGGCCCCAGCCGATACCGCTGATCAGGGCCCCGCTCCAAAGCACCCGATAAGCCGAGAACCAGGCAGAAAGCGGCGCCGCAAAAATCAGGACCAATGTACCCACAATAAAACAGAGGGACGAAAACCCCAGCAGCAGCCGCATGCCGAGATAGTCCAGCAGCGGGCTGCCGATCATGATGGTTAGAGCGAAGCCAAAAAAGGCCATCCCTAGAACCGTGCCGATCATTTGCGCCGAGTGCACGGGGTCAATCGGATCGAGAAATTGATGCTGCAAAACGGTTGCGAGATTGCCGCGAATGCTCGCTGCAATACCCGCCGTGACTAGTGCGATCACGCTTACCCGGAAGAGTCTGGCCTTGTCGTAGGCTGCGTGCCGGTCGTCTATCTGGCGGCGAGATATGTGGCGATCCGTTGTGCGCACATTCCCGACAGCGGGCCGGGATCTAATGGTGGATGGCGTCTTGGCCACGAAGTTCTCCTCCGACAGGAAACTAGGAGCATTCGTTCGATCCCGGTCCCGGAGTCTGGTTCGGTGGCCCACCGTTCACGATGCATGTTCAAACAGGTGGACCACCCTTCGGCCCACGAGTTTACTCGAAACCCAACCAAGGTGCCCCTTCATAGATCACGCGATCATACCCCACTCCGAGGGCAGCACGCTGGTCGGGAGCTAGGAGCAGGACCTTCGCACGGGAGATTCTCAAGCTCTGCGATAGCGTTGAAACCTGTAAAATCTGTCAGTGAAGTGCCGACTGCACAATTGAACACCGTGTATTGGTTGCGGGCTCGGTTCATATCACCTGGGCCGGACTCATGCGATACGGGTCGGAGTGGAATGATTCCGCGCGGTGAGGTCGGCATGGTCGCAGGGCAGATCGGTCTGTCATTGGGCGTGATAAGCAGTCGCCCCTACACCGCGGTCCTCAGGTTATCAGCGGAAAATACTCTTATTTGGAGTTCATACGGACCAAACACACATTACTGCAGGCCGCACTGGGTTCACTGTGAACTGTAACTTGTAACGCCTTTCTTACGTGCTTCCGAGAAAGCCCTCCAAGGCGTCGGCCACCGAGGTGAACCGGTCAATTCCGCCGAGCCGCGCATCTACTCCTTCGCTACGCAACCGCTCGCGCACCGATGACCGCGCTTCGACAGCCTGAAAACGCCCGCCGGCCACGGTCAGTTCTTCGGCCAGGCTCGCCAGCATGTGCGCGCTGTGCATGTCCACGCGGGGCGCAGCGGAAAGGTCCAGTACAACGAGCTTGGGCGGTACGGTTTCAGCGCGCACCCTATCCAGAATCGTGTCTCGCACATGATCCATGTTGAAATAAACGAGACCCGACTCAGGCCGGAAGATCAGCACGCCGGGAATTAACTCATTGTCTGGACTCCGCTCGCGATCGGAAAAGCGCCGCGTGCCAGGAATTCGCCCGAGAACGGCCACATGCGGTCGGGACGCGCGACGGATCAATAACACCAGCGAGATGATTGCCCCGATCATGACACCACGCAGCAGACCTTGCCCGAGCACGCCGACTATGGCTGCCATCGCCACGACAAACTCCGGGCGGTCGCCGCGCCAGAGCTGCTTGAGCGTGGAGACTTTGAAAAGACCAGCAACCGCGACCAATACCACTGCCGCCAAAACGGGCTGGGGCAGAGCACGAAGGAGGTGAGAGAAGAACAGCACCACGACCAACATAATTCCCGCCGCGATGCCGCCCGACAGCGGCGTGCGCGCGCCCCCCCCTTCATTGACGAGCGATTGCGACATCCCACCGCTGACCGGGAAACCGCGGCCCAAACCCGCGGCAAGGTTGGACGCGGCGAGCGCAAGAAACTCCTGGTTGGCGTCCAGCCGCCCACCGTGTTTCGCGGCGAAGGTGCGACCAATAGCGGCCGTTTCGACCGCTCCGAGCAGAAAACACGCGAACGCCAACGGCAACAGCTCATTCGCATCGGCCCAGTGAATCGCTGGAAGGCCGATGTCTGGTAACCCTTGCGGTACCGCACCGAGCAGCTTCACTCCGCGGGCGTCTAGGCCGAGCAGGCCTGAAGCTACAATCCCTCCCGCCACGACAAACAGCGCCACGGGTTTGTTCTTGAGAAAGATCTTCCCGAGCACAAGCACGGCCAGAGCGGCGATTCCAATAGTCAGTGAAGTGATGTTTGTTTCGCGCAGGTGCTGGAGAAAGTAGCCCGCGTTCTCCCAAAAATTGCCATGCGCCCCGTGGACGCCAAAGAGCTTGGGCAGCTGCGTGCTTGCGAGAAAGAGGGCCACGCCGCATTTGAACCCGACCATCACGCTCTCGGAAATAAAGTTGACGATAGAGCCAGCCTTGACCAGCCATGCAATGAAGGCGATGAGCGCAACGAGCAAAGCAGTACCTGCCGCCAGCGCGCTGAACCGGGTCGTGTCGCCTCCCGCAATCTCGCCCAGCGAAGCGCCCACGAGCAAGGATATGGCGGAAGTGACCGAGATGGCCGTGTGGCGCGAGCTGCAAAACAGCCAGAAGACCAGCCCGCCAAACAAGCACGCGTAGAGTCCTGCTTGGGGAGGCAGGTTGGCCAGCGAGGCGTCGCCTAGCCCGGCCGGTAGAAGGTAGGCTGCAAGTGTGATGCCAGCGACAACGTCACCCCGCAGCCAGCTTCGATCGTAGCGCCTTAGCCAGTCGAGAACAGGAAGTGGGAGCTTCACATCGTTTGTTCCGTAAGCAATTCCGCATTCAGACCACGGATCATCTTTGACTCGAGAACCTGTCGGCCTTCGACTCAGTCGAGAGTTATAGCCTCAATCAGGACGCTTCTTTGTCAGCATAAAGATAACGAGACCACTGGTGACCTGTCAGAGTTGTCAGGACTCTTCACCCGGGTGTCCAGGTTGGATCGTTGTGACTGACTGCCAGCGATCCCGGGGTCGGATGGGGTCGAGTTCATTATTGAGGGTAGGAGGAGACTCTCTCCAGTTCACTTTTGAGGCGATAGTCGAAGTTACGGCCATTTAGGCGAGATTCAGGGGTGAAATTAGGCCCGAATTTCTCCGAGACGCAGACTGTTTGGCGGAGAGGGGATTCGAACCCCGGTACAGCTTTTGACCGCACAACGGTTTAGGAAAACAGGGCAGGAATCTGTACGTTTCGAAAACTTAAGCCGCTAGGAACGTGCGACAAGTGCGGAGCCTGGTTCACCTATCCATAGCACCAGATCAACTCAAGCTTTGCCGCCAAGTGCAAGCCAGGCAGAAGCTCAGCCGTTTTAGGCGCATAGTTCGACGTGCAAATTTCGGCCAGGGACTCACCCTAATTTTGACCTTGCAGGGATATCCTCCGGACGAATCGACAATCGCCCAGCCGTGAGGTCTGAGGGAAGAATTTGCGGTCAGGGCGTGGATTGGCCTGTCGACCCGAAAGCGCATATGCGAGTGCTCGGAAGCCATCGTACTTCAATTCGAACAGGTAGTCAGAATGGTCGAACGGGACAGGCTTCAAGCGTAGGGGCTGGGGGATAAACTGCACGGTACGGAATGGTAGCAAAGGCGAAACCGAAAGATGGGCGAAGAACGCACCAAGTACAGTGTCATACCGCCCGCCATGCATTCACATGCCGATAGTAATCTCGGCTGGCAGCCCTATTCTCATGAAGGAGGAAGCTATGCATATTCTATGGGCGCTTATCATCGGCCTCGTAATTGGGGCGATTGCGAAATTCATCGTGCCGGGGAAAGACCCGGGTGGGATCATTGTCACCAGTATGATCGGCATGGCAGGCTCACTTCTTGCCACTTTTCTGGGGCAGGCTCTTGGTTGGTACGACCGAGGACAAGCAGCAGGCTTCATTGCGTCCTTAGTCGGAGCCGTTCTGTTGCTGTCCGTTTACCATATGTTCCGTCGGCGCACCGCCTAGTTCAACCCCGACTTCCGACTCTGGCCCACCGTGAGGGCGTAGGAGAATATGGTGGCATGACTGGCCTGCAGAACGCAGAGTCTTGGGCAGCAATCGGCGGCTTCATTGTGATTCTCGTCGGAAGCGCTATAAAACTATCGAAGCGGAACCGGCAATCGCATCGACACGAGGGTTTTGGATTACTTGCAAGAGCACGCTCGCAAGCACTCGGAC
>Ga0097621_100002814_pt1 | contig 11918 bp, 6 predicted proteins | sample KBSMisM72_FD_73165 | JGI IMG/M metagenome (GOLD analysis project Ga0097621, IMG submission 73165) | Miscanthus rhizosphere microbial communities from Kellogg Biological Station, Michigan, USA - KBS Miscanthus M7-2 (version 2) (version 2) | ecosystem: Host-associated > Plants > Roots >... | reverse complement strand
TTCATCACGTGTGTGACACGGCGTAGCGCCGACAAGCTCGCAGCACTCGTTGGCCAGATCGAGGCGGCCGGCGGAACCGCCCACGCCTTCGGCAGCGACGCTCGTAAGGAGGAAGAGGTGACGGGCCTGGTGGAGCAAATCGAGTCCACCATCGGCGCCATCGAGGTGCTGGTGTTCAACATCGGCGCCAACGTTGCGGCCAGCATCCTCGAGGAAACCGCTCGCAAGTATTTCAAGATCTGGGAAATGGGCTGCTTCGGCGGGTTTCTGAATGGACGCGAGGTCGCCAAACGCATGGTGACCCGCGAGCGCGGCACCATCATCTTCACCGGCGCCACTGCATCAATACGCGGTGCAGCCAACTTCGCCGCGTTCGCTGGTGCCAAGCATGCGCTGCGGGCGTTGGCGCAAAGCATGGCGCGGGAACTCGGCCCTCGTGGCATCCACGTAGCGCATACCGTCATCGATGGTGCGATCGATACAGCCTTTATCCGCGATCTGTTCCCCGATCGCTACGCGCTCAAAGCGCAGGATGGCATTCTCAATCCGGAACATATCGCCGATGCATACTGGATGCTCCACGCACAGCCCCGCGATGCATGGACACATGAGCTGGATCTGCGGCCCTACATGGAGAAGTTCTGATGAAAACCTTCGAGTTCTGGTACGACTTCGGCAGCACCGCCACTTATCTCGCATGGACGCAGCTCGCTGCTCTCGAGGCTGCCACCGGAGCCAAAGCAGTCTGGAAGCCGATGTTGCTGGGTGCGGTATTTCAGGCCGCCGGCAATCAATCGCCGGCCAACATTCCCGCCAAGGGCAAATACATCTTTGCTGACTTCGCGCGCTTCGCCAAACGCTACGGCGTGACGCTCAACCGCAACCCCTATTTTCCGATCAACACGCTGCTGCTGATGCGCATCGCCATCGTCTTGCAGACCAAAGGCGATCCGCGCTTCTCGGAATATTGCAAAGCCGTGTTCAATGCGATCTGGGTCGAGTCATTGAATATGAATGATGCCGTGATCGCTGCTCAAGTCATACACCGCGCAGGCTTCGATGCCCAGGCGCTGATTGCGCTTGCGAGCGAGCAATCCACCAAGGATGCGCTCAAAGCTGCGACTCAGGCCGCCGTGGATCGGGGCATCTTCGGGGCTCCGACGTTTTTTGTCGGCGAGCAGATGTTCTGGGGCCAGGACCGGATGGATTTCGTGAAGGAAGCGCTGCAGTAGCGATTGCGTCAGGGACGATAACAGGACCGCCGATGGATTCCAATGACCAGTTCCCCAAGTCCGCGTATGAACTCGCGCAGCTCAACATTGCGATGATGAAAGAGCCGCTCGACTCGCCGCGCATGGCCGATTTCGTGGCCAACCTCGATCGAATCAATGCGCTTGCCGAGAACTCGCCCGGGTTCGTATGGCGCCTTCAAACCGAAGAGGGCGACGCAACAGCAATGCGGCCGATGGGAGACACCACTTTGGTCAACATGTCGGTCTGGCGGGATGCCGAATCGCTCAACAAGTACGTGTATCAATCTGCGCATGTAGAAATCATGCGCCGTCGCAAGGAGTGGTTCGAACGTACGCGCGAAGCCTATGTCGTGCTCTGGTGGGTGCGCAAGGGTCTTCGCCCGAGCATCTCGGAAGCGATTGCAAAACTCGAGTTCCTTCGCGCGCACGGCCCAACCGCAGAAGCGTTCACGTTTCGCCACGCATTCGCACCGCCAGATGCGCCGCAATCCAGGCCGCCGTTCGCGTTCGGCGACGAATGCCCTGCCACGTAGTTCCTGTCCTTCGAACCGAACGCCCGTATCTGCGTAGGCCGTGAGGATCCAAGAAGTAACCGTACATGAGTCCACGAGCGCTGCGGATGGTGAAGTGGTCGGTGACTGGTGCGCTCGCACTTTTGTTGCTGTTGCTCCTCGCAGGCAACCTTTTTGGCCACTACCTGCTGAGGCATACGCGTGAACACTTTCCGGCGCCGGGGAAACTTATAGCATTAGGAGAGCACCGGCTGCACCTTTACTGTACGGGCAAGGGAAGGCCCGCCGTGGTACTGGAATCCGGAAGCGGCGGCTGGTCGACGCAGTGGGCTATGGTGCAGGCGAAGGTTGCCGCTTCCACCAGGGTTTGCTCTTATGACCGGGCAGGGCTTGGTTGGAGCGATCCCGCGAAGAAGCCTCAGGACATTCAGAGTTCGGTGCGTGAGCTCGGTGAACTGCTCGCACGTTCCGGCGAGGAAGGTCCCTTTGTGTTTGTGGGGTGGTCTTTCGGCGGCTCTATCGTATGGATGTATGTCCAGGATCACCTGGATCAGGCCGCCGGACTCATCATTGTGGATGCGCGGCCGAGCGGATGGCAAACCTGGATGAACAGGTTCGCCCCGGAACTGAGAACAAGGAGGGAAGAGTTCGTGGCGACTTTGCGACGCCTCGAACGCGTAGGTCTGGGGCCGGCCTATAGTTGGGATCTTTTGCGAGGCAGCAGTCGTGATTCGATCAACGGATTTCCAGCGGGAACTGGGGATGTGCTTCTAGACCCGGGATTCCAGGCGAGGATGTTCGACGCGATGATCGGAGCATCCGACACAGACGATATCTCTGAACGTCAGCTGCAGATGCGGCCGCTTGGAAATCTGCCGCTGATCGTCATTCCGCATGGGCACGAAGGTATGTTCGGCCTGGAGCCGGACAAGGAGCGCGTGGCCGAGATGCGATGGCAGGAAGCGCAGTGGCAACTCACGAAACAGTCTACCGACGCCAAATTCGAAGTAGCCGAAACGAGCGGGCATGCCGTTCCCTTGGAGCAACCGGATATCGTTGTCGACGCGATCCAGGAGTTGGTGACGAAGTGGCGTGTCAAAATGGGAGACCCTCCTCGTTGAACCTCGCATTGAGCCGTTGAGTCTTCCCGCGACGCGTGGTACGGTTCGACTTCTCTATAAGAATCGGGGCCAATGCCTGCCATGAGCAGGCGTGGGATCCGGACTCCAATACTGCCGACCTTGCCGATGCTGCAGCCCCTGTGTCGAATGGCCACGCGCTATGCAAAGCATGTTCTGAAGCATGCCGCCTAGCCATAGTCTGCCGCGGCCCCACGACGCCGACCGGGACAGGTCAAACACGGGCTTTACTCGGGTCTACCGGCTGACTCGATTGCTGCTTCACATCGCCTACGGTTGCGTTGGTGTGGCAGCTATTTTTCCATTTCTCTCCCACCAATGGCGTCGGCGGCTCATCCAGAGCTGGTCGCGGCAGACGCTGGGTATCGTTCACCTGCGGGTCACGGTACGCGGCTCGCCGCCCTCCGGGCGGACGCCAACCTTGATCGTGAGCAATCACGTGTCCTGGCTCGATATCTGTGTCCTCCACTCCGTGGCTCCACTGCGCTTCGTAGCCAAGTCCGATGTCCGCGGCTGGCCCATGGTTGGATATCTGGCGTCAGGCGTAGGCACCATTTTCGTCGAGCGTGGGAATCCACTGGACACTGTGCGTACCAACCGCGCCATCGTGCAGGCACTCTCCCGTGGTGAACATGTCGCGATGTTCCCCGAAGGAACCAGCACCGACGGTAGTGAGATCAAACGGTTCCATCCGTCGCTGTTCCAGCCCGCTCTTGAGGCCGCCGTGCAGGTGGTGGTGGTGGCGCTGCGCTATGTCAACCCGGATGGCAGCGTCAATCCGGAAGCGTCATACGCGGGAGAGCGTTCGTTGTGGGAGTCGTTCCGGCTTGTGGCCGGACGACGATCCTTGCTTGCGGAACTGACCTTTGCGGCCACCATCGACGTCAACGGCCGCCCGCGCGCGGAGATTGCACGCGCAGCCGAATGCGCTGCCGCCGACGCTTTGCAGTTGCCGCGCCCTGGCCGGAAGGGCGGAACTGTCGTCAACATTCCAGACGCAACGCCGTCTACCTCGTCAGACATCACCTATCTGGTTCCATAAGGGTCCGCGCCGAGAGCATGTCTGGCACTGACCAGGCGGCCCCCGCTTCGTTGAGCCAAAAGTAGGACAGCAGCCGACAAGTAACGGGGGTTCCCGCTTACGTGCTCCGGACGGCTTTTCTGATAGCGTCGGCACACTCATACCGACGGGCGCACGGCATGCCTTCCACCATCGAAAATCATCCCTCGGCGCCGAACGGACGCCTCGACTTTCTGGCCGGCGGGGGCGAGATGGGTGCGCGTATGCGGGCACTCGAGTGGAACGCGACGCCTCTTGGCCCGCCGGCGCAGTGGCCGCAGTCGCTCAAGACGATCGTGCGAGTGATGCTCGATTCGCGCTACGCGATGTGGATGCTCTGGGGCACCGAGCTCACCTTCTTCTGCAACGATGCCTATCTGCCGACCGTGGGCATCAAGCGCGACTGGGTGCTTGGGGCGCGCTCCGACAAGGTTTGGGAAGAGATCTGGCCGGAACTCGAACCCCGAATTGCTCGAGTCCTGGAGCTTGGCCAAGCCACTTGGGACGAGGGCCTGCTGCTGTTCCTCGAACGCAGCGGTTTTCCCGAAGAGACTTATCACACCTTTTCGTACAGCCCGGTCTATGACGATCGGAGCCGGATCTCCGGCATGCTTTGCGTCGTCACCGAAGTCACCGAGCGCGTGATCGGTGAAAGACGGCTGCGTGTTCTCCGAGACTTGGCGGCTCGCGGAAGGGGGGTAGATGGTGTGCAGCAAAGCTGCACTCGCACTTGCGAGGTCCTGGCTCTCTATCCCTTCGACACCCCATTTGCGGCACTTTACTTGATCGAGCCGGGCGCACGGCATGCGCGCCGTGTCGCCCGTACCCGCGACTTGCCGGAGCTCACGTTACCGGAAATGCTCGCGCTGAACGATGCGAACTCGCCATGGCGGCTAACAGAACTTTTCGAGAGTGAGACGGCACAAGAGGTGTCCGATTTGCCGGCCGCGGGTCTGGACATCGCTGCGGAGCCTTGGCCGGATCCTGTGAAGCAGGCGCTCGTGCTTCCTTTGAAGCACACGAAGCAGGGTCTCAATGGATTTCTGATCGCCGGCGTCAGTCCCCGTCGCGCTCTTGACGAGGCATATCGCGCTTTTCTGGATCTTGTTGCAAATCAGACTGGCTCGGCAATCGCCGAGGCGCAGGAATATGAGGCGGAGAGGCAGCGGGCCGAAATCCTTTCCGAGTTGGATCGGGTCAAGACCGCTTTCTTCTCGAATATCAGCCATGAGTTTCGCACGCCCTTGACACTCATGCTGGGTCCGCTGGAAGAAGCGATCGCCGATGATCGTCTATCGCAGGAAGCACGTGAACGACTGCAACTCGTGGAGCGCAATGCCGCCCGATTGCACAAGCTGGTCAATTCGCTGCTGGACTTTTCTCGCATCGAGGCAGGGCGTGTCCAGGCATCCTACGAAGAAACCGACTTGGCAGGATTCACTCGCGATCTTGCCAGTACCTTCCGCTCAGCGATGGAGAAAGCGGGTCTAACCTATGTCGTGGCCTGTGATGACTTGGGAGAGCCCGTACACGTCGATCGGGAAATGTGGGAGAAGATTGTGCTCAATCTCCTCTCGAACGCTTTCAAGTTCACGTTGACAGGAATGGTCACGGTTCGATTGCGCCGAGACGAACACCACGCGATTCTCGAAGTAGCAGATACCGGTGTCGGTGTTCCGGAGCAAGAGCTGCCACGCCTATTCGAGCGTTTTCACCGGGTCGAGGGCACTCACGGCCGCACGCATGAGGGCTCGGGCATCGGCTTGGCACTGGTACAGGAGCTCGTAAAACTGCACGGCTCAACCATCGAAGCTCACAGCGTGCTGGGTGAAGGAACCACTTTTCGTGTGCTCGTGCCGTTCGGTGCTACCCACTTGCCTGCCGACCGTGTGCTGGCGCCGCGGGCGCTCTCCTCGACGGCGATAGGAGCCCGCACTTACGTCCACGAGGCGCTGCGCTGGCTGCAAAATTCAGGCGACAACGCGCCTTCTGCTTTCCCAACCATAGCGGAGAGCACTGTCCCTGGACGCGATCGACGCTTCGCCGCGACGTTCGGCTCGAGGATTGTGCTGGCCGACGACAACGCCGATGTGCGTGGCTATGTGCGCGATCTGTTGTCTCCCTACTATGCGGTCGAGACCGTGACCGATGGCGAGAATGCGCTCGCCGCCGCGCGGCGCACACGTCCCGATCTCATTCTCAGCGACGTCATGATGCCGCGCCTGGATGGGTTCGGGCTGCTGGCGGCGATTCGCGCCGACGAGGCGCTGCGCAGCGTTCCGGTGTTGCTGCTGTCCGCGCGCGCGGGCGAAGAGGCCAGGATCGAGGGGCTCGATGCCGGTGCAGACGATTACGTCATCAAGCCCTTCTCCGCGCGCGAGCTGCTCGCCCGGGTCGGCGCGCTGCTGGAGCTGAGGCACATGCGCCGGAGTGCCGACGAGGCATTCCGCCTGCGCACAGCACAGTACGAGACGCTCCTTACCGAAGCGCCGCTAGGGGTCTATCTGGTCGATGCGGACTTCAAGGTCCAAGAGATGAACCCGACCGCGCGGGCGGTATTCGGCGATATCCCCGATTTGATTGGGCGAGACTTCGACGACGTCATTCATCGAATTTGGCCGCAGGCATACGCGGACCAAACCGTAGGGATATTTCGGCGCACGCTCGAAACCGGCGAGCCGTACTTCGCGCCCGAGCACATCGAACAGCGCCTGGATCGAGGTGTGACGGAATACTACGAGTGGCAGATCCATCGAATACCTCTCCCGGATGGAAGATACGGCGTGGTCTGCTATTTCCGGGACATCTCCGTACATGTTCAGGCGCGCGCCCAACTGCAGACGGCGGATCGGCAGAAGGACGAGTTTCTGGCGATGCTTGCGCATGAACTACGAAATCCGCTTGCGCCGATTCGCAATGCCAGCGAAGTGTTGGCGCGAACCGGAGCGGCCAATGCTCACAAAGCCGCCATAGAAATCGTCCAGCGTCAGGTTGCGAATCTGACGCGGCTGGTTGACGATCTACTCGACGTCTCGCGTATCACACAAGGGCGCATCGAGCTAAAGCGCAGGCCGGTTCAGCTGGCTGATGTGATCGCACAGGCAGTGGAAATAGTCGAACCGCTGATCAAAGAGCGTCGCCACAAGGTAGCGATCACGAGCTATCGGGCGTTGCGCGTTAACGGGGATCCTGCGCGTCTGGTTCAGTGCGTAGCGAACATCATGATGAACGCTGCGAAATACACTGACCCGGGTGGAGAGATCCGGGTGGAATCGAGGCATGACGGAACACAGGCCGTCCTGAGGATTACCGACAACGGTATCGGGATCCCGCAAGAACTCTTGCCGCAGGTGTTCGATCTCTTCGTGCAAAGCGATCGCACGCTGGATCGCGCACAGGGCGGGCTCGGAATCGGATTGTCGGTGGTCAAGCGACTCATCGAAATGCATGGAGGACGCGTGTCGGCATCCAGTGACGGTCTGCGTACCGGCTCGACGTTCGAGATCCGTTTGCCCCTGGTCGATCGCGGACATGAACCTGCAGTCGAACTCGCGCAGTCGAAAGTGCCCGCGCGGCGCATTCTGGTGGTCGATGACAACAAAGATGCCGCCAACTCGCTTGCGATGATCCTCACGCTGGAAGGTCATCAAGTCGAATCCGTCTATACGGCGCACGAAGCTCTCGCTCGCGTGCTGTCCTTCAAGCCGGAGGTTGCCTTGCTGGATATCGGCCTACCCGAAATGAACGGGTATGAGCTGGCGCGTCGCCTGAGAGACCAACCTGAGGCACGCGAGATTCGACTGGTGGCTTTGACCGGGTACGGCCAAGCCGAGGACAAGGAGCGCGCCTGGGCCGCCGGATTCGACGATCATCTAGCCAAACCCGCCGACCTTCGCGCGCTTCAGCGCACGCTCGCCGCAACTTCTGCCAAGAATTCGAGGTAGTAGCTACGGCGCTAGAGGATTCTCCCACCAGGGCTCACGCGGCAATGGAAAATCCCCCATCTACCGGAATCGCTGTACCGGTGATGAAATCCGACGCTGCGCTGGCGAGGAAAACCGCGATGCCGCCGAAATCGTCCATGCCGCCCCAGCGGCCGGCCGGTGTGCCGGCGAGCGCGCGGTCGTGCAATCCGGCGATCTCCTGCCGGGCCTTACGCGTGAGGTCGGTGTCGATCCAGCCCGGCAGCACCGCGTTGACCTGTATGTTGTCCTTTGCCCATGCTGTCGCCAGCGACTTCGTCAACTGCACGATGCCGCCCTTGCTTGCCCCGTAGGCAGGCGCGAACGGCGCACCGAAGATCGACATCATCGATCCGATGTTGATGATCTTGCCGCCGCCGGCTCGCTTCATCGGCGCATAGACGCCGCGCGAGCACAGGAAGGCGCTCGTCAAGTTGGTGTCCATCACCTGCCGCCATTCGTCCAGAGAGAGGTCCTGTACTGCTTTGCGGATATTGATGCCGGCGTTGTTCACCAGGATGTCGATGCGCTCGCAGCGCTTCATCGTTTCGCCGAGAAGGGAATTGACCGATTCTTCATTCGCCACGTCGACCCTGATGGCAAGCGCTCCGGCAGTCAAGGCCTGCAGCTCGCGCACGGCGGCATCTGATTTTTCCTGGTCACGGGCTGCGACGACGACCCGCGCACCGGCTTTGGCCAGACCGCGCGCCATACCTAAACCGATTCCACCATTTCCGCCGGTGACGATGGCGACTTTGCCTTTAAGATCGAACATGTCTGGTTCCTCTGTTATTAGATGCGACACTTCGCGTGCCCTTCCAGCGCCCCTCAAGCACGAGGCAGGATACAAGCTACACTGTCTTGTAGCGCAGTACCTGTCACGCCCCCTCTGTCACGCCTTTCGGTACCAGTGCCAGCGCTGCATCAATTCCATGCACAAAGCCGCTGAGCGAAGCTCGAATCAGGCGGGCGCGCACGCTCATGAGTTCGGCCACTATCTCGGGGCGAGGTCCGACGCGATTGAAGGCCACCAAAGCCCGTCCACGTGCAGCGATCAATTGAGCAAACCCGATCGGTTCTGCCTCGATAGACTCCTCCAGCGAATCGGCGTACTGCAGCGCGGCGTCCCATTCGCCATCTTCGAGTGATACCTCGATAGCATCCTGGTAGAACAGCAGACGCGAGGGAGCCATGCAATACTGGCTCATCATCTCTTGGCCTTGCTCCAGGTAGCGCTTGCGTTCAGCGGGGTCCTTCGACGAGCCCGCCAGTGCCGCATAAATGGCGGGTCCGAGAAATCCCGCACTGGCTTCCTTCGCAACCTCACTGGCTTCCTCGATCAGTACGCGGGATTCGGCCAATCGCCCTTGCGCCCGGCGGCACCTCGCCATCAGCATGTGATTCGTCGCAAGATATCGGCGCGCCGACGCTTCGAGTGCAATGGCTGTCGCTTGCTCGACCCAAGGCTCGCCTTCGACAAAGTTACCTTGGAGCACCAGAACGAATCCTATCGACTCGAGCGTCATGACTTCGATCTGTCTCAGGCCGATCCGGCTCGATAGCTCGAAGGCCGCTCGCACCGCGGCCAATCCGGCTTCGCCCTCACCGATCCAATTCAGGCAGTGGCCGGTCATGCACAGGTTCGGTATCTCGTCACGAACCAACCCTGCCTTCCGGCACAAATCGACACTGCGCTGGAAATAGGTCAGTGCGGTGAGCATGCGTCCCTCTGCGTAGCAGTGATCGCCCAAGCCGCTCCATGCGCGCGCCTCGCCCTCCACGTCGTCGGCGCGCTGCGCGTACTCCAGTGCGAGCTGGTGCTCGGCGCCGCAAGCCGTTACCTGCCCTTGGGCGAAGTGAAGATTGCCACGCATGCCATGGATCCGCGAGCAAGCGCTCCACAACTCCAACCGCTCCGCGATCAGCTGAGCGCGATCAAGACCCTGCATCGCGGACTGAATTGCGCCCGTTACCCGTTGACCGCCAACGATGCCCAGTAGCGCGCGGCAACGCTGCTCGTCGTTTACGGCTGCTTGCAGGGCTTGCTCGAAGGCAGTGATCGACTCCTCGGTTCGCGCCAGTTCCCGCAGCAGGTCACCACGCAGCATGGTCATCGCATATCGATGCTCACCGTCTTGCACGATCTCCAAGCCGCGTTGCAGTAAGCGAAGGGCGATGTCATAGCGAAACCGTTGTGCTTCCGATTGTGCACCGATCAGATACGCGTGCGCCGCACCAGCATCCTGAGCACGATCCAGATGTTCGGCGTACAGAGCGGGCTCCTGATCGCGATACAACTGTGCCGCTCTGCTGTGCAGCTCGCGCTTGCGCGTATTCAACAGAGAGGAGTAGACGCCTTCCTGAATGAGCGCGTGGGCGAAGAGATAGTTGCCGGCCTCGGTGCGCACCAGGTCCGTCGTGATAAGTCCGTCGCAGCGATAGCTCTCATCGTCGATCAGGAGGCGCAACCCGTCGAGGCTGAAGCGCTTGCCGATGACCGATGCGGCCTGCAAGGCGAGCTTATCGCGGCCAGGAAGGCGATCCATTCTCGCCAACACCAGACTCTGGATAGTGGGAGGAACGACGCCGCTTTGGCTCTCTTTTGCGTTGCGCAGCAACTGCTCGAGGAACAAGGGGTTGCCCTCGGAGCGTTCGATGCATTCCAGCGCGAACTGAAGCGAGGTATCGATCACGCCGCCTGCAAGCAAGCGCGCCTCCTCGGCAAGCAGTGGTCCGACATCGATCGCAAGCAGGGGTGTCCTATGGCTGGCGGCGCGCCACCGGTGATCCAGCGGATCACCTTCGAAGCGCGTGGTCATTGCCAGCACCAATGGGCATTTGCGGGTGACCACCGCTATCGCGGCAAGACAGCTGAGTAGCAGTGGAGATGCCCAGTGGATATCCTCGAACACGACGAGTTGCGGCTGCATTGCTGCCGATTTCGTCACGAGGTGTGTGGCAGCTTCGGCGATGCGTCGATGACGTGTTGCGTTGTCCATCGCGTCGAAGATTACGGCCAATTCCGGACGCTGCTCGAGATTCAGCAGATCGGCGATGGGCGCTTCGTGCTCGGGCGCGATCAAGCCGGATTCGATTCCGCGACGCAATGCCGCCAGGCGAACCGTTTCGGGCTCATGCGGCGTCAAGCCGAGCAACATCGCGACGACGGCGGGCAGCGCTTCCTGGCCTTTCCCTACACCGAAGTCGAGGACTCGACCGAACTGACACGCAAAGCCCTGACCCATGGCCCGGCCGCGCAACTCTTCGATCAACCTGGATTTCCCGATACCAGGCTCGCCACGGATGACGACAACTCCACCTGCGCCGGTTTCCCGGACACTGCCGAGCACGCTGTCGAGTTGCCGCAATTCGCTTTGGCGCCCTACGAAGGGCAGGCGGTCGACGGCGGTCTGCCGCAGCGCGCGCACTCGATAGACGCGATGAGGCGTCTCGAAGCCCTTGACCCCTCTCTCGCCCAGGTCTTCCGTGTCCACAAGGTTCGACACGCTGTCGTATACCGGTTGGGACAGCACGGTATCGCCGGCTTGGGCCAATGCATCCAGGCGAGCGGCAAGATTGACCGTGTCTCCAGTGATGGAGTATTTGGGGGTGGCGCCGCCTTGCAACACCGCGGCTACCACCTCACCGCTTGCGATGCCGATATGCAGCTTGAGGGGATGCCCGGACGGATCGCGGAGCTGCGCCGCGCTCGAATGCATGTCCAGGGCCGCCCGCACCGCCCGTTCGGGATCATTGCCGTGGGCGATGGGGGCGCCGAAGACCGCCATCACTCCATCGCCGGCGTGATCGATGACGAGTCCGCCGTAAGCTGCGATCGTACCGTCCATCGAAGTATAGAAGCGATTCAGCAGTGCCTGGATTTGCTCGGCGTCGGCGCTCGCACAGATCTGGGTATAGCCAGAGATGTCGGCGAATACCACGGTAGCCTGGCGGCGTTCGCCAGCGGCCGCTGCAGCCTTATCCCGCGTTGT
>Ga0097621_100002813_pt1 | contig 11919 bp, 6 predicted proteins | sample KBSMisM72_FD_73165 | JGI IMG/M metagenome (GOLD analysis project Ga0097621, IMG submission 73165) | Miscanthus rhizosphere microbial communities from Kellogg Biological Station, Michigan, USA - KBS Miscanthus M7-2 (version 2) (version 2) | ecosystem: Host-associated > Plants > Roots >... | reverse complement strand
CGCAAGCACCTTGGTGAAAGTGTTTACAGCCCAGCCATTTAGGCAATCCGGGCGGGTTGGCGCAGCGGATGGCGCCGGAAAAGTCCTTCCATAAGGAAGTCAAAATTACACGGCTGTCAGCGTCGATCGCGCCGGGTCGCCGTGTCCTGTGGAAAGCCGCAACGGGCGAGGAGTGCACTGAAGCGAGGATCGGCTCGGAACGGATCCCATTTCGAATCGACCGGCAGATAGATCAGGTGCACGTCACGCGCGGCGTAGGCTTTGTCGAGCCACTCGAACACGAGCTCCCGCTCCCCAAGGCCCGCGTGCACGAGGGCCATCGCATACGGCGGCACGTACCGCTCGCCGGCCGCGGCCTCGAGTCTTTTCAGCACTTCGCGCGCTTCGTTGGCCCGGCCGCTCTTCGCAAGGATGTAGCCTCTGAGCGAGATCGCCTTGCTGTTGCCGCCGGAGAACCGCGCCGCGTCGGTGAGCGCGGCCAGCGCGAGATCGGTTTCGCCGATCGGCTCGTACGCCTGTCCGAGTTCCACGTATCCGATCCAGAACTCCGAGTCCGTGAGAATGGTCCTCCGGGCGTGTTCGACGGCCGCGTGATACTCGCGAGCCTGGAACGCGACTTGCGCCGACAGCGCGTAACTAATCGGCTCCAGCGGTTCGAGCTCTCGCGCGCGGCGCATGGCTGACTCCGCTTCGCTGTCCCTGCCCGACTGCGAGAGCGCGTGTCCCAGGGTTCGATGCGCCGTCGCGTTGTTGGGATCGAGGCGAATCGCGACACGGAGCGCCGTTTCCGCGGCAGTCCAGTCCCAGTCCAGCAGCCAGTTGACGTAGCCGACAATCACCTGCGACTCCGCAAGGTTCGGATTGGCGCGGACCGCTTGCGCGGCGGCTTCCCGCGCCAGCGGCGCCATTTCGAAGGGACGGCTGTCGCCGTTCACGAGGCTCCCGGCGTAGGTGAAACCGAGGCTGGACCAGGCGAGGGCGTAATTCGGATCGAGCGCGATCGCCTGCTTGTACTGCTGGATGGCGCGCGCGTTCGTGGCCGGCGTTCGCCGGCTTTCAAGATACCGTCCCCTGAGATACGCATCGAAGGCATCCGGGTTGCGGGTCTGCCGGACCCCGGCCGCGCGGACGTGCTCGGGCGACAGGCGGATACGAATCTGATCGGCGATGGCGGTGCTCAACTCCTGCTGCAGCCCGAGGAGGCTGGTCGCCTCGCGCTCGTAGGACTGCGACCAGACGTGCTCCTGATCACGCACGCGAATGAGCGTCGCGGTGACGCGCAGCCGGCTTTCTTCCGCTCGAATCGTGCTCTCCACGAGATAGTCGACCGAGAGCTCCTGGCCAATCTCGACGGCTGTCTTCGTGGTGCCCTTGTACCGCCAGGTGCGGCCTTTGACGATCAGGCGCTCGGGATCGACCTGCGCGAGCGACGCGCTGGTCTCCTCGGTCAGACCGGCGGCGAGGTACTCGCGCTCAGGATCGCTGCCGATGTTCGCGAACGGCAGCACGGCGATCGTCGCCCGCGAGACCTCCGCGCCGCCAGGCCATTTCACGGCGACAATAACGGCAGCCATTGCGACGAGCGCCAGGCCGATCCACAGAGGCGCCCGACTCGGCGTCCGAGGCGGTGATGTCGGCAACGGCTGCTCCAGGCGCGAGGCAGGCAAGGGCTCCAGGTCTGGGACAGGCAGCGGCTCCTGGCGCGGCGCAGGCACTGCGGCCGGTGGCGCGCCGGAGGCCACCTCGACGGCCGCGATGAATCGATACCCCTTGCCCGAAACGGTCTCCACGAACACGGGAGCATCCGGAGAATCGCGAAGCGCCTGCCGGACCTTGCTGATCGCGGTGTTGACCCCGGTCTCGACGTCCACGAAGACATCCTTGCCCCACAGCCGCTCGACGATGTCGTTGCGGGAGACGAGCTGACCTCGACTCTCAACCAGCAGGATCAGGAGGTCCATCGGCTGGCGCCCGAGCTTGACCGGACGTCCCTGCCGCCGCAGCTCGTACGCCGCGACGTCGAGTTCGAAGTCGCGGAAGCGGAATGTCTCGCGCGGGCTGGATATCTGCATCGGTGATGGACGCCTTACATTGTCACAAGTCCCGTATGGTCTTCCATTTGGCGTTTCAGGAAGATTCCAGATTTTCGCAAGGTCCTGTCCATGGTCAGGCGATGCGGCACACGCGAGGATGCCCAGCAGGAGGCAGATAATGAACTGGACAACTTCGAAAGTACTGGCCGGCGGTCGCGCAGCGGCCGTGGCCACCCTCACCGTGCTGCTGACCGCAGCCGGAAACAGGACCGCGATCGCGTCCGGGTCCCACGAGGGGCTCGAGGGCGCCTGGGCCGTGCAGGTGACCCTGCGCGACTGCGTGACCAACGCCCCACTCGGCGCGCCCTTCAATTCCCTGGTGTCGTTTCATGACGGCGGGACGCTGAGCGAGAGTGCCGGCAGCCTGGGCTTCGCCTCAGGTCAGCGCAGTCCGGGCCATGGGAGCTGGACCCGCGAGGGCAGGCATACCTTCCTGCAACGGATGATTGCGCTGATCGTGTTTGACACCCCGGCGAACCTTCCCGGTACTCCGGGGTTCAACCCGGCCTTGCCTGTGTCCCCGGGCTTCTTCGCAGGCTGGCAAACCGTCACCCACACGCTCAAACTCAGCGGCGACCATGCCACGTCGGCCGGGACCAACGAGTTCTACAAGTCTGACGGGACGTTGTACAGGACCGGCTGCTCGACGGCGACCGCGCAGCGGTTCGAGTAGTTCGAGCGACGAGTGATCGCTTCGGAGGGCGCCGACCGTGCCGCGCGTCGGCTGGCGGCGCCTTTCCCGACGACTGCTCGTCCGTCGCGATCGCCGAAAGGTTTTCGCCCTCTTTCCCCTAATCAAAGGTTGAGCAGCTGATGGGCAGGGGCTCGCAAGGAAGAGGGTGAGATCGGTGGGAATGATTCGACGCCTGTTGTGGGCGTTTCTCGTGTGTGCAGCCGTCGGCCGCGTGGCCTCGGCGCAGGATCTGATTTCTGTCGGGGGCGTGATTACCACGCGGGTCGATGGACTGCCCGTTCCCGGCGCCGTCGTGTCCATCGTGGGCGCCGAGGGGACCGCGGTGACCGACGAGAGCGGCCGGTACCTGTTGCGCGAGACGCGATCCATCGTGCGCGCCGGCCGTCTCCAGGTGAAGGTCGATGCGCTCGGACTGCCGCCTCGACTCGTCGACGTGGTCGTGGCCTCGGACGCGCTGACGGTTGACGTCGCGCTCGATCTCAATTTCAGCGAACAGGTCACCGTCGGCTCGCGAGCCCCGCGGGCCGAGGCCGAAAAGGCGCTGCCGGTGGACATCATCACGCACGAACAGATTGCCTCGACCGGGTACACGGAGACGGCGCAGCTCATCGCGTCGCTGGCGCCGTCGTTCAACTTCCCGCGACCGACGATTACGGACGGGACCGACACCGTGCGGCCCGCGACGCTGCGCGGGCTGGGGCCCGATCAGGTACTCGTGCTGATCAACGGCAAGCGCCGTCATCAGAGCGCGCTCGTCCACTTGAACGGCAGCATCGGACGCGGGTCCACCGGCGTCGACCTGAATGCGATTCCGCTCTCGGCCGTGGACCATTTCGAGATCCTGCGCGACGGCGCGGCGGCGCAGTACGGGTCCGACGCCATCGCCGGCGTGATCAACGTCGTGCTCAAGGGCGGCGTCATGCGGCCCGAGGTGACGTCGAACGCCGGCCTCTCCACCGGCTCGTTCGTCGGCAACCAGTGCTCGTCCACCGGCCAGAACTGCGTGCCCGGCAGCACCATCGATTTCGCCGACGGCGGCCTCTTCGACGTCGGCGGATCCTGGGGGCTCGCGGCCGGCAAGGGCAGCGTGACGATCGCGTCCGAATACCGCAGCCACAACCGCACCAACCGCGCGTCGTTCGACCCGCGCGATCAGGTGGTGGCCGGCGACGCCGGCCACAACGCGGTCGCGGAGCCGAACCACCGCTGGGGCGATCCGGATACGCGCGACTCGATGACGTTCGTCAACGCGAGCCTGCCGCTGAACCACGAGGAAACGCAGTTCTTCTACGCCTTCGGCGGCTTCAGCCGGCGGGTGGCGAACAGCGCCGGGTTTTATCGCCGCGCGCTCGACGCCCGCAACCAGCCGGCGATCTACCCGCTCGGATTCCTGCCGCAGATCGAGCCGGACGTGGTCGATGCCTCAGGCACTGCCGGCGTGCGCGGCCTGCTCGGCAAATGGAGCTACGACGTCAGCGGTCAATACGGCCACAACTCCTTCGCTTTCACGATCGGCGACACCCTGAACGTGTCGCTCGGCCCGAGCCTGCAGACCAACAAGACGACGTTCGACGCGGGCACGCTCGCGCTGCAGCAGTTCGTCGGCAACGTGGACGTCAGCCGCCCGATCGCGGTCGCCGGGTTTGCGGGGCCGGTCAACGTTGCCGCGGGCGTCGAGTATCGGCGCGAGAACTACCAGATCCACGCCGGCGAGCCGGACTCCTATCGCGATGGCGGCGCGCCGGATCAATTCGGCGACCGCGCGGCGATCGGATCGCAGGTGTTCGCCGGTTTCCGCCCATCGAACGAGGTCGACGCTTCGCGGGGCAGCATCGCCGGATACCTGGACGTGGAAGGGGACGTCGTTCGATGGCTGCGCCTCGGCGTCGCCGGCCGGAGCGAGCACTACAGCGACTTCGGCGGCACGGTGGACGGCAAGGTCACCGCGCGGGTCCAGATCGATCCGCGTTTCATCGTGCGTGGGTCGGCCAGCACCGGCTTCCGCGCGCCCTCGCTGGCGCAATCGTTCTTCTCGTCCACCGCCACGAACTTCCTGAACCTGGGACAGGGTCTGGTTCCGGTGGACTCGCTGACCCTGCCGGTGGCCTCGCCCGCGGCGCAGGTGCTCGGCGCGGTGCCCCTCAAGCCCGAGCGCTCACGCCATGTCACGGCAGGCACGGCCATCACGCCGACGAGCGCGCTGAACCTGACGGTCGACTACTACCGCATCGCGATCGACGATCGGATCGTGCTGTCCGGGAACTTCACCGCGGCGCCGATCGCGGCGCTGCTCAGGCCGTTCGGCGCCAACGGCGCGCGCTTCTTCACGAATGCGATCGACACGCGGACCAGCGGCGTCGACGTGATGGCGAACTATCGGGCCGACCTGCGAGCGGCCGGCGACCTGCGCCTGCGCGCCGGCTACAGCCACTCCGAGACCGACATCGTCGGATCGGTGGCGACGCCGCCGCAGCTGGCCGGATTCGAGTCGGTGCTGTTCGATCGGATCGAACGGCGGCGGATCGAGTGCGGGCAGCCGAATGACAGCGTGCGGCTCGGCGGCGACTGGCGGCGCAAGCGCTTCGGCGCCGACGTCAACGTCGCCCGGTACGGGTCGTTCTGCAGTTTCACGCTGAGCCCGGCCGACGACCAGGAATACGCCGCGAAGTGGCTGACCGACGTCGAAGCATCGTTCCGGATGTCCGGCTTCACGATCGCCGCCGGCGTCGAGAACCTGTTCGACGTCTTCCCGGATCGCAACACCACCGTCAACTCGTTCAACGGCATTCAGACCTTCCCGAGCCAGTCGCCGTTCGGGATGAACGGACGCACGGTCTACGCGCGGATTGGACGGACGTTCTAGCGGGTCCGCGCGGCAGTGTGGCCCTGCTCGGCGAAGGCCTGCGCGATTTTCACGCCAAGGCCGAACGTGTCCGCGTACGAGATGTTGGACGTCACGGACACGACGATCCCGTACTTGGGGAACGTCATGAGCGACGCCACCATCCCGCCCAACGACTCTCCGTCGTGGCCGACCACGGTCGTTTCCTGTCCCGCGACCGTGACCGTCTCGAGGTCCCAGCCGAGACCGTAGCCGGTCTCCTGCCCCGAGGCCAGTCGCTGCGACGTCTGGAGCAGTTGGACCGTGGCGGGCCGCAGGAGCTTGCCGCTGTTGATCGCCATGGCGAACCGCACCAGGTCGGACGGCGTGGACAGGAAGACGCTGGAGCCCGCGTAGCAGGAATAGTCGAGCGGGCGCATGAGGTCAGGGCCGTAGCGGGGAGCCGCCGCGAACCTCGGGAAGTAGAACGTCACCCGATTCGCCATCGGCTCGGCCGCGGAATCGGCCTCCGTCTGATCCATACCCAGCGGCTCGAAGACTCGCTTGCGCATGAACGAGAGAAACGGTTCGTCCGCGGCGGCTTCGACGGCCGCGCTCACCAGGATCCAGCCGTAGCTCGAATAACGGTACCGGGTGCCCGGCTGGAACAGCAGCGCACTCTCCTTGAAGTACTGCAGCGCCTCGACCGGCCGCTGGCACCGCACCGTGAACAGCGGTCCTTCGTCGCCGCCGTCGTTCCTGACGCCGGCCACGTGCCCCATCAACTGTCGCAGGGTCACGGGCCACTGCTTGTCCGGGAATTCAGGCACGTACGTCTGGATCTCATCGTCCGGTTTGAGGCGGTCTTTTTCCAGCAGCAGTCCAACGGCGGCCGAGGTGAGCATCGTGCTGGCGGTGCCAATCCGGAACCGCATCTGTGGCTCGACCGGCACCCGCTTCTCGAGGTCCGCCCAACCAAAGCCTTCGGCCCAGGCGATTTCTGAGCCGGTCCCGACCGCGACTGAAAGTCCCGGCAGGTTCTGCTCGACGAGAGCAGCCCGGACGATCTGCCGCCCCTGCTTCACGGCATCGGCCCATTTTGGCGGCGGGGCCGCACCGGTCACGGATGGCATGTCCTGCACATTCGGGTGCAGGGGCGTCGCGGTGACGCTCATGTACATGTACAGCCCCGCAATCGCGGCGGGCACCAGTCCGAGGGCGACGACGATCAGCGCGAGCCACATCTCGACGCGCCGCTTCTTTGTGCTTTGCACCGCTTTACTTTAGGTTACAAAGTTATTTGAGTCAACTGCGTTCGACGGCCGGGCGCGATCGATGGACGCGTGACGCCGCCGCGTGATATTCATCCGGGCGTCACCACATGCGCCTCGCGATGCTCTCCTCCACACTCGACGGCCTCCGCTACGACCTCCGCTTGACCCTGCGCGGGTTGCGGCGCGATCGGACGTTCACGCTCGCGGCCATCGCCATGCTGGCGCTCGCGATTGGCTTGAACGTGACCGTGTTCACCGTCATGGACGCGATCCTGTTCCGGGGCTCTCCTCTCGTCACCCGCAACGATCGGCTGCTCTACATCCAGGAGCGCGGTCCGTCGGGTGCCTGTTGCATCGCCTACCTGGATTTTCTGGATTGGCGCGCGCAGGCGCGGGCCTTCGAGGGGTTGGCGATCGTCACGGGAAGGGCCGTCACGTTCCGCGACGGCGATGGACGGCCGCTCGACATGCGCACGACGACGGTGAGCGCCAACACGTTCGGGCTGCTGGGAGTGCCGCCGATGCTGGGGCGGGACTTCGCGCCGGCGGACGAGCGCCCGGGAGCGCCGCCGGTTGCGATCCTCAATTACCGCTTCTGGGAGAGCCGCTTCTCCCGGCGCGCTGACATCGTCGGGGTGACGGTCCATATCAATGGCGCGCCTGCCACCGTCATCGGCGTCATGCCCGAGCGTTTCGATTTCCCATTGAAGGTGGAAGACGACTTCTGGATGCCGGTCGTCCCGACTCCTGAGCTGCAGCGACGCGGCCTGAGCCCTGGAGGCTTCACGGTGGTCGGACGTTTGCGCGAGGGCGTCAGCCAGGAAGAGGCCCGCGCCGGGCTCGAGACGATCAATCGTCGGCTCGAGGCCGACTATCCGGCGACGAATCGCGGGCTCGTGATCAGGTTCGCCACCCATGCGGAAATGAACAGTGGACCGGATGCGCCGGTCATCTGGGGCTCGCTCTGGGCCGCGGCATGGTTCGTCTGGCTGATCGCGTGCGCCAACGTGGCCAATCTCAGTCTCGTGCGAACCCTGGGACGCTGGCGCGAGCTTTCAACCCGAATGGCTCTGGGCGCGGGTCAGGGCCGGATGATGCGCCAGCTGATCACGGAGAGCCTGGTGCTGACCGGCGTCGCGGGAGCGATTGGCTGGTGGATCACGGACTGGAGCGTGCGCACATGGGAGGCGATCACCGCCTCGCGCTATCAGGTGCTCGACTACACGGTGGATTCAGGAACGCTCGCCTATCTCGTGGCGATCTCCGTCGCGGCGGCGCTGTTGTGCGCCGTGGCGCCGATGACCCGGGTGATGCAGCTTGGCGCGAGCGGCGCGCTGAAGGGCGACGCGCGCGGCGTCACTCAGGGCCTTCGGGGCAAACGCATGGCGGCGGGACTGGTGGCCGGCCAGATGGCCCTGGCCATCGTGCTGCTCTCCGGGACGGGCGTGCTGGTGCGAAGCTTCATGACGATCGTCGGCGCCGACACCGGCGTTCGCGATCCCGACCGCATTCTGGTCGGCACGATGCGATTGCCTTCCGACAAGTACCCGACGCCTGCGGCGCGCATCGGATATTACGATCAGATCGATCGACAACTGAAGACGGTGCCGGGAGTCCGGGAGGAGGCCGTCGCGACTACGCTTCCGGTCAAGTCGCAGGGCCTGCGCACGGTCGAGATCGAGATCGAAGGCCGCCAGCGGTCGGTTGACGCGCGCGACTCGTCTGAATCGCTGAGGGCCGGACCGGCCTACTTCAGGGTGGTCGGCGCCTCACCGATCGCCGGACGCGACTTCACCGACGACGATCGTGCGAGCAGTACGCCGGTGGCCATCGTCAACCAGAGCTTTGCGGCGAAGTACTGGCCCGGCGAGCAGCCTGTGGGCAGGCGCCTTCGCGAGATTACGCGAGACGCGGTGGGTGACTGGCGTACGGTCGTGGGCGTGGTTCCGAACATCATGCAGGGGGACGCCCTGCGGCAGCAGTTCAAGCCGCTGGTCTATGTGCCGTTCCATCAGGATCCGGCGCCGGCCCGTGCGTTCTTTCTCGTCCGCACGAACGTGCCTTCCAGTCAGATCGCCGCCGCGGTGCGAGCGGCGGTGCAGGACGTCGATCGGGACGCGACGCTGGAAGAGTTCGACACGATGACGGGCATCTTCAAGTTCGATCGCGACTTCATGGATCTCGAGCACAGCGAGTTGGGGAAACACGCCAAGGTCGCGCCCATTTTTGCCGTGGTTGCGCTGTTGCTGTCCGGCGCCGGTCTCTATGCCGTGATCGCCTATTCCGTGAGCCAGCGCACCAGGGAGATTGGGGTGCGAATGGCCATCGGCGCGGCATCGCGCGATATCCGGCACTTGATCTTCGGTGAAGGCATGCGGCCGGTGACCCTTGGGCTGGTCGTCGGCCTGGCGACATCATTGGCGGTGAATCGCGTTCTGCAATCACAACTCGTCGGCGTCTCGCCGTACGATCCGATGACCCTGGTGACCGCGCCAGCCGTGTTGATACTGGTGGCGCTCATCGCGTGCCACATCCCTTCGAGACGGGCCCTTCGGATCGAGCCGGCGGCTGCCTTGCGCCACGACTGACGTCACATCAACTATCATCGCCGCATGCCGCTGCCAACCGATCGACGGACGTTTCTCGCGGCAAGTGCGAGCGGGCTGATCGGGCTGTCGCTGCGCTCCTCTCTCGCACAAACCGCCGATCCAGCCACGCTGACGCTGACGAGGGCATCGGCGCTCCTGCGAGCGAAGGCGGTGTCGTCGGTCGAACTGACGCGCGCGTACCTGGCGCGCATCGAGCAATTCAACGGGCCGCTCAATGCGTTCATCACGGTGACGGCGGACCAGGCCCTGGCCACGGCCCGCGACATGGACGCCGCCCTGCGGCGTGGCGACTGGCGAGGACCGCTGCACGGCGTGCCGATTGCGCTCAAGGACAACATCGACACGGCGGGAATCAGAACGACCGCAGCGAGCGAGTTGTTCAAGGACCGCGTACCCACGGACGACGCGGACATCGTCGTCCGGCTGAGGCGCGCCGGTGCGATCGTGATCGGCAAGACCAATCTTCACGAGTTCGCGTACGGTGGAAGTTCGTCAGTCAGTCACTTCGGGCCGGTGCGCAACCCGTGGGCGCTCGATCGCGTGCCGGGAGGATCGTCCGGCGGTTCGGCCGCCGCCGTGGCTGCGAACCTGTGCTTGGGCGCGTTTGGCACCGACACCGCAGGGTCGATTCGCATGCCGGCCTCGTACTGCGGAATCGTCGGTCTGAAGCCAACCTACGGTCGCGTGAGCAATCGCGGCGTGATTCCGTTGTCGTGGACGTTGGATCACGTCGGCCCGCTGTGCGCGACGGTCGAGGATGCCGCCGTGCTGCTCGCAGCGACGGCCGGGTTTGATCCGCTGGATCCGGCGAGCGTCGATGTGCCGGTGCCCGACTACACGCGTGCCCTCCGAACGCGGCCCGCCAAAGTGCGGATGGGCCTGCCGCGTGCCGGCTTCTTTGACGACTTGCACCCGGAAGTCGCAACGGCCGTGAATGAGGCCATCGATGTGCTCCGGCGCGCCGGAGCCACCGAGAGAGACGTCACGCTTCCGGCGGCAGGTAACCTGCTGGTCGGGATCATGGGACCCGAAGCGTACGCCTACCACACCCGCTGGCTCGCCGAATCGCCGCGCAAGTACCAGCCACCAACCTCCGAGCGGCTCGTTCAGCTCGCGTCCGCGGTCAGTCGAGAGCAGTACATCGAGGCGCGGCGTCAATGCGATCTGCTGCGGCGGGAAATCAAGCAGGTATTTTCGACCGTCGACGTTCTCGTGACGCCGACGGTCGCCGCCCCTCCATCGACGATCGACCCAGTCGAGAGCGCCGCCCTCGACGCCGGCAGAACCCGCAATACCTGGCCATTCGACGTCTTCGGTCTGCCGGCCATCTCTATTCCCTGCGGGTTCACCTCGTCCGGTCTTCCGATCGGACTGCAGATCGTCGGCGCGCCGTTCGCAGAGGCAACAGTGCTGGCGGTGGCGCGCAGTTACGAACAGGCGACGGACTGGCACACCAGGCGGCCCGTTCTGAAGCCCACCTGACTCCACGCGGTGTTCGAAGCTGCTAGTCGTACCGCAGCGCGTCAACGAGGGCGACCCGGCTCGCGCGCCTCGCCGGCAGCCACACGGCGACCAACGCCACACCGACCACCAGGACAGGAACCACAAGAAGGACGAACGCATCCCACGGCTTCACGCCGAACAGCAGGCTCGAGATCAGACGCGCCAGCCCGAGAGCCGCAACGAGGCCGCACACCGCGCCAGCCAGGGCCGGCCGCAAGCCCTCGACCACCACCATGTTTCGGATCTGGTCCGATTCCGCGCCCAGTGCCAGGCGGATGCCGATTTCCCTGGTACGCTGCGCCACCGAGTACGCCATCAATCCGTAGATCCCGATCGCCGCCAGTACCATGGCCGAGCAGCCGAAAATCGTCAGCACCAGCGCGTTGAAGTCTTCCGCCGCCGAGGACCGCGACAGGATTTCGTCCATCGTGCGAACGCGCGCCACCGGCAGACCTCCACTGACGTCGCGCAGCTCATTCTCTATGGCCGCGCTCAGCGACGTGGAGGTCCAGCGAGTCCGGATGACCCAGGCCGACCGGCCCTCCAATATGCCGGCGCGGGCGTTCAGGGGCTCGTACACGTTGATCCGTGGTTCGCGGCTGAGCAAGTCGTCATGCACGTCGCCGACGATGCCGACAATCTGGCGGGCTTGATCGCCCATGACGATTTGGTCGCGCAACGGATCGCCGTCCGGCCAGAATCGCTTCGCCATCGCCTGATTGATCACGACGACCGGCGGTCCGATTTCGTCCCGCTCGGTAAAGGCGCGGCCGCGCAGGATGGGAATCTTGAACACCTCGAAATAGTCCGCGGACACCCAGTTCGTTCCCGTGGCATCGCCCGACGTCGGGCCTTCAGGGCGTCCCGCAATCTTGAAGACGCCCAGGAACCGGTCTTCCAGAGGCAGGCAGCACGTCGTGGCTGC
>Ga0097621_100002812_pt1 | contig 11924 bp, 12 predicted proteins | sample KBSMisM72_FD_73165 | JGI IMG/M metagenome (GOLD analysis project Ga0097621, IMG submission 73165) | Miscanthus rhizosphere microbial communities from Kellogg Biological Station, Michigan, USA - KBS Miscanthus M7-2 (version 2) (version 2) | ecosystem: Host-associated > Plants > Roots >... | reverse complement strand
GCTTCCTATCCCGACGGAGTTGGTAGTTGCCCACCACCCATACGTCTGCTCAAAAAGGTAATCGCCAGCTATCACTCCAATTAGGGCAACGGCGGCGATATTTATCAAGAATAGAAGGCGCGAGCTGAAGGCGTCGGTCAACAACGCGCTGTTAGATGGCAACCTCATAGTTCAAACCAGGATATCGATTTTGGACGTTCCGGCTTATCAAGAAACGCGACTGCCGCTTCGTAGGCACGGTCGATCGGGATCGACATGTACTACACCGTCAAAATCTTGCAGGTACATGCCTTGCCGTCCAACGGTTGAGCTGAGCGGCGCGCACGCCAACGTTCGAGCTTGGCACTTTATTTTTCACGCGTCCGCCCCAGCGAGGTGTTAGGCCGCATTGCGAAGGCGCTAGCTCTCAGGCCAAGGCCAGTCATCCAAACGCCCCACGAAGTCATGATACGCAGCGCCCTCGTAACCGTCCTCGAACGGTGAAACTTCGAAATCATTCAGCACGCTGAGAGCGGCGAAAGCACCGCGCACATATTCCTGAGAAAGCATTTCCGCGACCGTCTCACGATCCTCTCTAGAAAGTCGCGCCAAGAGACCATTGAATTTGTATTGATCGGGCATCGTTTCCGGCGTCGCGGCCAAATTCCAAACGCCCTCTCGCGCGCGCTTCGCGCAGATCTGTCCCTGCCCCCTTTTGCAGTTTTCAACCAGGGCGTCGATGACATCTCGATACAGTTGCGGCTTCGGGGGTTGCGACATGGCTGACGCGGCCTAACGTTCGCGTTTTGCCGCGCCGCATGCGTAGCGTAGCAAGCTGGAGGTGTCGGTCAACAACGCGCTGTTACGCGTCATACGTCCCGCTCCGCGGGCAGAGTAGTTTGGGATCGCGCCCGTTCCGTCCACCAAATAACCGCAAGGCCGATGACTAAGACGGGCCAGAACAACACTAGCGACAGCGCAAGGTCTTGCCAAGGGAAGATGAGCCCGTACGCGACGGCCATGGGCCACGAAACCATTGGACCGTGCGGCCCGATGGTTCCAAGCAGTACGGTGGAAGGAATGCACGCTACGACGTACGCCACGCCTAGCTTCAAACACAGTCGAGGTACTTGAGTCATGACGCCTAACGTGAAGTAGATGACAAATGGCGGTTTATGAGCCACCAATATGTAGCAGGCATCTCATTCCTCCCTTTGCAACAGGACGTTACCTGCACTGGCGTCGGTGGGCAATTAGTTAGGGCGGCGCGGGCATACTACCGGCGTGCGCATCACGCTGAGCTTTGACAACGGACCGACGCCGGGCTCCACCGACCTTATTCTCGACGTCCTGAAGGCGCGGGGGCTGAAGGCGAGTTTCTTCGCGCTCGGGAGGCTCGCGGCGGTGCCGGAGGGGCGGCGGCTGCTGAGGCGGGCGAAGGACGAGGGGCACTGGATCGGGAATCACACGATGAGCCACGGCACGCCGCTCGGGGAGAGCAAGGATCCGCGGCACGTGGAGAACGAGATCGAAGCGGCCGAGCGGGTGCTTGGCGATCTGGCGCTGCCGGAGCGGCTGTTCCGGCCGAATGGCGGCGGGAGGCTTGGGCCGCACCTGCTCAGCGCGGCGGCGCGGGAGTGGCTGGCGGCGCGAGGCTATACGGTGGTGACCTGGAACAATGTGCCGGGAGACTGGATCGAGCCGCGGCGCGGGTGGGTGGAGCGCGCGCTGGCGACGGCGGAGGGGCAGGACTGGAGCCTCGTCGTGCTGCACGATCCGTATCTCGCGGACATGATGGACACGCTGCCCGCGTTCCTCGACGAAGCGAAGAAGCGCGGGGCGAGCTTCACGCAGGAGTTTCCGCCCTCCTGCGTGCTGCTCTCGCCTACTCCGGCTTGATGTTCGCCGCCTTGACGATGTGCGCCCAGCGATCGATGTCGGTCTTGATCTGCGCCGCGAAGGCCTCGGGCGTGTTGCCGACGGGCTCGATGCCGTCTTTCGCGAGGCGCTCGAGGAAGTCGGGGCGCGCGATGATGGCGCGCGAGTCGGCGTTGATCTTGTTCACGATGTCGCGCGGCAGGTTGGCGGGGCCGATGAAGCCATACCAGGCGGTGATGTCGAAGCCGGGCAGCGTCTCGGCGATCGCCGGCACGTCGGGCATCGCCTTCGCGCGGCGCGCGCTCGTCACGCCGAGCGCCTTCAATTTTCCGCCGCCGACGTAGGAGATCGAGGCGGTGATGCCGCCGAAGATGAGCGGCACCTGGTTCGCGAGCACGTCGGTCACGCCCTGGCCGAAGCCTTTGTACGGAACGTGGACGACGTCGATTCCGGCCATCGAGCGCACGCTTTCCATGGCGAGGTGCTGCTGGCCGCCGGCGCCGGAGGATGCATAGGGAATCTTGCCCGGCTGCTTCTTCGCCAGCGCGATGAGCTCGGCCATATTGTTCGCCGGGAACGCGGGATTGGCCATGAGCACGAACGGCCCGGCGGTGACGTTGACGATTGGCGTGAGGTCGCGGACCGGGTCGTACGGCATCTTCGCGATCACCGCGGGCGCGAGCGTGATGCTGGCATCGGCGGCGAAGAGGAGCGTGTAGCCGTCTGGCGGCGCCTTGGCCACCGCGTCGGTGCCGATGGTGCCGCCGGCGCCGGTGCGGTTCTCCACGATCACCGCCTGGCCCCAGACCTTCTGCAGCTCGGCCGCCATGATGCGGCCGTAGATGTCGGGCGTGCCGCCCGGCGGGAAGGTGACGACGACGCGCACCGGCCGGTTCGGATAGCCCTGCGCCCAGCCGCCGAGCGAAACGCCGAGCGCGACGAGGAAGAGGAGGACTCTCATTTGAGCTTGAGAAGGCGCTTGGCGTTGCCGAAATAGATGCGGCGCCGGTCGTCCTTCGAGAGCTTGAGCGAATCGATCGCCTTGAACGTCTCGCGGATGAAGAGCGGGCCGCCTTCCGGGTCGAACGGGCAGTCGCTGCCGAAGAGCACCTTGCCGCTGCCGAAGAAATCCAGCCCGCAGCGGATGCCGCTCGCCCAGCCGTTGATCGACGTGTCGTTGTAGAACATCTTGAAATAGTCGACCGGACGCTTCGCCATTTTTTTTCTTAAAGATTCATAATCTTCATCAGCAGTCCGACTGCCAAATTGATCCAGCCCATAGCCCACGCGGTGCGAGAGGAACGGCACCATCGCGCCCAGGTGGTGCGTGATGATCTTGAGGTTGGGCAGCTTCTCGAACATCTGCGAGAACACCATGCGCGCCATGAAGGCGCTGGTCTCGTAGGGCCAGCCGAAGAGCCACCAGATCTCGTACTTCGACTTCTGCTCGGTCGGGTAGTCGGGCCACTTCGCGGTGCGCGAGGGGTGCACCCAGATCGGCAGGTCGTACTTCTTCGCCATGCGCTCGAAGATCGGGAAGAACTCAGGCTCGTCGAGCGGCCGGCCGTTGACGTTGGTGAAGATCTGGATGCCCTTCGCGCCGAGCTTGCCGATGGCGCGGTCCATCTCGGCGAGCGAGGCCTCGACGTTGTTCATCGGCAGCGAGGCGACGAAGCAGGGAAAGAGGTCCGGGTGCCGCTGCACGATCTCGAACATGCCGTCGTTCGCCATGCGCGCGAGCGCCGGTGTCTCTTCCGGCGTGCCGAGGAATTCAATCGCCGGCATCGAGAGCGTCAGCACCTGCTGGTAGCCCGGCCACTTCTTCATCATCTTGATGCGCTTGTCGAGGTCCCACAGCACCGGGATGTGCATCCAGCGCTTGAGCGCCGCCGCGAGCGACGGGTTGCGCCCGGCGATCTCCTTCATCTTCTCGAAGAAGTCCTGCGGGAAGATGTGCGGAAAAATGTCGAGGCGCTGCTCCGCCCTCGACGATGTTTTCTTCTTCGCCTTCGCCTTACTCATCTTTCACTCCCGCCATGTTGGCGAGCTCGCGCCAGCGCGCGGCCTCGTCGCGGATGGTCCGCCCGAAGGCCTCGCCGGCGAGCGGCTCGGTGATTTCCTGCCCGATGTCGATGATGCGCTTGCGGTACTCCGGATTCGCGCTGACCTGCGGCAGCTCGCGCCCCAGCCGCTCGATCGCCTCCGCCGGCGTGCCCGCCGGGACGAGGACGCCGAACAGCGCGCCCAGCACGAAATTGTCGATGCCCGCGTCGGCCATCGTCGGCACCTCCGGCAGGAGCGGCGTGCGCGCCGAGCCCGTGACCACGAGCGGCTTCACCTGCCCCGCCTTCACGCGGCTCACGGCCGTGACGACGCCGGTGATCAGCATCTCGATCTGGCCCGACACGACATCGGCGATGCCCGCCCCGCCGCCCTTGTAAGGAACATGCGTGAGCTGGAGCTTGAGCCGGCTCGCGAACACCTCGCCAATCAGGTGCGGATTGGAGCCGATGCCGGGCGATCCGTACCTGACCTTCCCGGGATTCGCCTTTGCATAGGCGATCAGTTCCGAAAGCGTATTCACACCCAGCGACGGATGAACGATGAATATGTTGGGCGAGCGCGCCATCATCGTCACGGGCACGAGGTCCTTGTCCGGGTTGTAGCCCAGGCGCTTCTTCATGGCGTCGGTCATGCCGTAGGCTTCAGCCGAGCCGAGCAGGATCGTGTAGCCGTCGGGCGTCGAGCGCGCCGCCGCCTCGGCGCCGATGGTGCCGCCGCCGCCCGGCCGGTTCTCGACGATCACCTGCTGGCCGAGGCGCTCGGCGAGATAGACCGACATGACGCGGCCGAGGCCGTCGGTGGTGCCGCCGGGCGCGAACGGCACGATCATGCGCACCGCGTGGTTGGGATAGGCCTGAGAAAAAGCCATTTCGGGCAGGAAAGCGATGAGGATCAAAACCCAGAATTTATTCATCGGTTCCCCCAGACCTTGTCAGCCACCTCGACGATGCGACGCAGCTTGGCCTCCTGCTCCGCCGGGCCGAGCGGATTGCCCTTGATCGAGCTGGCGAAGCCGCACTGCGGGCTGAGCGCCAGCTGCTCGAGCGAGAGGTACCTGGAAGCGGCGTCTATCTTCGCTTTCAGGAAATCAGCCGTCTCGAGCTCGGGTTTCTTGGAGGAGACCAGGCCCAGCACCACGCGCTTGCCCTTGGGCACCAGGCGCAGCGGCTCGAAGCTGCCGGCGCGCGACGTGTCGTACTCGAGGAAGTAGCCGTCGACGTCGATCTGGTTGAAGAGCACGTCCGCCACCGGATCGTAGCCACCCTCCGCCGCCCAGTTGCCCTCGCGGTTGCCGCGGCACTGGTGCAGCGTGATCGTCACGTCGTCGGGCACGTCCTCCAGGACGGAGTTGATGATCTTCGAATAGGAAACCAGCAGCGCCTCGGGATCGTCGCCCCACGACTTCACGTACTGCCGGTGCGCGGGATCGCAGATGAAGGCGATGCTGGTGTCGTCGAGCTGGATGTACTTCGCGCCGGCGCCGACGAGAGCCGCGATCTCCTGCTTGTAGGCCTTCACGAGGTCGTCCCAGAACGCGTCGCGATCCGGATAGATCGAAGCCGGGATCTGCCCGCCCATGTAGTAATGGACGCAATTCGGGGCCGGCATCGTCACCTTGGGCACGGCCTTCGTGTTCTTCGCGAGAAACTCGAATGCCCGCACCACGGAGCTCGGCCGCCAGCGGATGCGCCCGGTGAGCTTGAGATCCGAGAAGCCCTGCGTCACGCCGGACTCGTTCCGCCACTTGAGCGTTCCCGATCCGGTGCGGTCGGCGGCGAAGCCTTCCCAGCCCAGGATCAGCTCGAGCCACCACGAGCGCCGGCGGAACTCGCCGTCGGTGACCGCCTTCAGGCCGACGCGCTCCTGCATCGCGACGACCTCCCGGACGCACTGGTCTTCCACGCTTCGCAGGGAAGCATTGTTGTGCGGACCGATCGCATTGGTCGGCGTCTGCGGGCCGAGGAACTTCTCGCGCGCGGACTTCAGGGCCTCCGGGCGCAGCAGGCTGCCGACCTGGTCGGCGCGGAACGGAATCCTCACGTCAGTCGAGCTTCGCGCCGGAGGCCTTCACCTTCTTCTCCGCCGCCTCGCGGTCGCCCTTGAGGAACGCGGTGAACTGCCCGGGCGTGTCGCCGACGGCCTCGAAGCCCAGGTTGTTGAGGAACTTCTCCTTGAACTCGGCGGCCTGCACGACCTTCGCCGAGTCGGCGGCCATTTTCGCGATCATCTCGCGCGGCGTGCCGGCAGGAGCCGCCAGCGCGAAATAGAACGAGGCGTCGAAATTCGGCATGCCCGACTCGGCGAACGTCGGCACGTCGGGGATGAGCGGGTTGCGCGACTTGCCGGAGACGGCGAGGCCTTTCATCTTGCCCGCCTTGAGGCTCGGCGCCGCGCCGCCGATGACCGCGAACATCACGTCGAGCCGGCTGGTCATGATTTCGCCCAGGCCCTGCACCAGGCCCTTGAACGCGACGTGCTGCATCTCGAGGCCGTTCAGGGTGTTGAACCACGCGAAGGCGAGGTGGTTGACGCCCCCCGCGCCCACCGAGCCGTAGTTCAGCTTGCCCGGATTCTTCTTCGCGTAGTCGACCAGGTCCTTCACCGTCGAGCCGGGGAAGTCGGGCCGCGCCACCAGCATCAGGTTGGCGTTCACCAGCTTCGACACCGGCGCGAGGTCCTTCACCGGGTCGTACGGCAGCTTGGAATAGAGATAGCTGTTGAGCGAGAACACGGCGTCGGAGGCGAGCAGGTAGTTGTAGCCGTCCGGCGGCGACTTGGCGATGTCCTGCGCCGCGATGATCTCGTTCGCGCCGGGCTTGTTCTCGACGATGACCTGCTGGCCCCACACGTCGTTCAGCTTCTGGCCCAGGCCGCGCACCAGCAGGTCCGCCGGGCCGCCCGCCGTGTAGGGCACCACGATCCTGACCGGCTTGGAGGGATAAGGTTGCGCAGTGACTACCCCAGAAACGATCCCCAACAATAAGAGCCAATACCTCATGTTGCCTCCGAGAAATCCACGAGCTTCGATTTGTATTCCGAACGGGGAAGCGACTGCGGCTTCACCAGCCTCACTTCCGGCGTGAACACCAGCGCGTCGCGGATCGCCTTGCCGATCTCCCCCGCGAGCGCGCCGTCGCCATCCGCCTCCACCACCACGGCGAGCGGCGGGTCCTGCTTGACGCCGCGCTGCCGCGGCCGGATCTGGATCGCGCCCGTGACGCGCGGCTGGAAGCGCGCCACCACCTCGCGCACCGCCGCGGGAAACACGTTCACGCCGCGCACGATGAGCATGTCGTCGGTACGCCCGATGCAGCGCGTGCGAAGCGCCTGCGAGCCGCAGGCGCAGCGCGAGCTCCACACCACGACGTGGTCGCGGCTGCGGAAGCGCAGCAGCGGCGCCGCCTCGCGCCGCAGGTGCGTATACACGAGCTCGCCCGTCTCGCCGTCGGCCAGCTTCTTGGGATGACCGGTAGCAGGATCGACCAGCTCTACGTGGATGAAGCCTTCGCCGGAAAAATGCATCCCGGCCTGGTGCTCGCACTCGCCCCACAGGGAAGCCGCGATGTCGCCGATGCCCATGACTTCGTAGACCTTCGCGCCGAACGCGGTCTCGAGCTTGCGGCGAAACGTCTCTTCGCCGCCGCCTGGCTCCCCCGCGACCATGATTCGCTGCAGGGAATCCGTCGGGATTCCTTTCGCTGCAGCCTGCTCCGCGATATGCAGCGCATAGGAAGGGGTGCAGACAAGGACCTGCGGCGCAAGCGAGCGCAGGGCGGCCAGGATTTTCTCGGTGTGGCCCGTGCCGACCGGAATGTGCGTCACGCCGAGCGCATCGAACGCCGACAATGCGGCCGCCGCGACGAAAGGCCCGGCGTTGTACGTGGTCACCCAGCGCTCGCCCTTCTTCGCGCCGCTTCGCGAGTAGCTGCGCACCGCGATCTCGCACCAGTCGTCGAGGTCGCGCCGCGTGAGGGGGATGTAGAGCGGGACCCCGCTCGTGCCGCTCGTCGAGTAGATGCGCGCCGCCTCGTTGAGGGCGACGGCGGCATGCGAGCCCAGCGGCGGCGTGGCCGCCTGGCTCTGCCGCAGCTCGTCCTTCTCGGTGAACGGCAGCTTCGCGATGTCGTCCAGCCCGCCCGCGGCGGCCGCGTCGGCGAAACCCGCCGCTCGCAGCTTGTCCCGGTAGAACGCGGAGCGCTCGTAGAGCCGCGCGAGCTGCTCGCGGTAGGCACGTTCGCTGGACATGGGGCGCAAATCTTCCCACATCCGTACCATTGGGAATGGTCCCCGTTTCGATCGAAGCGCAGTGAGTTCGCGCGTTGCCTCGCTGTCCCCGGTAGTCCGGGGCTGTTTCTGGATGAGCGGCGCGGTGCTTTCCTTCTCCACCATGGCGATAGCCGTGCGCGAGCTGCTGCGGCACATGGGGGTGTTCGAGGTGCTGTTCTTCCGCACCTTCCTCGCGCTGCTCGCCGTCACCGCCTACTGCGCCGTGAACGGGTTCGCCCCGCTGCGCACCGGCCGCATCGGCATCCACACCGTGCGCAACGTCGCCCATTTCGCCGGACAATACTGCTGGGTGTTCGCCATCAGCATGCTGCCCCTCGCCACGGTCTTCGCGATCGAGTTCACCATGCCGGTGTGGGTCGCCCTGCTCGCCTACTTCTTCCTCGGCGAGCGGCTCACCGGCCCGCGCCTGGTGATGCTGGTCATGGGCCTCGCGGGCGTAATGGTGATCCTCAAGCCCGGCGTCGGCGTGATCCAGCCCGCCGCCCTGGTCATGGTGCTGGGCGCGCTCTGCTACGCCGGCAACATGATCACCACGAAGAGCCTGAGCCGCACCGACTCGATCCTGGCGATCCTCTTCTGGATGAACCTGATCCAGAGCCCGCTCGCGCTCATCCCGGCGCTGCCGCAGTGGTCGGCGCCCACGCTCGCCGACTCGCCGTGGATCGCCGCCCTCGCCTGCGGGAGCCTGTTCGCGCACTACTGCATGACGCGCGCCTTCAAGCTCGCCGACGCCACCGTCGTCGTGCCGATCGACTTCATGCGGCTGCCGCTCATCGCCGTGGTCGGCGCCCTCGCCTACGGCGAGCCGCTCGATCCGCTGGTGTTCGTCGGCGCGGGCATCATCTTCATGGGCACCTACTACAGCCTCTCGCGCGAAGCGCGGCGGATCCCGGCATGAAGCCTTCCCCCCTGATCCTCGTCACCGCCGTCGTCTTCGTCGGCACCATCGGCGTCCTCGGCGTGGCAATCGAGCGCCAGAAGGCGCCGACGTTCCCCGAAACCTTCAAGGGACCGCCTGCGCTGGCAACCTGCTTTCACGAGGGCAGCCCCGAGCGCAAGGAGCTCGACGTGTGGACCTACGAAGGCCACGCAAAATGGCAGGAGGCGCGCGCGGCGACCGGAGCGAATTCACCCGGGACCTTCGCATTCTCTTTCCCGCCCGGTCGACCCGAGTACACCGTGCCGGACCTCGGATACTGCTTCTATGTGCGGCCGGGGGCGCAGGACGCGCCGCCGGTGAAATGCCGCGCCGGAGAGCTTCGCATCACCGCCCTCGAATCGGCTCGCCTCCTGTCCGGCAGCTACTCGTTCGAGCTCGAGAACGGCCAGCGCCGGACGCTGCGCTTCTCGGCTCCGTATTGCCAGTGAGCGCCGTGCGCCCCGGCCGCAGGCGATTCCTCACCGGCGCGGCGGGCCTCGCGCTCGCGCACCGCGTGCCGCTCGCCTTCGGGCAGGAAAAGAAAAACACGAGGCTGATCCTCCTCGGCACGAAGGGCGGCCCGCGCGTCGGCGGCGAGCGCAGCAACCCGTCGAACCTCCTGCTGATCAACGGCGTGCCCTACGTGGTCGACTGCGGCGCCGGCACCTCGCGCCAGCTCGTCGCCGCGGGCGTGCCGCTCAACCGGCTGCGCTATCTCTTCTTCACGCACCTGCACTCGGACCACATGCTCGAGTACGGGCCGCTCGTCTACAACGGCTGGGCCACGGGCCTGCGCACGCGCGTGGACGCCTATGGCCCGCCGCCGCTGAAAAGCGCGACCCAGGCGTTCTGGGACTACATGAAGTTCGACGTGGAAACCCGCATCGCGGACGAAGGCCGGCCCGACCCGCGCCCGCTCCTCGTCGCGAACGAGCTCGACGCGCCGGGAGCCGTGATGCAGAACGAGGACGTCAAGGTCACCTCGGCCCTCGTCTCGCACCCGCCCATCGCGCGCGCGTACGCGTACCGCTTCGACACCCGCGACCGCTCGATCGTCTTTTCCGGGGACACCACCTTCGCTCCCTCCCTCGTCACGCTGGCGAAGGGCGCCGACGTGCTGGTGCACGAGATCCTCTATCCGCCCGGCGTGGACCGGCTCCTGGCGAAGGTCCCCAACGCGGCCACCCTGCGCAAGCACCTCATCGACAGCCACACGGTGCCCGAGGACGTCGGCCGCGTCGCCGCGCAGGCCGGAGTGAAGACCCTGGTGCTCTCGCACTTCGTGCCCGGCGACGATCCCGCAGTCACCGACCAGATGTGGACCGAGGGCGTGCGCAAGCACTTCGACGGCACCATCGTCGTCGGCAAAGACCTGCTGGAAATCTAGGGCCCTACTTCTTCTTCGGCGCGCCGCCCGCGGTGCCGCCCACGCCGGCCGCCGGGCTGCTCTTGGCGGCGATGCGCTTGATGAGCCCGTCGATGCCTTCCTGCTTCACCACCGCGTCGAACTCGGAGCGGTAGGTGAGCACGAGGCTCACGCCCTCGACCACGATGTCGTAGATCTTCCAGCCCGAGCCGGTCTTGTGCATCGCGTAGTCGATCTGCACCGGCTTGCCGCCGGCGCGGATGTACTGGTTGCGCACGGTCACCTCGGTGTCGCCGGGCTTCATGCGCACCGGCAGCACCTTCATGGTCTGGCCTTCGTAGGTCGAGATGGCGCTCGAGTAGGTGCGCACCAGCATGCGCCGGAACTCTTCCACCAGGCGCTTCTTCTGCTCCGGGCTCGCCTGGCTCCACGAGCGGCCGACCGCGACGCGCGTCGCCTCCTCGAAGTCGACGTGCGGCAGGATCTTCTCCTCGGCGAGCTGCAGCGCCTTCTGCCGGTCGCCCGAGGCGAGCTGCTTGTCGCTCTTGATGGCGTCGAGCACGTCCTGGGTGATCTTCTTGACCAGCTCCTCGGGGCCGAGCTCCTGCTGCGCCCAGGCCGGCAGGCAGACGAAGCTCAGGAGGAGAAGGATGACCGCAGAAACCCTTTTCATGCCGCTTTCTCCTTTTGCTGGTTCTTGAACATCCCCGGCTCGAGCGAATGGCGCTCGAGCAGGCGATAGAACTCCGTGCGGTTGCGCCCGGCGAGGCGAGCCGCCTTGGTCACGTTGCCGCTGGTGATCTTCAGGATGCGCACCAGGTAGTCGCGCTCGAAGGCGCGGCGCGCCTCGTCGAGCGGCGTGAGCGCGGTGTCGCCGGCGTCGAGCGCCTGCCTGACGAGCGACTCGGGGATGACTTCGGTGGAGGCGAGCGCGACGGCCTGCTCGATCACGTTCAGCAGCTGGCGCACGTTGCCCGGCCACGGCGCCGAGACGAGCAGCTGCATCGCCTCGGGCGAGAAGCCCAGGCGGTTGCGGCGATAGCGCTCGGCGAGGCGCGTGAGGAAATGGTTGGCGAGCAGCGGAATGTCCTCGCGCCGCTCGGCGAGCGTCGGGATGTAGAGCTTGACCACGTTGAGGCGGTAGTAGAGGTCCTCGCGGAATTCGCCGGAGGCGATGCGCTCCTCGAGCTTGCGGTGCGTGGCCGCGATCACGCGGACGTCGACGTCGAAGCTTTCGTGCGAACCCACCGGGCGGATTTTGCGTTCCTCGAGCGCGCGCAGCAACTTGACCTGCAGCGGCAGCGGCATGTCGCCGATCTCGTCGAGGAACAGCGTGCCGCCCTGCGCCGCCTGGAACAGGCCGCGGCGGTCCGCCACCGCGCCGGTGAAGGAGCCCTTCTTGTGGCCGAACAGCTCGGACTCGAGCAGGCC
>Ga0097621_100002810_pt1 | contig 11927 bp, 9 predicted proteins | sample KBSMisM72_FD_73165 | JGI IMG/M metagenome (GOLD analysis project Ga0097621, IMG submission 73165) | Miscanthus rhizosphere microbial communities from Kellogg Biological Station, Michigan, USA - KBS Miscanthus M7-2 (version 2) (version 2) | ecosystem: Host-associated > Plants > Roots >... | reverse complement strand
CTTTTCCACCAGTAATCACGAATGTTCTTTTTTAACTGTGCTCCATTCTGGCCATAATCATATACAGCAGCCAGGCCATCATAAATTTCACTTGATTGAAAAATGTAACCATATTCCTTGCAGTGTGCAATCAGTTCTGCAAATATGTTTTGTTCGTTTGCCATAAGGCTGCAAAAGTAAGGCAGAACCTTGATTTTTATTATTAAAAAGATTGGATTGATTTTATAAGCGTTGCATTTATTTTAACTTGTCATTTTGCTGGTGCCTGTTTGCGTCCCTGATGTTCTTCTTCTCAAAATTCTTTTGCAAAGCAGCAGTAAGATCAACGCCTGTTTGATTCGCCAGGCACATCAACACCCACAACACATCGGCCATTTCATCACCCAGGTCTTTGCCTTTATCACTTTCTTTAAAAGACTGTTCACCATATGTTCTCACCATTAGCCTGGAGAGTTCTCCCACCTCTTCCATTAATATACCAAGGTTGGTTAATTCATTAAAATAACGAACACCAACTGTTTTTATCCATTGATCAACATGTTGCTGAGCTTCTTTTATTGTGATATCCTGCATGTAAAAATTTTTAATCGTTGTATTTAATTGCTTCAAAGTCTTTTCAGGAGTTGGGGTTCTTTGTATCTATCACAATCGTCACCGGTCCATCATTCAGCAACTCCACTTTCATGTCGGCCCCAAATATTCCTGTATATATTTTTTTGCCTAAATCATTTTCCAATTGCGCAATCATTTTTTCATACATCGGTATGGCAAAACCCGGTTTGCTGGCTTTGATATAAGAAGGACGATTTCCTTTTTTTGTGTTGGCATGTAGGGTAAACTGGCTCACCAGCAGTATATCTCCATCAATATCTTTTACCGATATATTGGGCACTTTATTTTCATCATCAAAAATGCGGAGGTTTACGATCTTTTTACTTAGCCATTGTAGGTCTTCATCGGTATCGGCATCTTCAATACCTACCAACACCAGCAGGCCTGATTTAATGGCTCCAGTTACTAAATTATCCACTGTTACACTGGCGTGGCGCACTCTTTGCAGTACTGATTTCATGTGGCCAAAGATAGTGCCGGTGGGATGAGTTTTAACAAAAATCCAATAAAATCAACCAATTAAGATTTTATTGAATCTACCAAGAAATTTATTGGAAATTCTATCCACAAAAAGTGTATAACCCACCAAATCCACTGCCTGTATGAGCAGGATATTTTTACACAATCTTTTTCCACAGTTGTTAATATTTAGAACTTCGATAAATGGTTTACATCTGATATTTTCGTTGGCCTTTATTCAAATAACAATTTCTTAACCTACTAACCCAAGCTAAATATTTTATGCCTAAAAAAGATCAAGCTGCCAAAGGCCTGCAGTTCAGCAGGCAATTTACAAAGGATGGGGTATCTCCTTTTGATATGTTCGAGTACGATTACCGGACCTCAGTAATTAAAGATCCCAGTGGAAAAGTGGTATTCCAGATGGACAATGTGGAAGTGCCAAAACAATGGAGCCAGATCGCTACGGATATCCTGGCACAAAAATATTTTCGAAAGGCTGGGGTGCCGCAGGATGATGGTACCACAGGAAGGGAAACCACTGTAAGGCAGGTGGCTCACCGTATGGCTCATTGCTGGAGGGTTTGGGGAGAACGATATGGTTACTTTGCTTCAGAAAATGATTCACAGGTTTTTTATGATGAGTTAGTATATTCTATATTAAACCAGGCATGTGTTCCTAACAGTCCGCAATGGTTCAATACAGGCCTGCATGAAGTGTATGGTATTACCGGCAAACCACAGGGTCACTATTATGTAGATGCAATTGACGGCATATTAAAAAAATCGAGCAGCGCTTACGAAAGACCACAGCCACATGCATGCTTTATCTTAAGCGTGGATGATGACCTGGTAAATGAAGGCGGCATCATGGATCTCTGGGTTAGGGAGGCAAGGATATTTAAATACGGCAGTGGTGTTGGAACTAACTTTAGCAGCATTCGTGGAGAAGGAGAGAAATTAAGCGGCGGTGGTACATCCAGCGGCCTGATGAGTTTCTTGAAAATTGGGGACAGGGCTGCAGGCGCCATTAAAAGTGGTGGCACTACAAGGCGTGCGGCTAAAATGGTTTGTTTGGATTTAGATCATCCGGAGATTGTTGAATTTGTAAAATGGAAAGGCGAAGAAGAAAATAAAGTAGCTGCTTTGATCGCTGCAGGTTATGCAAGTGACTATGAAGGTGAAGCATACCGCACTGTAAGTGGACAGAACAGTAACAATTCTGTTCGTATTCCTAATTCATTTTTTAAAGTGTTAGATGCAGATGGAGATTGGGAACTGAAAGCAAGAAGCGATGGCAGGGTAATGAGAACAGTGAAAGCAAGAGAACTTTGGAAAAATATCACGGAAGCAGCATGGAAATGTGCCGACCCCGGAACACAATATGATACTACTATCAACGAATGGCATACCTGCCCTGAAGGTGGCCGGATAAGAGCGAGTAACCCTTGCAGTGAGTATATGTTCTTAGATAACACTGCCTGCAACCTGGCTTCTGTAAACCTGCGCCGCTTCTTTAATGAAAGCGATAACAGTTTTGATGTGCAGGGCTTTGAATACACTTCCCGTTTGTGGACGGTAGTACTGGAGGTGTCTGTATTGATGGCACAGTTCCCTTCAAAAGAAGTGGCTCAGTTATCATACGATTACAGAACACTTGGTCTTGGTTATGCTAACCTGGGAAGTATGCTGATGGTAAGTGGTATTCCTTACGACAGTGAAGAAGCAAGAGGTATTGCTGGCGCTATCACAGCGATCATGACCGGTGTGGCTTACAAAACATCTGCAGAGATGGCTGCATTCCTTGGAACATTTGATAAGTATGAAGAAAACAAAGTGCACATGCTGCGTGTAATGCGCAACCACCGTGCCGCTGCATACGATGCACAGGATGCTTATGAAGGAATTGAAATTAAACCACAAGGTATCAACGCAAAATATTGTCCTGATTATTTATTGACTGCTGCCATTAAAGCATGGGATGATGCAGTACAACTGGGTGAAAAATATGGCTACCGCAATGCTCAAACAACCGTGATTGCTCCAACAGGAACGATTGGTTTGGTAATGGATTGCGATACCACCGGTGTGGAACCTGATTTTGCTTTAGTGAAATTTAAAAAATTAAGCGGTGGTGGTTATTTCAAGATCATCAACCAAAGTGTGCCTGCGGCCTTGCGCAATTTGAAATACAGTGAGAAAGAAATGGAGGAGATTGTAAACTATGCAAAAGGTCATGCTACTTTAAAAGGTGCACCATATATCAATACAGAATCATTATTGGCAAAAGGCTTTACCAAAGAAGAATTGAACAGGGTAGAAGCGTCACTGGGCAGTGCATTTGAAATTGGTTTTGTATTCAACGTATTCACTTTTGGAGAAGAAACATTACAGCGTTTAGGATTTAAAGCTGAACAATACCAGGATTTTGGATGGAGCTTATTAGAAGCACTGGGTTTTGATGATGACCAGATTGAAGCAGCCAATACTTATATCTGCGGTACCATGACGGTGGAAGGTGCTCCTTATTTAAAAGATGAACACCTTGCAGTATTTGATTGCGCTAATAAATGCGGACAAAAAGGAGAACGTTATATTCATGCACACGGCCATGTTCGTATGATGGGTGCTGCGCAACCATTCTTAAGTGGCGCTATCAGCAAAACCATTAACCTGCCGCATGAAGCAACGGTAGAAGAAATTGCAGATTGCTACCGCCTGAGCTGGGAGCTGGGTTTGAAAGCAAATGCTTTATACCGTGATGGTTCTAAACTGTCTCAGCCGCTGAGCAATAAATCTGATAAAAAGAAAAAAACAGCAGAAGAAAAAGAAGAAGCTGAAGCAACCAGCGAACAACTAACAACGGCTAACCAGCCCCAGATAGTTGACATGAGCAAACTAACAGTGGATGAATTGCTGGATGAAGTAAGCAAGCGTATGCAAAGCAGCCCTGATACGGTGTTGAAAGGTCGCCTGGCAAAAATTGTAGAACGTAAAACATTACCGGCCAAGCGTCGTGGCTTTACACAAAAAGCAAAGATCAACGGGCAGGCATTGTTCCTCCGCACCGGTGAATATACAGATGGTACAGTTGGAGAAATTTTTATTGATATGGCGAAAGAAGGTGCTACCATGCGTAGTATGCTTAACTGTTTTGCCATTTCTATTTCTATTGGCCTGCAGTATGGTGTGCCATTGGAAGAGTTTGTAGAAAAATTTGTGTTCACCCGTTTTGAACCATCCGGTATGGTGGATCATCCGAACATCAAGACCACCACTTCCATCATAGATTTCATGTTCCGCTCACTGGCATATGAATACCTTGGACGTAACGACTTAGTTCATGTACTGGATAAACCGGAAGTTGGAAACCTGGGTGATGAATCATGGGATGAATCCATGCCCACCATTGGTGAAAGAAAACCTGAACTGAGCGAAGTAAGGGTGATTGGAAAATCTTCACCGGCAGGCAACGTGCAGGCAGCTAAACCATTCAAAGCTACCAGCAGCTATGATGCAGTGAATGCAGCAGCCAAGAGCATGCAGAGTGATGCTCCGGCCTGCAACACCTGCGGACACATCACCATTCGTAGCGGCACTTGCTATAAATGTTTAAACTGTGGTAACAGTATGGGCTGCAGTTAAGAATGGAGAACTACACAAGCACATAAACAACAACGCCACTCATTTGAGTGGCGTTTGTAATTACGGTATTATCATTATTTAAAGTAGTGCGATGTCGATTGGGTGCTTTTATAGATTAAGTAAATTGCAATTGATTCTTTTGTTCATTCAATGAAAACCTTTATTATGCTTTATAAAAAACTGCCTTTTGTTTTATTAATTGCCCTCACCGTCACTACTACTGCTCAAAACAAACAAGGCCTTGTAAGCGGTCCCTGGGCGGGCAATGTAGAATTGCGCAATGCCACCATTTGGGTGGAAGTAACACCGGAAGTAAAAAGTGTAGCTATAAAATTCAATGCATCAACTGGTAACACCGGTGACAAATCAATTCAGTACAAAGGTGAGCTCGGCAAAGATTTCAATCCCGTAAAAATTGAGTTGAACGGACTGGAGATGAACACTACTTATACATACCAGGTATTCATAGATGGCAAGGCAGTTGATCCCGGGTTTACGACAAAATTTACCACTAAAGACCTATGGCAGTTTCGAAAATCTGCGCCGGATTTTAGTTTTCTTACTGGCAGCTGTGCTTATTTTAATGAACCAAAATACGATCGCCCTGGCAAGCCCTATGGTGGCGACTCCTCTATATTTGAAACCATGGCCGCTACGCCGGCAGCCTTTCATGTATGGCTGGGCGATAACTGGTATACAAGAGAAGTAGATTACAGCACCCGCTGGGGGTTGAATTACAGGGCCAGCCACGACAGGGCTTTACCCGTACTGCAAAAATTTATGGCTAGCATGCCTCAGTATTCCATTTGGGATGATCACGACTATGGTCCCAATGATATGGGCAAGAGTTATATTTTAAAAGAAGAGAGCCGTAAGATATTTATGAACTATAGCTGCAATCCCAGTTATGGGCAACAAAGCGAAGGCATTTATTCTTTGATCAGCTATGGCGACGTAGATATTTTTTTAACTGACGACCGGTATTTCAGAAGTGAAGATGATATGCTCGACAGCATCTACGGCAAACCAAATGCAGAAAAAACATACTTTGGTAAGCAACAACTTGACTGGTTAAAGAATGCACTGCTTTACAGCAAGGCCACTTTTAAAATTATTGCCACGGGCAGCCAGATGCTGAACCCCTTATCTGAATTTGAATGCATGCGGCACTACAGCGCAGAGTATAACGACCTGATGAATTTTCTCACCTCCGACAAAATAAAAGGCGTGCTCTTTTTTACCGGCGACCGCCACCACAGCGAAGTAATAAAACAGCAGCGCAAAGGCTTATATCCGTTATACGATGTCACCAATTCACCTTATACATCCGGGATTGGTAAAGTAAGAGGAGCAGAAATAAACAACCCTTCAAGGATGCCCGGCACCCTGGTAGAAGCTCAGAATTTTACCAAAGTGTCCGTGAGCGGTAAAAAGAATGAACGGGTAATGAAGATTGAATTTATTGGGATAAAAGGAGAACAACTGGGAGGGTGGAGTGTGGAGGAAAAAGAGTTGAAATAGTTGGTTAAAATTAACTCTTCTAAGGAACTGTGATTTGACTATAAGAATAATCGGCAATTAATTCCAATAACTAATTTTTAAAACCTGTCTGCCTTAACAATTATCTTTGCCGCATGGTATCTGAATATTTTACTTACAACAAGGCAAAGGTGATACAGGCGCTACGGTATCATTTCATTACCCGTAAAGAAATAAAACTAATGATGATACTGGTGAATGTATTTGCCATTGCATCAGCGGCCTTATTTTTCTTTAAAAAAATATCGCCCTTTGCTTTTTTGATCAGTGCCTTTTTATGGTTTGTAATGATGATCGCTTTTTGGTTTGTACTGCCTATGATCATTTATAAAAGATCCGCTACTTTTAAGGATCGCTTCCGGGTTATACTGGGCAGCAATGAATTTGTACTAGAGAATGAAAGAGGTAGTCGTGGCTGGCAGTGGAGCAAGTTCAGTACTAAAATGGAGAGCCCGCATTTTTTTCACTTATATTTCGATACCCGTTCGTTTTTTATTGTACCCAAAGATGCTTTTATTGGAGACGAAGTGCATAAAGCCAGAAAAATAATTGCTGTTAAGATCAAAGGGTAGTAAAGTTTCATTTTGAGGTGCTGGAAAGATGGCAAGAGGAGGGGTTATCCAAGATCTTTTTCCATCACATGATGTTTGATATTTACTTCTATAAACTGGTCGCCTTTTACTTTATATCCGTATTTTTCATAAAAGCCAATGGCCGTATCACGAGCATGCATGGTTAGTCGTTTATAGCCTTTATCCCTTGCAATATTTTCAGCAAAGGCCATCATCGATTCTCCGATCCCCATTCCCTGTTTATTTCTTTGCACCGCCATTTGCCTCAGCCGGGTGCAGTTCTTGTCAATTTTTGAAAGAATGCAGCAACCAATCAGCATATCATCGTCAAACGCACCGATAAGAATATCGTCTTTTTCTTTTTTTAGTTCTTCATCAGAAAAGCTTAATCCCAATGGCTTACGCATAATTTCATACCGAAGCTTTACCATCTGGTCATATTCTTTGCTTCCGTGGTATATTTGTTTTAACGCCATACTGCAATATAATAAAATCTTTTTGCTAAATATAAACACTTGCAGCTTATAAAACGGGGGTAGTAAAATTGCCATTTTCTTTTTAAGTGGCATTCACAGGAAATAAAAAAGGAGCCCGGTAGGGGCTCCCAAAACATTCAATAAAAGTGAATTAATTTTTTACAACTTTTATGGTTTCCGATTTTGTGCCATTGCTAATGGTTAACAGGTAAGTACCGGAAGGTTTTGATTGTGCCTGGTTTATAGTAATTACGTTATGTCCTTTCTTAACAATGCTGCTGGAGTTTAAAATCACCGCACCGTTGATATTTCTCATCGTTATTTCTATTTCCTGGTCGGCATCACTATTATAATCCATATTCAATTCATTTGCAAAAGGAATAGGCCATGCTTTCAATGTACTCTCTGAAGCAGTAGTATTCAGTTTTAGCATTATCACCGGCGAATATTTGAACTTACCGTCGATGTCCACCATTTTAAGACGATAGAAAACAATTTTGCCTAAATAAAGAGATAGATCATTTTTAGATTGGTAAGTGTTGGTGAATGAGCTGTTACCTTTTGCAGTAACAGTACCAACCGGTTCAAAGGTGCGGCCGTCTGAACTTCTTTGTATTTCAAAATAACTGCTGTTTATCTCTTGTGAAGTTTGCCAGTTTAACTGAACTGATTTTTTGTCAACATTGGCTGAAAAACTTAAGATGCTTAATGGTAAAGTGCTTTCAGAAGAACCTGTAAGAGGGATAGTATAAGAGGCTGTATTAGAAACCTGGTTGTAACTATCCATTGCAGAGTAGGTGAAAACGACATCACCGGTATATGTTGGGTTAGGTTGAAAAGACAACTGGCCAATTTGTTCAGGTGTTAATACCTGCCCCGCTGTTACCGGGTTACAATTCCCGTCAACACATATATATAGAATACCCTGGTCCGCCGGCGGAATTGTTTGAATTGTATAGCTAACAATGGTACCACTTGCAGCACTGGCTTCCAATGGTTCGATATGTGTTATCAAAGAAGTGTTAGTTAAGGCAGGCAAAACAATATTTTCCGCAGTGGGAGGTAGTATGATTGTTTCAGGAGTTGATAGGACGCCGGTTAAAGCAATCAGGTCAATACCACCTTGTGTGTTGGCCGAACCAGTGTTTCTGGGAAAATAAGTGCTGTTGGTATAGTCTGCCAGGTTAGCAGCGGTTGCATTCGCAGGCAGATCATATCCTATTATTGAGTACCCGTAAATTTTATCACCTGTATTAACTCCTAAATCATTAAAAGAGATAAATACACCTCCAATATTTTGAGTACCCGAGGTGCTCATTCTTAAGGTAGCTTCAGTAGCCGGATCTTTACGTACTACATAATAATCCGTGCTGCTGGAAGGTAAATTACCGTAGTCGGTTGCTTTTACACGAACAGGTTTACCGTACGCAGTCGGGTTGCCGTTGACATCTACCGAGGTAATTGCTGCAATCACAAATGGATCATGAGCATTGTCTTCGCCCCTTTCAAATAGTGCAAAACCAACTTTTGTATTTGAAGTAGATATAACACCGCCTGAGAATATCACATCCATGCGTTCAATATTATTATTATTGCCGTTGCCGTCTCCCTGGTTTGCAAATAAATTATCTGTACCCTGGTTTAACGTATTACTGCTAAATACAGACTCCATGTTGTCGTTGTACTGGTTAACAACCGCCACTTTGTTACTGGCTGCATTGGCCACTTTTTCCACCCAAAGCAATGTGCGGGTGCCGGATACTTCTGTATTATTAACCCTCCTGATTTTCACGAAAGAGTTGGCGTTTTGCTCATACGAATAAACATCAGAGCCGATGGTGAAGCTGTTAAGTGTCTTCAAATTGTTACTGGCTTGTGTGGCGGTGCCGAAAGTATATTGGAAGCTGGTATTGCTGAATGAGCTTCCTTTTGCACCCTTGGCTGTATAGCTAGTGGCAGTTGCAGAACCGGTCAATGATGTATTGACATTATTGATGGGGGATTGTGCCAAAATGATAGCCGCCAAAAAAATGGCAGGTACCGTAAGTACCGACTTGTAAAAAATTTTCATAACGTGGGGTTTAAAAATTAAATTTTAATGGCCGAAACCATTTTTATTGTCGAACTGTCAATTCAGTAACAGTGCCATAGAGGGGAAATCAGCTACAGTAAAGGGTTCTAATAAAATTACTGGCGGCATATATTCCATTTTCTGGACAAAAAGTTCAGGAAATGAAAAGTAGATGGATATTTTGCCATCATTATAGTGCGCAGGTTCATATATAGGTGTAAACAATAGTACGATGAAAACATTCTATCTATAAAAACAGCTAATAATAGTTATTCCTATACGTTAGTTTTAAGGATTCACGTGTAGCCGTGTACAAACCGAATTTTTCCTTTTTTTTAATACCAGCAATATTTCTTTGTATTTATTTCAAAAAGTATATTTTTGCTGCTGAATAACTAAATTATTATTATCATGTCAGACATTGCAACAAGGGTAAAAAAGATAATTGTTGACAAATTAGGTGTTGATGAAGCCGAAGTTACTAATGAAGCTTCCTTTACAAACGATTTAGGTGCCGATAGCCTTGACACCGTTGAATTGATCATGGAATTTGAAAAAGAATTTAACATTTCTATTCCTGATGAACAAGCTGAAACCATCACTACTGTTGGCCAGGCTGTTACTTACTTAGAAGAACACGCTAAGTAAATAGTGATTCATCATCTGTTTTAATCTTCGCAGGTAAATTGTATGGAATTAAAAAGAGTAGTTGTTACCGGATTGGGAGCTATTACTCCATTGGGCAAATCTGTTGCAGAATACTGGCAGGGTTTGACCGATGGTGTTAATGGCTGTGATTTTATTAAACAATTCGATGCTGCTAAATTTAAAACACGATTTGCCTGTGAAGTTAAAGACTTTGATGCTACACAGTACTTGGACCGTAAGGAAGCCCGTAAGATAGACCGCTTTACCCAGTTTGCTTTGATTGCCAGTGATGAGGCTGTAAAAGATGCCGGCATCAGCAAACAAAATGTTGATGTTGATAGGGTAGGTGTAATATTTGCCAGTGGTATTGGTGGCCTGATCACTTTCCAGGAAGAAGTTACCAACTATGCTACGGGTGATGGTACTCCACGTTTCAATCCTTTCTTTATTCCCAAAATGATACTGGATATTGCTGCAGGGCAAATATCCATGCGTCATGGTTTCAGGGGACCAAACTATGCAGTAGTTAGTGCCTGTGCCTCCTCCACCAATGCAGTTATCGATGCTTTTGACACGATTCGTCTCGGTAAAGCAGATATTATTATTACGGGTGGTAGCGAAGCTGTGGTAAGTGCTGCAGGACTGGGCGGTTTTAATGCAATGAAGGCTTTAAGCGAAAGAAATGATGATCCCAAATCGGCCAGCAGGCCTTTTGATAAAGACAGGGATGGCTTTGTAATGGGTGAAGGCGCAGGAGTAATTATAGTAGAAAGCCTGGAACATGCATTGGCACGGGGTGCGAAAATTTATTGTGAAATAGCCGGTGGCGGTGCTACTGCCGATGCCCACCATATCACTGCTCCGCATCCTGAAGGATTAGGCGCCCAAAATGTAATGAAAACAGCATTGAAAGATGCTAAAATGACGCCGGAAGATATTGATTATATCAATGTACATGGTACTTCCACACCGTTGGGAGACATTGCAGAAACCAAAGCCATTTTAAATGTATTTGGAAACCATGCTTACGATTTGAACATCAGTTCTACTAAAAGTATGACGGGTCATTGCCTTGGCGCGGCAGGCGCTTTAGAAGCGCTGGCTTGTATAATGGCCGTAGTAAAAGATATTGTGCCACCTACCATCAATCATTTTACTGATGATCCTGAATTAGATCCTAAACTCAACTTCACTTTTAATAAATCACAGCAAAGAGTAGTAAATGCAGCGCTCAGCAATACTTTTGGCTTTGGCGGACATAATGCTTCTGTGATCGTAAAAAAATACAAGGCATAATATTCCATATTCTTCCCCGATTTTATTGCCGATAATTAAATTCCTTCGTACAGAAATGGTTTAAATTTTATTGCAGCTGCATCGCTTTACAATATTAAGTTGATAAGGTAAAATTCATCTTACTGAATAAAAAAAAATCTTAACTTGTGTAGAGGAAATTTTTATACTTGTATCATGTGAGGTGCTGGCTACTATTTAATTTTTTTTTACGATCAATTCATCATTAAAAAAACAATATTCTATTATATCTTGAAGTTTATCAAAGATTTTTTTATTGGGGATTTTAAAAAGAAAGAGTTTAAAAAACAGCTTTCAAATGTACTGGGATTTACACCGGGTACATTAAATCTGTACACCACTGCTCTTAGCCACAGGTCGGTACGGGAAGGTGCTGATGAGAATAATGAACGCCTGGAGTTTTTAGGTGATGCTGTGTTAAGTTCCATTGTGGCACATTACCTCTTTATGAAATATCCTTACAAGGGAGAAGGATTTTTAACAGAGATGCGCAGCAAGATGGTAAACCGTCAGCAATTAAATGATATTGGTATCAAAATGGGATTAAAAAAAATCACTATCTACAATAAACATGACAACTCTCTTAAAATA
>Ga0097621_100002809_pt1 | contig 11928 bp, 10 predicted proteins | sample KBSMisM72_FD_73165 | JGI IMG/M metagenome (GOLD analysis project Ga0097621, IMG submission 73165) | Miscanthus rhizosphere microbial communities from Kellogg Biological Station, Michigan, USA - KBS Miscanthus M7-2 (version 2) (version 2) | ecosystem: Host-associated > Plants > Roots >... | reverse complement strand
ACCTTATGTCGCTGTTTCAACTGCTCACGCGCCTCGACCATACCGTAGGCCGCGGATACGCCAGTTCCCGCATGGCCTGCGTTGAACGTATCGTAGTCGCTCTCTTCACGTTTGGTGAACCCGCTCAGCCCCCCGTACTGTCGAAGCGTATGAAACCGTTCCCGACGTCCGGTGAGTAATTTATGCGCATAGGCTTGATTACTTGTGTCCCATACAATCTTATCCTTGGGGGAATTGAGCAGGTAGTGCAGTGCCACCGTGAGTTCAATCACTCCTAGATTTGAGGCGAGGTGCCCTCCGACGTTGGACACCACGTCGATAATCTGCTCCCGCAGCTCCTGGCACAGGGCAGGAAACTGCGTCGTTGACAACCGCTTCAGATCAGACGGGCTTTGAATAGTCTTCAAAATCGACATGGCAGATGCTCCTTTATGTCAATGCATAGCATAGGCCTGCAACAACAAACTGGGTTCAGATAGGCATTGGCGAAGTAACGTGGCGGCTTAAACACTAGTATGTGGGAGTGTCACATGTAAATTCCATGTTGTCAAGCGGTTAGCAGTCTGACCCGGCTCATTGACGATTCGTGCCTGGATCGAACCGATAGGTAAATACTGTTGAAATAGTGAAGTCTGCGCACTCCCTGTATTAAAGTCCAGGTTCTCTACCGCGTACACTTGCCACAGAAAATGCGGAACCACACGATAGCTGAACCCCAGGACTGATTCTGTAATACCTTGGTCGAATGGGTTTATGCCGGTCCCGTAAAACGGTGACGAATAGAAGTCAAAATGGGCTTGGCTACCCCTCAAGAGGTGGGGACTTACATGAAATAGCTGTGATTGCATAACCCGCCAGGGCCGATTCGCAGCTGTGGCGCAGTCTGGAAAAAAAGGGAAGGAATGAATGCGGTGAGCACGACTTGGTAAAATATCACGACCCAGCAAACCTGACGCAACGACCCGTCAGTACGGGAAGTCGAGCCCGGCAAAGACTGCGCCTCCTTCCTTGCTGTAACCATAATCGACCCGTCCGACGACATTGGGTCGAACGATTCCACGGAATCCAATACCAGGGGTCATGCGGTAATTATCAAAGGTAACGTCCTTGTAGTTATTGAACACCTGTCCGGTATCCAAGAATGGCGCAACCTCGAAATCAGCCGTCGTCCCTGCAATCTTCGTTCGCAACACATGAATACGCTCTTCAATGCTCCATGCGACAAGATTCTTATCGATGAAGCGATCGACACCATAGCCTCGCAGATTGTTCTGCCCTCCCAACGAGCTTTGCTCGAAGAACGGCACTTGATCCCCAATGGTGGCTTGAATGTCAGCCCGTACAATGAGAATCGCGCGCTTCGATTCACTTGGGAACAGCTTCTTGACCTCGAATTCATAGCGGGAATAGACAGGGTGACCGTTGTTGTGGATATTCTGGTTCACTTCGGCATAGGCCGTCACAGCCATCCCGTCGGTCGGCGAGATGAGGCTGTTGCGTGTATCGTAATGGAACGTGGCCCGATTCCCGAAAATGAGTGTCTCGCCTTGAACGCCAGGAACCGTGGGGAACTCGTCGCCTGTAAACGGAAGATCCGTTGCGCCCTGCTGCAGACTCACTTGGCGAAATCGTTGGCTAACGGAAATCTGTGTCACCTCATTCACATGAACCCCGAACCGCCAGCTCACCCGCCCTTCACGCGCGGTGTAATTCGTTTGTGCTGACTGAGATGTCTCCTCCCCTAAGCCGAAAAACCGAGCAGTGGCGTTTTTGAAAAACGTGGCACTAAAGTTCAACGAGTAGCGTCCTTGACTGAAAGCCGGATCGGAGTAACTGAACAGCAGCCTGCGCTCGATCTTTTCCGCGGCCGATGCGATGAACCGAATTTCTCGTCCCCCTGGCTCGTAGTGAAACAGATTGATCGCTCCGCGCATCCCCACAATGGAATTATGAATGAGCATCGGGGCGGCGAGGTATTTCAGCTCTCCATCAGAGTCAGTCTTCAGAATCGGGACAATCAACCCGACATCGTTCCCATCGTTCTTGCTGGTGGACACGGCAGGAATCGGAAAGTATTGGACATCGGCCCCCGCGTGCTCCGGCAACGCGATGACACTCGCCACAAGGAACACGAGGGCAACGGCGATGAAGCCAGGCAGGCTTGTCATGAAATTCCTGGAGAGATCTATGAGGCTTTGATCTTTTCGGATTTCTTGCGAAGCTGGTCCACCAAGTCGGCGTAGGTTGAAGAACGGAGGATCTTTGAGAACTGCCCCCGGTAGTTATTCACTAAACTGACACCATCCACCACCACGTCATACACCCGCCAATCAGTACCCTTATTGAGCAAGCGGTAGTCGAGCGGTATTTCGACCTTGCCGGTCAACACCTTTGTCCTGACTTCGGCATAGTCCTTCTCCATCCGTTCATTGATAAACTGCACACCTTCTCCGGAATAGGATTCGATCTTGTCAGCGTAGGAATTGGTCAAGAGCGTCTTGAACAATGCGACAAATTCTTGTTTGTCTTTATCGGACAGCGTATTCCACGGAGCCCCGAGCGACCGCCTCGACATTTCCTGATAGTCGAACCGATCCCCGACGACCTGTTCCAATCGCTGCCGGCGTTCTTCAGCTCTCCCCGGCTGTTTAAGCTCCTTGTCCCGGATGATTGTAAGCACCTCGTCGATGGTGCTTTTCATGGCCTCGGTCGCGCCACCTGCCACCGCCGGCTGGACAGCCACCCCGCCAAGCAACAACAGCATACAGGCCATCCCGCTCGCGACCCTACTCCAACTCTGGGATTGTGTAACGGCAGATCTCTTGATCTCCATATATCCTCCCCCTGTATACGGCTGGGTACTCTCAGTCATCGGATCATCAGTTCACTTTGCCATGAACGTACTGACTCACCAACTCCTCAAGATCGAGGCCCGATTCGGTATCGCGTATCGTATCCCCCGGCTTGAGTGGATCGCCACCCCCTCCCGGAGAAAGGGCCAAGAATTTCTCTCCAATGATACCCCGCGTCTTGATGGATGCAATGGTGTCCGTATAGAGCTTGACAGTGTTGTTGACCGCCAGTTTCACCTTCGCACGATCCTCAATGAGTGTAATCCCTCGGACCCTTCCGACTTCGACGCCGGCGATTTCGACCGTCGAACCCGGTTTGAGCCCCGAGGCACTGTTGAACTGCGCCTCGACCTCGTAGACGCTGCCGCCGACCAACTCGAGTTTCCCCAGCTTGATCGACAGATACCCGAGACACACCAAGCCGATGAACACGAACACGCCGACCACCATCTCCAACTTGGTTTTTTCCATCCTTGGTACTCCCCTCTCACCTAACCGACGAGCGATCCAGGCAGCGCCACAGTCCCACCGACGGAAATGAACTCAAGGATCTCCGGATCGGTGGTCCGCTGGAACTCAGCGGCTGTGGCCATCAACGCAATCTTGCCTTTCCGAAGCATCGCCACCCAATCGGAAATCCCGAAGATCTCAGGAATTTCATGGCTGACCATGACCGCCGTGAAGCCGAACCGCCGGTGCATCGTGACAATCAAATCGTGAATCGATTTTGCCATTAACGGGTCCAACCCTGTTGTCGGCTCATCGAAGAGGATAATCTCCGGTTCCATGACCAATGCGCGTGCCAATCCAGCCCGCTTTCGCATGCCACCGCTCAACTCGGCGGGAAACTTGTGCCCCATCCCCGTCAACCCGACTTCCTCCAGCTTCTCCTCGACCCGTCGCCCCACCTCAGGGCCCTTCATACGCAACTTCTCACGCAATGGGAACGCCACGTTTTCGAAGACCGAAAGCGAGTCGAACAACGCAGCGCCCTGAAAGAGCATCGCGAATTGTTTCCGCACATTGTTCAAGGGGGTGCCCGACAGCCGAGAGATCTCCACGTCGCCGACCCACACCTCGCCACGATCCGGCTGCATGAGCCCGATCATGTGCTTGAGGAGTACGCTTTTCCCTTCTCCGCTACGACCGATAATGGTCGTGAGTTTGCCGACAGGAATCGAGAGATCGATGCCTTGCAGCACCGGCTGCCCACCCAACGTCTTTTCGACGCCGACCAGCTTAATCATGTATACCCCGTGAAGCGTAAGGGGTGAAGGGTGAGGAGTGAGGGGTAAGGCGATTTCTAAGAAACGAAGCCCCGCACTTCTTACTCTTCACCCTTTACCCCTTACCTCTTCACAGCAGCACCGACGTCAAGACATAATCCCCTACGAGGATGAGCACTGACGACAACACTACCGCCTCCGTCGTCGCACTCCCAAGTCCCTCGGCGCTTTGCCTTGTGTAGAACCCTTTATAGCAGCAGACCCAACTGACAATCAGCCCAAAGCAAACCGACTTGAGAATGCCGCCGTAGACGTCTTTCCATTCCACCGCCGATTCGACCGAATTCCAATAGGCTCCTTCGCTCACTCCCAACAAATCCACTCCGACGAGGGAGCCTCCATAGATCCCAACCACATCGAATATGGCCACGAGCAACGGGACTCCGAGTATGCCGGCCACCAATTTCGGTGCGATCAGATATTGCCGCGGATTGATCGCCATGGTATCGAGCGCATCGATCTGTTCCGTAATCCGCATAATGCCGATCTCAGCGGTCATGGCTGATCCCGCCCGCGCGGTCACCATCAATGCAGCCAGTACCGGCCCCAACTCCCGAATCATGCTCAACGCCACCGCGGAGCCCAGCAACCCCTCGGAACCGAACTTCCGCAGGCTGTAATAGCCTTGAAGCGCCAGCACCATCCCTGTAAACCCCGCAGTGAGTACGACGACAAACGTGGATCGATACCCGATAAAATGGAGCTGTTTCATAATTTGATGGAATCGAAAGGGTGGCCGCATCAACCAGGCAAATGCAGACAGCACAAACAACAGCATGCGGCCCATCTCCCGTATGCGCATGACGGCCCACGCACCCAGCTGTCCAATCACGTTCGTCATCGGTTATCCGGGGAATCGAAGAGATTCACTGTCTGTCGCCGCATATCGCTGAAACCATTCTGTCAACCGATCCGCTGCCACCCGACTGTGTTTTCGCAGCCGATTCAGGCCCACGACGCTGGAGGGGCAACTGATCAGCGCCTGCATACCTTTAGCCCAGCCAGTGGGCCTGAGAAACAGATTGAAGTCAAGAGGAAGGTCTTCATCCACCAGATCAGAAACAGTCCGTACGATCGCCATCGGCAGGCCTCGTTCTTGCGCCATCTCCGCCACCGCAGCACTTTCCATATCGAGCCCTGTCGCGTCGGTCAGACGCCGCAACCGGCGCTTCTCCTCCGCCTGCCATACCACGGTCCCCGACGATACGACTGTTCCGACCCGCGCGACCAATCCCGCGCTCTGCGCCACGAGGAGAAGGCCTGCTCGTACAACTCCATCGCAAAGCACACGATCATCCCCCATCGTCCAGGTTCCCTCACCATGCACAGAAGTCACCGCTGTACCGACGATAAGGTCTCCCACATGAGCCGGTACGAGCGCGCAAGCAAAACCTGTGGACATGACCAGCGACATGGGCTGTGCCTTCAATACCTTTCCCGCAATACTGCGGGCCACAGCGGGACCGACGCCGGTTTGGATAAGCCAATACGTGCGATCTCCTTGCTGTCCAATATGGCAACGGACTCCCTCGATTGTCGCAACACGATCCGCTGCGAGCCCACGCCGAACGGCCTGGAGTTCCCAGCGAGTCGCGGCAAAGATGGCGATGGGATTCACCGAAGATCCTGAGAGGGGTTGCCACGCGCCAACGGATGACGCCGGCGGACTGTTCAACGATCGGCTCGATGACACCCGGATGCGAGAACCTGCTGGCGTACTTCGTCAGCCCGCATCTTCCCGCGCGTCCGTAGATTCCGATACATAGCCAAGGCCCACAACGGAAAGTATTGGCAGTACCAATGGTAACGAAGATAAAATACCCGAGGAAATCCAGTGCCTGTGTGGCGAACCTCTTCCCACGACCCATCCTTCATTTGGTGACGGACAAGATATTGGATGCCGCGAGCGACGCTGAAGGCATCGGTCATCCCTGCCGACATGAGTCCCATGATGGCCCAGGCCGTTTGAGAAGGCGTACTATCTCCTTTCCCGCTCCACTCGGGGTCGCCGTAAGACAGGCACGACTCGCCCCACCCGCCATCAGGATTCTGCTTCGACTCAAGCCAGGCGACTGCACGGCGAATGGAGGGCTCCGAGAGGTCCACTCCAATCGCCCGGAGACCGGCCAGTACGGACCAGGTGCCATAAATATAATTGACGCCCCACCGGCCGTACCAGCTGCCGTCTGCCTCCTGCTCTCGCTTGAGGAACCGGAGGGCCGGTGCGACGGCAGGGTGCGTCTGATCGTAGCCCAACGCCGCAAGCATCTCGAGGCAGCGTCCGGCCAAGTCGGAAGTACTCGGATCGAGTAAGGCATGGTGGTCGGCAAATGGAATATAGTTGAACACGATACGATTGTTGTCCTTGTCGTACGCGCCCCACCCACCATCCGACCCCTGCATGGCGAGAACCCAATTCGTCCCCCGTCGGATGGATTCTTGCACCTCGGTGGTCTGAGTCATCCGAATTTTCGACAGCGCCATCAACACCACAGCCGAGTCATCCACATCGGGATAGAACTCGTTCTCGAACTGGAAATACCAGCCTCCTGGTTCCGCATCGGGAGACGAGAACTTCCAATCGCCAACCGTTTTCGTTTGGCGAGAGACCAAGTATGCACCCGCCTTCAGGAGGGATGGGTGGTCTTGCGGCATGCCGGTTTCAATGAGGGCGTTCATGAGCAATGCCGTATCCCAGATTGGAGAGTGGCAAGGCTGAAGATGCAATGCTTCGACGCGCTGCTCGCCGATCGATACCATGTCGTAGACTTCCAGCGATTCGATTTCGTGGAGCGCCTTCCGCACCAATGGATCATCGACCTGATAGCCGAGGCAGCGAAGGGCCACGATCGAGTTCGCCATGGCCGGATAAATCGCTCCCAGCCCACCGCTCCCTTTGATGTGTTCCAGCATCCAGGTGGTAGCTTTTTGCAAGGCCTTTTCCCGCAGCCAACTCAACGGCATCCGGTCGTACAGTTTCAGCACCCTGTCCAGCTGAACAAAGAAATTATGCGGCGTGAACCACCGTTGATCCTTGTTGAAGGGTGGTACGTCGCGATAATGAATCTGCGATCGAGGCGCGACATACAGCTCGTCGATGCCCTGTTCTCTGGAGATACGGCAGACCGGCTGATTTGCGAACACGACCAGCAAGGGGATCAACACGGCACGAGACCAATAGGAAATCGCATAGATACTGAAATAGAACCGCTTCGGCAGGAGCATGATCTCGGGCGGCATGCTCGGGACGCCCTTCCAATCGTACTGCTCGAACAACGCTAGCGTGATCTTTGTGAAGACATTCGCGCACACGACGCCGCCCATGGCAAGAATACGGTCACGGGCCCGAAGCATACAGGGCTCATCTGCCGAAATGCCGCTCAACTTCAAGGCGAAATAGGCCTTCACGGAGGCACTGATCTCCGAGGGCCCTCCGTAGAAAATCGGCCAGCCACCATCGGGCAATTGCATGGCACGGAGATAGTGGATCGCCTTGCGCTCGCGCTCGGGATCGACCCGATCGAGAAACCGCCGCAGCAAGAGGTATTCGGCAGTCAGCGTCGTATCGGCTTCGAGCTCTGCAACCCAATACCCTTCTGATGCATGTTGCTTGGACAATAACCAGGCTTGACTGCGCCGGACCGCGTCGTCGAGGGCATCCACTTGACTCATCGAATGACCGGTCGGGCGACGTGTCGTCGTGTCGACCGGCGACGAAAGCACGGACTTGTCCGACACCAGACGCAGCGGTGGAACGTTGGATAGCTCGGTCGCCAATTCCAGCTTCTCCGAAACGGAGACGAAGAAGCTATCGGATAGACGATCCAGAAGCGTTCGAATCAGCTTCATTGTATCGGTCTGTAGAAAACTGTAGATGGATGGGACAAGGCGGGTCACTCGCTTCGTCCCGATAAAAAAGCTCGAACTACGAGCAGCACGCTCATAGATCTGCCCACTTGGGGGTATATAGCAGACACCCTGCTCTAACGTCAAGAAACCAAACGATGGAAGTCCTCTGAAGTACGAACGTTTTAGCCAATCCGGTCTGCATAGGCCGGCTGCAACTTGCCCAGTCTCACTGAAAGGATTTTTGAGATTCCCGGCTCTTCCATGGTGACTCCGAACAACGAGTCTGCAACGGCCATTGTCTGCTTGCTGTGGGTGATGACCATGAATTGCGCGTCTTCGGAAAGGTCATGCAAGACGCCGGTAAAGCGCCCAATGTTCTCTTCGTCCAGCGGCGCATCGATTTCATCGAGAATACAGAACGGTGTCGGCCTGATCAAGAAACTCGCGAAGAGCAGGGCCATCGCCGTCAAGGTCTTCTCACCACCCGAGAGCATGGTGATACTCTTCAAGCGTTTGCCCGGCGGTTGTACCACGATATCGACGCCCGGTTCCTGCGGTCCACCCCCTTCTGCCGTCTCATCCACCGGCGCCTCGACCAGCTGTAGTTCGGCCCGACCACCGGGGAAGAACTTGACGAACACCTCACTGAATTTCTGTTGAAGCTCGGCAAAGGTACCGGCAAACATGTCTTTCGTGGTGCGGTTGATGCGCTGAATGATTTCCTTGAGCGAGCCGATGGACGTGGAGAGATCTTGTTCCTGCGTCGTCAGGAATCGATACCGTTCATCCAACTCTTGATGTTCGTGAATGGCCGCCAAATTGATCGGTCCCATGCGATCGAGTTTCTCACGAATCTTCTGAAGTTGCTCCCGTAACGCCACCTCATCGACTGCCGACAGCTCTGCTGGGATTGGCCCCTCCCCGAGAGCCAGCTGGTCGGATGCCATCTCCACGACCGGTGCATCGAACAGCGTCGCGAGATCGACTTGGTACGTTCCCACGAGCGTGGATTCCACAGTCCCCCATTGCATCCGAACTTCTGCCTTCCTGACCTCCACCACCATGCGGGATTCGCGAAGAGAAGACACCGCGCGACGAACATCCTCCAGCCGGGCATCGAGCTGGTTAGCCGCCGCCATGTTCCTGGCCTGTTCTTCTTGAAGTTCGACCAGCCGAGCCTTTATCTGGACTGCGGATTCAGCGAATTCTCGACAACGCGCTTCCTGGCCCTCACGTTCAACCCGGCTTTGTTCGATCGAGGCTGTGAGCCCTTCGACATGCCGCATCAACGTCTCAATACGTGCGGTCGCGTCTTGCTGCTGTTGCTGAATCCGCTGGAGCTCATGACGACGATGCTCACGGGTGGTCCGGATTTCCTGCGCCACTAATTGCGCCTCTGTGAATCGCTGCTGAAGTCCCTGCATATCGTGATCGATCTGCCCCACCCGTTCGCGCACACGACTAAGCCCGGCTTCCTGGCCGGCCTTCTCCGCTATCCACTGTGCGAGCTGCGCTTCGCCGGAGCGCAGCTCATGATTGAGCCGCTGCGCTTCCGCCAAGCTTCGTTGCGCATCACTCGTCAATGTATCGATCCGCTGGGTCAGATCTCCCAGCACATGCTGGAGTCCGGCTTCGTCTTTCCTCAGTGAGAGCCCCTGCATTTCAGCGGTACGCAGCGACTCCACGAGTTGCCGGGTCTGCTCTCGCAACTCCTGTCCCTGCGCCAGCAATCGTTCCCGTCGCTGCTTCCCTTCTTCGACGCATCCCGTCAGCGAGACGCTCTGGGCTTCCAAGCGAAGCACCTCTCGGCGACGTTGCAGCAAGCCCCCCGTTGCACTGGCCTGCCCACCAGTGACCACCCCGGCGGCATCCAAAATCTCTCCTGCGCGCGTCACGAGGATAGGCCCATCGGGAGCCGCGCAGGACTGTTGCTCCCACAACACTGTGGCATCCTTGAGGGTCTCTACGAACACCATTCGGTCGAAGAGATAATCACGGGCCGTTTCACGATGCTCGTCCACCTGGATCACATCGACCGCACGCCCGACCACACCGGGCCAGCCCTCCATCGCGGGCCACCACGGGTGAGAGGCCGTATCCCGAATTGTCCAGCGAGGTTGCTGCGGAATGAACGTACCCCGCCCGAGATCTTTCCCTTTGAGAAACTCGATCGCCTCGCAAGCGGCTGCGGGATGATCGACGAACCATCCCCTGACCCGTTCACCCAAAATCGCTTCCACCGCGCGGTCCCATCCGGGAGGCACGACTAACCACTCGGCAACAGCGTCACGAACCCCGGCACAGGCTTTCAGCGCAGTCGATTCTTCGTTCCCGCGCCGCCCATAACCCATATCTTCTTGCAACACCCCTTGCAACGCTCTGAGATGAGAGTCCACCGCGGCCAATTCTTCCGACTGACGAAATACCACCTGGTCGACTTCGGCCAATTCGGCCGACAGGCGCTCACTCTCTTCCTCGACGCCCTGCTGCTGCCGACGCAGGTTCTCCACCAATCGCTCCGCGTCGTGGGAGGCCTGTTGGAGCGCCTGGCGTTTGTCCGTTGTCGTGACATGCTGCAGGCGAAAATCTTCCTGCTCACGGGCCAGCCGGCCTTCGCGATCCGCCGTCTCTTGAATGCGAGCGGCCAATTGGACCAGGGTTTGTTCAGTATTCCCGACCAAGACTGCTAGGTTGAGGACGTCCAGACGCCCTCGTTCCTCTTCAGCCAACGTCGCGGTTCGTTGCTGAACCAGCTCTTTCATCTCCCGGTCGAGCGTCGCGTATACCTGCTCCCGCTCTGCACATTCACGTTCGAGCGCGGCCAGCGCGTCTTCGAGGGCCGCAGTTTCCGCCTCGCCCTGCTGCTGTTCCTGAGCAAGGCGATCGAGTTCTTGCCCTCCCTGACTCTGCTGCTGCGCATAGAGTTCTCCACGATTACGCTCGACTTCTGCGGCCGTCAACGCCCGCGCCTGTTCCGTTTCAACCTTCGACAGTTCCTCGCGCCGCTTTCCAATCGCCTCGTTGGCTGCGGCATTCGCGAGCTTGATCCGCTCAAGTTCTGCCGTCAAACGCCCCAGCTCGGCGGACTGTTTGGACTCGTGGTCACCTAACGTCTGCAGTTCCGCCTCTACCTCCTTGAGCATGTTTCGTAGGGCACGATATTCGTTGGTCAGCAACTGAATCTCCAGCGACTTGGCCTCTTGGTGCAACGTCTGATAGGACCGTGCCTGCCGCGCTTGGCGCTCGAGGGAATTCAACTGCTTTTTCACTTCAGCAACGATGTCCCGCACCCGCAAGAGGTTTTGCTGCGTCGCCTCCAACTTGCGCAACGCTTCGGCTTTCTGCTTCTTGTAACGAACAATGCCGGCGGTTTCTTCGATCAACTCGCGCCGATCTTGCGGTGACGCGTTCAGGATCTGATCGATTTGACCCTGCGCAATGACCGTGTGCCCTTTTGTTCCGGCCCTGGTATCCAGGAGAATGCTCCGGACATCCTTCAACCTGCAGACGGTCTTATTGATGAGGTATTCGCTCTCGCCATTACGGTACAGACGGCGTGTAATCATGAGTTCTTGATACTCTGCCAGTTGGCTCGAAAGGCCGGAGAGGGGATCCACAGTGATCCGATCCAGCCCGCTGATCACGAGCGAGACCTCGGCCATGCCGAGAGGTTTCCGCATCTCAGTTCCGTTAAAAATCACATCTTCCATTTTCTCGCTACGCAGCGCCTTCGTGCTCTGTTCGCCGAGGACCCAAAGAATTGCATCGACGACATTGCTTTTCCCGCTCCCGTTCGGCCCCACAATGGCTGTGACACCATCGGGGAATTCGATTCGGGCTTCCGAGAACGACTTAAATCCCACCATTTCAAGGGATTTCAAATACATCGGCGACTCCTCCAATAGCGTGTCTCAAGAGAACGTAGCCCGAATTATTCGCGA